>Ga0268299_1002453_pt1 | contig 22150 bp, 13 predicted proteins | sample NOBtaG_FD_193484 | JGI IMG/M metagenome (GOLD analysis project Ga0268299, IMG submission 193484) | Activated sludge microbial communities from bioreactor in Nijmegen, Gelderland, Netherland - NOB reactor | ecosystem: Engineered > Bioreactor > Aerobic > Activated sludge | place: Netherlands... | reverse complement strand
CAGTTCCGCCGACTGCGAATTCGGTACGAACGACGTGACGATATCCACGAGGCGTTTCTGACGATTGGTTGTATCCTTATTTGTCACAATTGCCTCAAGGGATCATTTTGTTAGAGGCTCTAAGTACACATTCTGGTTGGTTGCGTGTGCAATGGTACGATTGGGGCTCATAGACAGGCGACACGAACGCGACCGTGTTGAGATATCCACTTCCATTCCAGAATTGACGCATACACATCGGCGCCAATCCACATTTGCACGAGTGATTCGCCGGCCGCTGCCCTGGCTCGCATCTTCTCGCCTGCGGATAAGGCCAAATGACGTAGACATCGTTCTTGACCCCCATAAATTGTCTCGCAGCAGCGTGCTTCGACTCTTGGAATCGATTCTCTACCAAGCGGCGAATGATGGAATGGACGCAATTGAGTTCCAGATTCAAACGGAAAGTGAAGTCGCATTCATGCGCTATTGGGGACCTACCAAGCGCGCGGCGGATTATTGGGCCGTTGAATGTGGAGACGAATCCGTCCTTGAAGACTCACAGGCTTGGCCAACCTGGTGGGATATGCAGGCGCCACCAGCCTTTGCGTTTATACCGATGCTGCAGATCCTGCTATTGATATCCGGCCGAACTGACGGCCCTCCGTTGCACGCTCTTGTTCCGGTCAACCTCAACGGGAAAGATTGGGACTTGCGTTTGACATTTCCAAGCGCGTGGACGTTCCGACTTGCCGGCTTGGAAAACCTCTTTCAACTGTGACCGATTCATCACAAAGTGCTGGGCAAATCAATCGATACCGAATCTGCAGAACCCGGCCATCGGGACGTTCGTCCGCTGGCGGCCGGAGGAAAGCCCCTGTCCCGAAGGCCCGGAAAAGGTGGCCCGGAAAAGGTGTCAGGAACCTATTTGGCCCGGAAAAGGTGTCAGGAACCTATTTGACGGGTCTGCATAGGCGTCAGGATCGATTTTCCCACGCATTACCGAGCTACGTCCAGCCCAACGAATCGGCCGGGCCAGTTCAAAAACCTCATCACCCCGAGCCCAACGGATAAATCAAACAAACAAAAGCCTTTCTCCGCGCCCTTCGCGCACTCAGCGGTTCCAGCGACCTTCCGAATTTCCGACCTTCGACCTTTCAACTCGGTCGCCCCACCCCATCCGCCAACCCGATCAGCCCCCAAAAAGCGCGTCCATCCGCGTCCATTCGCGGTTCAACCACTTCCCGACCGCGCCCCCGACTAGCCCCAGCCACCCGCCTCACCCCGCCCAGGCACGCCGCATCACCCCGCGCGCAAGGCGAACGTTTCGGAGTGCACCCCACACGTTATCAGCGTTGGAGGTGGCCCAATGCCCCGCGACGATTGCCCAGCGCCTATTGCCTATTGCCTTTCTCCCAACCCGCCCAGTTCTTGGTGTCGTGGTGACTTGGTGGTGCAAACAAAAAAATCGCGCCCCAAACCCTATTGCCAGTACCACTTCAACGCCGGGCGCTATCAAGAACGCAGGTCACCCCGCGCCACGACCCCAAAAACGCGGGTCACCTCCTGCAAAGCCTCACTTCAATTGGGCTTTGGCGTTTTTCAACCAAAAACGCGGATATCCCTCTTCTCGCGGTCAATACCGCCGTTTTGGGGCATGCCTGGATGCGGAATCGCCAGCCCAGCCCCCGACGCACCTTCGCTCGTTCAAACCGGTCGTCGCGGTGTCCGATCCTGCTCCGCAGAACGAACCAATGCCGGCGTTCGATGCCGACCAACCCATTCCTCGCAGCGCACTGCGGCGCTCCCGGACTCCACGAGCACGGCTGCGTTGCGCCGCGGACGAAATCAGCCACCCAGCGCAAGCACGCGCATTCAGGTCAGCCGGCCCCTGCGCAATCGCAACTTCCCGTACCCGCTGTGGTTACTTGTCACGGTTACATCTACCTACCGTTTCCGACTGTCTCATGACCGATGTTCGGTTAGACTTCGCCTGGACGTTCACGCCCCGGTCGCGCGCTGCGTCGTCGCGGACCGCTTGGGCGCAGGCAAATCGACTGGCTACCACGGAGGAATTCCCATGCATCGCATCACCCGAACCCTGACCCTGGCGGCGCTGCTCGCCGCGGGAGCGCTGGCTCAGCCGGCTGGCGCCCTGGCCGGCCGCGTGGCCGTGTTTCACTTCAATGGCCCGGTCCTCGAAAAGCCGCAGGGCGACATGGGCTTTTCCTTTGGGTTGGAGCCGGACACGCTGAACCAGCTCGTCGAACGCATCGATAAGGCCGACGCCGACGCCACGGTCAACGCCATCCTCGTCACGCTCGGCGCGCCCGGCGTAGGCCTGGCCCAGATCCAGGAGCTCAGCCACGCGCTCGGCGCCGCGAACAAGCCGGTCTATGCCCATGTCGATTCGCTCGACACCGGCCTGTACGCGCTGGTCGCGACCGCGGACCACATCAGCGTGACGCCCACCGGCGACGTCTGGCTGCTGGGCTTCTACAGCGAGGGGCTGTACCTGCGCGGCATGCTCGACAAGATTCACGTCGAGCCGGACATCGTGCACATCGGCGATTACAAGAGCGCCGGCGAAATCTTCGCGCGGACCGAGCCGAGCGAAGAGGCGGAAGCGAACATGAACTGGCTGCTCGACGGCCTGTACGAGGGCCTGGTCAAGCACCTCGCGGACGCGCGCTTCAGCGGCGACGAAGCCAAGGTGAAGAAGATCATCGACGGCGGCCCGTATTCCGCGGAAAAAGCCCTTGAAATCGGCATGATCGACTCGGTCAAGCATCGCCAGGACCTCGTCGCGGAAATCAAGACGCGCTTCGGCGCCGACACCAAGTTCGTGCACAACTACGGCGCCCAGACCGGACCCGACCTCAACTTCGACAACCCCTTCGCCCTCTTCCAGATGATCGGCGAACTCATGTCGGGTAAACCCAAGTCGACCAAGACCGCCATCGCCGTGGTCCACGTCGAGGGCGCGATCATGCCCGGCAGTGAAGAGCCCAGCCTCTTCGGCGGCGGGGGCGGCGCCCGCAGCACCACCATCCGCAAGGCGCTCGACGAAGCCGCCGCCGATGATTCGGTGAAGGCGGTCGTGCTCCGCGTCGATTCGCCGGGCGGTTCGGCGCTGGCCAGTGAAATCATCTACGACGCCACGCAGCGCGTGCGCGCCGCCGGCAAACCGGTCATCGCTTCGATGGGCAACGTCGCCGCCAGCGGCGGATACTACGTGTCCTGCGGCGCTGACCGCATCTACGCCGACCCCATGACCATCACCGCGTCGATCGGCGTGGTCGGCGGCAAGCTGGTCACCACCGGCATGTGGGACAGCATGGGCATCAACTGGCATCCGTATCAGCGCGGCGAGTCAGCCGCCATCATGTCCACGTCCCGCAAGTGGAACGAAGCGGAACGCACGAAGATTCTCGGCTGGATGGAGGACGTCTACGGCGTTTTCAAAGGTCACATCGTCGAGCACCGCGGCGAAAAACTGACCAAGAAGATCGACGAGATGGCCGGCGGCCGCGTGTTCACCGGCGCGCAAGCCCAGCAGCTCGGCCTGGTGGACGACCTGGGCAACTTTGACCAAGCTGTGGCGAAAGCGGCTGAAATCGCCGCGATCAGCGACTACGAACTGCGCGTCCTGCCCAAGCCCAAGAACTTCTTCGACATGATCCGCGAAGGCATGGGCGGCGAGGAAACCGATCGCGTGCAGGTCACCTCAGCCGGGTCCGATCTGTTCGCCAAGGGCTCGCCGCTGCTGGACGTCGTACTGCCGCTGCTCAAGACGCTCGACCCGCAGCGCGCTCAAGCCCTGATTCAGGGCCTGACCCGCCTGCAACTACTGCACAGCGAGCAGATCATCCTGATGCCGCCGACGGAGTTCATGATTCGCTTCCAGTAGTCAAGACCACCGCGCTCGGCGCGGAACAGTGAAATGAATAAGCGGCGCTGACGATTCCTTCGTCAGCGCCGCTTGGTTTGTAACTCGGAGGGGACCAACCTGCGCCGTCCGCTCAAGGTCGGAAACACGATTGGGTTTAACCCAAGTCGACCGAAGCTATCCGGCGACGACCGCGGCGCCTGGCGGCACGGTTTCCGGCTTCGCCTGCGGTGTGCCCGGGTCGAAGAAACTGGACACATCGGCGCGCTGCTCACCAAAACGCACCAGCCGGGCGCTGTTGAAGATCACGCCCGCCGTCGCGAGCGTGTGCAGCACCGCCGCGGCCACCGGCGTCAATCCGCCCCAGATGGCCAGCGCCTGCGTCACCAGGATGAACAGCACGCCGAACACCAGGTTCTGCCAGACGACGCGCGTGGTCGTGCGCGAAAGGCGGATCAAGAACGGTAAACGGTCCAGCTCGTTGTTCATCAGCGCCACGGAGGCCGAGTTGATCGCCACGTCGCTGCCGGCTGCCCCCATCGCAACGCCCATATTGCCCGCGGCCAGCGCCGGCGCGTCGTTCACACCGTCACCCACAACCATCACGCGATGGCCGCGTTTCTTCAGCCCGTCGACGATGGCCAGCTTCTGCGCCGGGAGCACTTCGGCCTGGACCTCGGAACAGCCCATCTCCGCCGCGACGCGCTTGGCCACCGACAGCTTGTCGCCGGTGACCATGGTGATCTGGCGTACGCCAAGCGCGCGCAAATCGTCCAGCGCGGCGCGGGCGTCGGGTCGCGTCTTGTCTTCCAGACCAATCCAGCCGAGCAGCCGGTTACCGTGCGTAACGTGCAGCACGCTGACGCCTTCCGGCTCCTGGTACGCCGGGTCGTCGGCTGCGGAGAGGTTGACGCCCTGGTCCGCGAGCCAGGTCTTGCGGCCCACGCGCACCTTCATGCCGTCCACCGTCGCGGCGACGCCCCGACCGATCACTTCTTCGAAACCGGTCGCGTCAGTGAAACTGATTTTCGCCTTGCGCGCGACATCCACCACCGCGCGAGCCACCGGGTGCTTGCTGAACTGTTCGACCGAGGCCGCCAGCATCAGCAGTTCCGCGCCGGTCACGCCCGCGACGGGCTTAAGCTGGGTGACCGAAAGCTGGCCGGTGGTCAGTGTGCCGGTCTTGTCCAGCACGACCGCGGTGATGCCCCGCGCGTGCTCGAGGTGGATGACGTTTTTGATGAGAATTCCCAAGCGGGCAGCGCAGCTCAATGCCGCGACCATCGCCGTCGGTGTCGCCAGCACCAATGCGCAGGGGCACGCGACGATCAGCATGGTGATCGCCTTCTGCATGCCCAGCGTCTTGTCCGCGGTGAAGTACCACACAATGGCGGCGAGCATCACGATTGTCGGCGTGTACCACCCGGCGTAGCGGTCGATCAGCCGCATGACCGGCAGGCGCGTGCGCTCCGCCTCCTGGATCAGCGTCTGCACGCGGCCCAGCGTGGTGTCCGACCCCGCCTTGGTCACGCGCACGTCCAGCATGCCGGTCATGTTGGTCGTGCCGCCGAATACCTCGCCGCCGACCGAGCGATCGACGGGCAGCGACTCGCCGGTGATGTTCGCCTGGTTGATGGTCGATTCGCCGCGGATAATCTCGCCGTCCGCGGGAATGTTGTCGCCGGGGCGGACGCGGATGATATCGCCCGGCTTGAGCGTCTTGGACTCGACTTCGATCTCCGCGCCGTCAGTCTGCACCAGGTGGGCGCGCTCAGGCGTGAGCCGCAGCAGCGACTCGACCGCCGCTCGGGCCCCCAGGGCTGTGCGCGTCTCGATCAGGTTCGAGATGATCATGAAGAAGGCGATGATGCCCGCTTCCTGAAACTCTCCAAGGGCAATCGCCGCGACAATGGCCAGAGCGACCAGCTCGTCCATGTGCATTTCGCCGCGGGCGATACTCTTGATGGCGTGCAAGACGAGCGGCAGACCGAGCAGGACCGCGCCCAGTCCGGCAAGAATCTGGGCGTGCGGATGTTCCATGCTGCCCGATTCGTCGCGCAGACCGCCGGCGAATATCGCTTGAGCGATGAACGAACTGGCCACCAGCACGCCGCCCAGAAGCGTAGCCACCAACAGGGTGCTGGCCCGTCCGGTCTCGCGCTGAACAGCCGTTTTCACGTTGTAATGCGACATTCCGTCAAACTCCTCGTGTCAGACGCATGGCAAGTTGCAGGAAAGCCCCCGACGGGCGGCTCCCTCCCACGCGCCGGGGTTGATCCAGCCCGTCATTGATACCACAGGATTGAGCCGGGGGTCAAACCAGGCGGACGCTGAACGGACCATCTCCAGCCGTGATGCTACGCGGGTGTCATGGTTCGGGTTCGCCATGCCGGGAGAATCAAACGCGAAGAACTTGGCCTTCGCGGGCTGAGTGATCGGACCTGACCATCGGCAAGACGCCGCGGACCGCGGCGAATCCATGCTGGACCGGCCGACATGGCGTTGACTGAGCGCACCCACGCACCGGGGGTAGGCGGCGGCCAAGCTCGGAAATCGTTGTTTTCCATCATGGCTCCGCCAGGCGCATCGGGCCGGTCGCTGGCCCCACACTTGGTCGAAAACCATCAGGCGTGTGAATCACGATGCGGTCGCGCAGCACGCGCTGCCCGCCGGATTGCCGCAGGCCATGACGCGTACCTCGGCGCTTGCGCTGTCCGGCCCTGTGGCACTTGTCGGGAACCGTCACACGACGCATTCGGCGTCCGACAATCGGGCCGGTTTGCAGCGCACGGCCATTGCCCGTAAAACAACTATCCACAGGATCGGACGGTGACTTTCGCTGCAAATACCGTTTAGATCATGGAGGCGGCGGGCGAGGCTGCGCGCCGCGTGAGGCTCGAACGGAAACTGGATCACGCGTTCCTGGCACGAGGGTCCCGGCAATGAAACACAAGTACTTGTTTTCCACGATGGCCGCGATGGTGGTGGCTGTGCTGGCTCCAGCGCTTTCCGCGCGCGGGGCTGAGGACAAATTCACGCTGGCTCGCGGCGTCCCGGCGGACGTCTTTCTGTGCATCGAGGGGCAGCACAACCCCGAGCACGCTTTCGTGAACGAATATTGGAGCGAGATCTGGACGGCGGCCAAGGAAAGCGGCGCCGGTGAAGACCTGATGGCCCTGGTTGGCAGCCTCATCGGCGGCGAGCAGATGACCGAGGTCAACCGGCTGAAGGATCGCGCCGCGGAACTGCTTGCCGGAGTCGACTGGTCCTCGTTGGGTGGTGGCGAGATCGTTTATGCGCAGCGAATGAGCAATCCGAACTTCGGCCAGGGCCGAAACGTGAATATGGGCCCGCCGGACATGCTCTGGCTCTTCCGCGGGCAGAATGCCGCGAAGAACTACGAGGGCCTGGTCGCATTGATCGAAGGCGCGCTGGTGGAAATCCGTACGGCAGCCGGTCCGAAGGCCGAATGGCTCGCGGTGGTCAAGGAGCAGCGCGACGGTATTCCGGTCGCAACCATCAAGCTGGCGGACATGCCGCAAATGCGTTTCCTAGTGTCGCTGGCCCTGCGTGAAGACGTGATCGTCATCGCCGCGGGCGATCAGATACTGGACGAGTCTCTCGCGCTGCTGGCTGGAAAGGGTGATAAGGCATCCTTGGCGACCAGCGCACGCTACCAGGCCGCCTTCGCCAAACTGCCCGCGCCTGAGGACAGCAAAGTGTTCTTCGACATGCAGACGATGCTCATGCCGATTCGCGGGTTGATCGAGTTCGCGCTCGCCGAGGGCAGCGGGTCGAATGACGTTTTCCTCAACGCCCAGGACAGCGGCGAAGCAAGCGAACTCAACGCGCAGGCGCTCAGCTCCTACCGCGAGGGCAACCAGGCCAAGGCGCTCGAACTGGTGCAGCAGGCCGCGGAGAAGGCTCCCAAGGACTCACGCATCCTCTACAACCTGGCGTGTTTTAACGCGCTGAACGGCAACCAGGAAGCCGCTCTCGCCGCACTGAACCAAGCGGTCGATGCCGGCTGCTACGCGCCCCAGCTCATTTCGACCGACGCCGACCTGGAGTCGCTCCGTGAAAAGCCGGAATTCAAGGCGGCGCTGACCAAGGCGACTGAGCAGGCCAAGGCGCATGCCGGCGCCGACGCGGAAGCTCCCCGCAAACTCGCCAAGCGGATCATGGATTTGCCCGGCATGTGCGACTACATCGCGGAGGTGGGTTACACGAAAGGGCGCTCAGTCCACAGCGAGTCCGTCATCGCCCTGGTGCCTGGCGCAGAGAAGCTGCCCTTCTACCCGGTGATTTCGGGCAAACCAGAAAACGCCGCGTTCGATCGCTTTCTACCACAGGAAACCAAGTCGTTTTCCGTTTCGGGCGGTTTTGAGATCATGGCCCTCTACCAGTTCGTCGAGGACTCCTTCAAGATCGCGGGGCGAGACGGCGAAGAGCTCTGGTCCACTTGGGAAAAATGGCAGCAGGACGCGAACTTCGACGTCCGCAAAAACGTTCTCGGGTGGATGGGCGGTGACTTCGTCACTGTCACGCTCGAAGACAACCAGGGCTCCGTCCTGATGTGGCGGGTGAAGGACGAGGCTGTGGCACGCGAGAAAGTCGGCGCCGCGGTCGAGTTCCTTTCCACAAAACTCGTGGAGGCCGCGGCGGATAATCCGGCGCTGGCCATGATGTCGGTGCGCAAATCGCCCGCGCAGCACGAGAAACTCGAAGGATTTCAGAACCTGTTCATCGGCATGTCACCCCAGCCGGTGGTCTGGGGCGTGGCGGACGGGCACCTGATCTTCGCCGACAAGATCGACGCCATTGTCACCTGCCTGGACACCGCCAAGGGCGCGCATCCCGGTATTCGCAAGAACGAACGCGTGATGAGCGAAGCGCTGGTCCCACCCGACTCATACGTCAGCGTATCGTTGACTGATCAGCGCGCTCTCGGGCAGGAACTGGCCGCGGCGATCGGCATGGTCTCAATGATGAGCGGTTTCGCATCCATGGCCATTCCAGATGAGCAGGCGCGCGCGATGATCGGCAAGGCCTCCGGGATCCTGATGAAACTGACGCCAGTGGTCAGCAAGATCAACTTCTTCAAGTCGATCGCATCGACCACCACGTTCGACGGCAAAGTGTGGCACGTACACGCGGTCACGCACTATGTCGACGCGCCGGCGAGCACGGTGAGCGCGAACTAGGCGATATCGCGCCGCCGATTGCAGTCGAGACGACTGGACCGGTAGACTTGAATTCAGACCCACTTTAGGCGGGTGGCGTTTCGACGCCACCCGCTTCCTTTGCTGTCATCCTGCGCCAGCGCATGCCGGATTCCACCGGAGCGTCAACCCTTCTCGCCTGAATTACCGGCCTGGGAATCGCCATAACTGCCTATTATTTCAGAACTTCCGCCAGACGTTTGTCGCACTTGGACATCGCCCTTTCTGGACCGAAGCCTCGGAGTTCGTTACAATTACAGGGAGCCTGTATCAGTCTAGGCTGTAAAATAGTCAGTGCAGGAGGGGTTTGCGAATGCACGAGCGTAGGCTGGCGGCGCGGTTTGTCTGCACCGCGGCTGGGGAACCCGAGCCATGGCCGTTCGACATCACATCAAGGTGCTGGTCGTCGACGACGACGAGCAGGTCGCCAACGTGGTTTGCACGCTGCTGGAGCAGGCAGGATACAAACCGCTGAAACACACCAATCCGCACAAGGCGCTGGAAGAGGCGGAACTGGAGGCGGTCCAGATCGCCGTCCTCGACTTGCGCATGCCGGCCATGGACGGCGTGGAACTCGTGGACCGGCTGAAGGCCATCGACGAGCGCATCTGCTGCATCGTGATGACCGGGTATCCGGACCTGGAGAGCGCGACGGCGACGATGCGCAGCGGCACAGCCGACTACATCGCCAAGCCGTTCAAGAGCGAGGAACTGCTCGCGTCGGTTGAACGGGCGTGCGCCCGGCTGGGACTGATCTATCGCAACGAAAGCGATCTCAACCGGCTGATCGGCCACCGCATCCGCGCGGAGCGCCAGCGGCAGAACCTGACGCTGCGGCAGGTGTCGGAGCGATCGGACCTGACCACATCGCAGCTTTCCCAAGTCGAACTGGGCAAGAACGCGGCATCGCTTTGGGCCTTGGCGCGGATCAGCAATTCCCTGGGCATGCAGCTCTCGCACCTGCTCAAAGGATTGTGAAATCTCGAGTCAGGGTCCCCGCCGCAAGTCGGGGGACAAAACGGATCATACGGTCGTCGCGCTCGTGCCCCGCACTCGCGTGCGGGGTTCTGTCCCGCGGGCCGGATGACACCGCGCACATGAAATCCTTCCGCAAAGAACTCTGGTTTAACGTCCCCAGCCAGCGCGGGTTCGTGAACATCACGGGGGAAGTGGAAGCCGCGCTGCGCGCGAGCGGGATTCGCGAGGGCCTGTGCCTGGTCAACGCGATGCACATCACCGCCAGCGTGTTCATCAATGACAACGAGAGCGGTCTGCACCATGACTACGAGCAATGGCTTGAACGGCTCGCGCCGCACGAGCCGACTGGTCAGTATCGGCACAACGACACGGGCGAGGACAACGCCGATGCGCACCTCAAGCGCCAGGTCATGGGCCGCGAAGTTGTCGTTGCAATTTCCCAGGGCAAGCTTGACTTCGGCCCGTGGGAGGCGATCTTCTACGGCGAATTCGACGGAGGGCGCCGCAAGCGGGTGCTCATCAAGATCATTGGGGAATAAGCCAGCGCAGGTTCACTTGCCTCCTGCTTATGCGGAGGCTTTGATTGGGTGATGAATCCAAAGCCCCAGCCGACTGTCCAGCGCTTCGGCGCGCATATGTCCACCGCCGGCGGACTGCACAATGCTTTCGATATCGCACGCGCCGCCGGCTGTGACTGCCTGCAGATCTTCGTCAAGAATCAGAAGCAATGGTCCGCCAAGCCGCTCAGCGATGACGACATTCGCGCATACCAGGTGGCCCAACGGGCCAGCGGCATCAAGCCCATCGTGGCCCACGCCAGCTACCTGATCAACCTGGGATCTCCCGACGCGGTCCAGTGGGAACGCAGCATTGCAGCCGTGGTCGACGAACTGCACCGCTGCGAGGCCGTCGGCATTCGCGGCCTGGTCGTGCATCCCGGGGCGCACATGGGCGCAGGCGTCGACGCGGGCATCGCGCGCATCGCAGCCGGTCTGGACGAGATCCATAGCCGCGCGCCGGGCCTGAAGGCCCGCGTCCTGCTCGAAACCACCGCCGGCCAGGGCAGTTCGATCGGCTGCGAGATCGAGCACCTGGGGCGAATCCTGCACGCGGTCGCGGATCCCGCCCGTGTCGGCGTATGCCTGGACACCTGCCACCTGTTCGCCGCGGGTTACGACCTGCGCGACCCGCAGGAGTGCGAACGCACCATCGACCGGCTGAAGCGCGAGGTATCCTTGCGACGGATCGCGTGCATCCACGTGAACGATTCGAAAGGAGCGTGCGGCAGCCGCATAGACCGGCACGAGCACATCGGCCAAGGCAAGATTGGCGACGCCGGCTTTCGCAACCTGCTCTGCGATGCGCGACTGGCCCGTGTGCCGCGCATCCTGGAAACGCCCAAGGGCTTTGACGTCCGCGGCGTGGATCTGGATCGGGTCAATCTCCAGCGGTTGCGGCGCCTGGCCGCGGCACGCAGACGCGCAGGTGACACGGCCATCCGGCCCGGGTAGGTTCATCGCACCTCACGCGATCACAAGAGGCGGATTGGTGAAAACACAATGAGCGAGATGATTGGGGAAGTGCTGCTGGCTGTGCTGCTTCCGCTGGGCACGGTGATGGCGCTTGTGGCGTTGCAGGCTCTGCTGATGAAATGGAGCGCGACCTCGCCGGGTTTTCGTTTGCAATATCTGCCGGAGGGCAGCAATCGGCGAATTTATAGAATAGCGGCGCGCCTGCATCCTGACGTGTCCCAATGGGGATTTCACTATCTCGGGTGTTTCCGAATGAACACCGTTCCGTCGGGCCTGATGGCGGCGTGGCGGCGCCTGGACCGGCCGGTGTTCGTGTGCCAGTACCTCATCCGCAACACCACGGCGGTGGACGTGATTACCGAATTCGACGGCGGGCACGTGCTCACCACGGGGAAGACGAACAGCGCTGGCCTTTACCCCACCACGCCGGGTAATTTCATGCAGGCGTTTCCGAAAGCGTCGTTTGATGAGCTGTGGCGCCGACATTGCGTGGCCGAGGCCTACCTGATGCGCCACAGCGGTTTGCGGGCGGGTGATCCCAGCCTGGAACTGGGCGCGTGCTTTGCGCGCGGCCTGCGCACGATGTACGCGTATTACAGCACGATCCCGCTCTGGCCTCTGCGGCTGCTGGGGTGGTACCTGCTGCTCATGCTCGGCAAACGCGGCCGCTCCGGCATGGGTATCCCTGAGCAGCACCAGGCTGGCTTGATTCGCCTGCCCGGCGAGCCGGGTTTTGTTCATTTCCAGCCGGGTTGAAAGTGGAGACTCCTGGAATGGGCGGGCGCGGCAATTGACAGTTCCCCGGGGGGGTGCTAGATTGCCCGATGAAGTCGGACCTGCATGATCACTCCTTTCTGACGAGGAACGCACCTGCACGGGCTAACCTTCCGAGGTAGAACGGGCCTCCCGAACTGGAACGATCACTTTGCGCGACTCTCTGGAGCGGCCAAGGCTCGACGGGCTGCGCACGTTTGGATGTCGAGCTAGAGGAAAAGGCAGGGGCAGTACGCACTCGGCATGTTGCGGATTGGCCACGGGCCAACCATGCCGCGGGTTGAAATTGCCGCCTGCGAAGATGGTTCTATGGGAACGAAACTTTACGTCGGAAACCTGAGCTACAACACGTCCGAAGCGGAGCTCGAAACACTGTTCTCGCAGCACGGTACCGTGCAGAGTTGCAGCGTGATCACGGATCGCGACACCGGCCAGAGCAAGGGCTTCGCGTTCGTGGAAATGGGTTCGGACAGCGAGGCCAAGGCGGCAATTGAGGCGCTGGATGGCAAGGACCTCGGCGGTCGCGCGCTGAAGGTCAACGAAGCACGTCCGAAGCCGCAGCGCTCGGGTGGCGGCGGCTACGGTGGTGGCGGCGGCGGCGGTTATGGTGGTGGTGGCGGCGGTTACGGCGGTGGTGGCGGTGGTCGCGGTGGACGCGGCGGCGGCGGTGGCCGTGACCGTGGCGGCCGTGATCGCGGCGGTCGCGACGAATGGTAAACCGCCGGTGATCTGCGTGCCGTGAGCCCTCGTCAATTAACCGGCACTTTTGATCATCTGGCGGGCACCAGCCAACCCATTTCGGGGAAGTGACCACATCGCCAGGGTCTCCTGTCGATCGACGGCCCCCCGGTTGCAAGCAGTCGGCAATTGCAGACATTGGGTGCTGGTGCGCCAGCCATGGAATTCACTGTCGCTTCGGCCCGCATTTGCGGGCCTTTTTTTGTGATACGCTGGCTGTCTGACCTTGGCATTTCGACCTTTGCGGGCCCATTGGCCCGCTGCGTTTGACCGACTTGATCCGAGATCAGCCGCAGGTAATGGCGGCAGCGTCTTGAAGGGCTGGGCGATATCCGCGCCACGCGCGACGGAAGCGTGGTCGCGCAGTACGCGGAGTACCGCGTATTCGACCTGGCGCAAGCATCGGGCGGCGCGGGATTTCTCGCCGTGACCGCGCATGGCGAGACCGAGCGCGGTTTGCACGACATTTCCTATCGCCCCGCCTGAGAAAACGGCGCAACTGCCGGCAACGCATCGGCAGATGACGTCGCGTTCATCAATTCCAACGGCTTCGCGGTGTATGTCGAACTCACCGCGACCGACGGCGACACGACGAAGACCCTGGCTGCCGGGTTCGCGGGAGCGACGACCTACAGCGGTTGCTTCACGACCGTGAATTTCGACTCAGCCGGCAGCGCACGCATCGAACTGACGATTCACGGCGACCACCTGTTCTACAGCGACCTGGGCGATACGCCGTCGGTGCGTTTCTCCGCGCTGGCGAACGCGGACACCGACGATGATGGCGCGATTACCCCGGCTGAATTGGCGGCGGCCCCCGCCGGTGCGGGCGCCGGCGCGGACAATCTGCTGGCTCTCCTGGAAGCGCTGGTCGCGACACTCGTGCACATCGATGGCGAGGGGCACTGCGCGGATACCGCGGCACAGTAAACCGCAATTCATCCACGCGAATTGTTCCGGGGAAGTTCGACCCGTTTTGACTGCGAGCTAGGCCTCAAAGGGCTGGAGATACTCGGCAATCTCGTCCGGGGTGACCTGCACGCCATCATTGAGGCGCTCGACGATCTTCGCGACAGCCGCCTTGCCAGCATCGAGCTTCAACTCAGCCAGAAAGCTGTCATAGACATGCTCGCCGGCCATGGCCCGCGAGATCTCGGCCTCCTTGTTGTGTTCGTCGAGTTCGGTAAAGTACACGGCGCGGTACTTCTGCGCGTACCCCGCCTCACGGTAGATCTCGAACATTACTTTCGCGGCTTGCGTCGCCATGCTGCGGCCTCAGATCCCTGCGTGTTGTGTTTCTACCCGATCCGGCTGCCCGAACCCTCGTGGTACACAATGTAGCGAACCCGATCGACCGCGACAATCACCGCGATTTGCGCTGCCTCGCGCTGCCGGTGTGCCGCGCAGCAAATGCCCGCCCCCAATGCGGGAGCGGGCTGTGTGCGATGGGTCCGCCGCAGGGTTCAGCGAATCAGACCGTCACGAGCATGGCCGCCTCGCGTTCGACGCGCGCTGGCGGCAGGTGATGCCCCTGCCGCAGGCTCTGCTCGAAGTCCGCGAGTTGCGATTCGATTTCGGCCAGCTTTCGGCGATCGGCAATCATCTTCTCGCGATAGCGCTTGAGGAAATACGCGATGGTCTCGATGCGGATGCGGATCGAGCCGGTCGGCTTATTTTCGTCGATATCCTTGAAGCAGAAGTACGGCGTGCCGCTCTGCTCGATGATGTCCTCAATGGTCGAGTAGATCGGGGCGTCGTGCCCGCACTTGAAGCTGGAGAGCTCGAGAGCGACCAAATTCGGATGCCGCGCCGTATACTTCGCCGCCCACACCTTCCGCGAGGTGTTTTCGGAGTAGCTGTTCTTCCAGGCGTCTTCGATGGACACCGGCGATTTGAACGCGCCCGCGCGCACTTCCTCGCCGAAGAGCCGATCGAGGATGTCTTCGTCGATCGGCAGCGTGTCCTGCCAGAGCACGGGGTAACCGAGCTTCTGCAGTTCCTCGCAAATTTCGTGATTCACGCCCGGATCGTTGTGATAGGGCCGGGCGAGTACGACCACACCGATGGCCTCGTCAGCCTCGAGCTTGTCGATCACCTCGCGCGACTTGCGGCGCAGGTCGTCGAAAAAGCGCTCGTTGGCCCGCAGCCCCTCGTGCACCGCACGACGCGTCTCCTCGAGCGATAGACCGAGCTCGTCCTTCCAGTCTTCGTGCATCTGCCGCACGCACAGTTCGGGCTTGTCCTGGTTGACGAAGGTCTTTTTGAACACGATGCCTTTTTGCGCGAACAGGTCGCCTTCCTTGATGAAGGCCGCATGCGTCGCTTCCGCGGTTCCGACCACCGTGGGGCAGGCCCGCGTGGCCTGCACGTTTTCCAGGAACGTGGGGAACGAATCGACCATCGGGAAGAAGATGTGCGTCAGCGGCTTCTTCGCGTGCTGGATATAGAGCAGATCGTGGACATGCGGGATGCCCAGCTTACTGGGGAAGCACGGATCGATGGAGCCGCGCTTCGCGCCGCGTTTGTAGAGCTCTTCACTCGTGTATTCGCTGAACACCAGGTTCTTGAACGGAACGCCCAGCGACGTGAAGAAACCGATGAAAAACGGCGACTGGCTGTACATGTTGAGCACGCGCGGCATGCTGATGCGCACGCTCTTGCGCCGTTCCATGAGCTCGCGGCGGCGCTCGATCTCGCCGCGTTTGAACAGGCTCAGCGCGCCCGCCTTCGGCAGCGGATCGGCGACCAGATCGACCTCGACCTCGCGGAACGCGTCGCGCGCCGCGATCTCGAGCAGGTTGGGATTGGCCTGCTTGATCGCGTCCAAACCGCTCTTGATCTCGCGCATGTCGTTGACGTCTTCGACGGTGCCCTTCTCGCACGTGGCGATAATCAGGCGCTGCTCGCCGGCCTGCAATGGCACCTTCGACTTGGACTTGATGGGCTTCGCAGGCCCTTCGGCAGTCGCGTCAGCGGTCGTGGTAGTCTCCATTGGGATTTGCGCATGCCCGGTCTTGACGCGTGTGGGATGCCCGGCTTCCGGACCGATCTTGAGCACCTGCGCGCTGAGGTTGATATGCACGCCTTCAACGTGCTCGGGCTCGGGCGAGCCACTCTTGACGTCGATGAAGGTGCGCAGGCACTTGTTCTTGCAGAAATAGCAGCGGGTGTTTTCGTCGCGCGTCGTGCGATATTCGATGCGGCGGACCTTGTCGAACCCGATGAAGGTGGTCTTGAGGTTCTGCTCGGTGTAGAGGCGGTTGGCCTCCAGCGCACAACCGATGGCCCCGCTCTCGCCGCAGTGCTGATGAACAATGACCTCGGGTTGCAAGCCGGTGCCGACGAATCGGGATTCGATGAAATCGACCTGCGACTTCACGGCTGCCAGGTTGTGCTGCGTGCCGCCCTGGAGCACGAACTTGGTGCCGAGCTTGGCGATATTGGGGATTTGTGAGACGTACAACCAGATATTCTTTGGCAAGACCGCGGCAAGGCCGGCCATAATCTCGTTCGGCTGCCAGCCCTGACGCTGAAAGTCGACGATGTCGGATTGCATGAACACCGCACAGCCGTAGCCGAATTCGGGCATCTGCTGGGCGGCGAAAGCGTGATCGGCGAACTCCTCGACTTTGAAGCCGAATCCGGCGGCTGTCGATTGCAGAAAATAGCCGTTGCCGGCGCTGCACTGGGTGTTGAGCTTGAAGTCCTTCACCGAGCCGTTCTTGAGCACGATGAGCTTGATGTCCTGGCCGCCGACATCGACGATCACATCCGTTCCTGGGTAGAAGTGCAGGCCGCTCTCGGTGTGGGCGACCGTCTCGACCAGGGCCACGTCGGCGCCGAGCACGTCTTTCAGGATGTCCTTGGCGTAGCCGGTAGTGCCCAAGCCGCGGATGATGAGGGTGGCGCCCTGCTCGCGAACCTGCTGCTCGACCAGGTTGAGGATGTCGATCGAATCCTCGATGGGGTTGCCCTTGGAAAGCTGGTACGCCTTGGCGATGACGTTGCGGTTCATGTCGACGAGCACGGCCTTGGTCGAGGTCGAGCCGCCGTCGAGGCCGATGAAGGCTTCCACCACCTGGCCGGGCTGGAATTTTGTTGGTGACCACGATTTCTTGCGGAAGCGTTCCTTGAAATTCGCCAGATCCTCGGCATTTCGCGAAAGGCCCCGCGAACCCGCGGAGGCCTTCTCGGCGGTGCGGCCGTACTCGATGTACCACTGGAGCACTTCGCGGCCGTGGTAGAGGCCGACGTTGGGATCTTCATCGATTTCCGTCTTGGCGTACTCGATGGCCCCGATCGCGGCGAAATACTGCGCGTTTTCCGGCGTGATGATGTAATCTTCCGGCGATTTCGTCGGATCAGGCAGTTCGACGCCGCGCTCCTTCCACATGGCCGGGATATTCTCCCGCCAGCAGTCGCGCATGCCCTTGATGTAGCAGTTCGGCCCGCCAAGCAGCAGCACCGTCGGCCGGAGCGTATGCCCACGGGTGAGCACGCTCATGTTCTGCTGGATGATCGACTCGAACAGCGAGGCCATGAGTTCGTCCGGCGGCACGCCCTGCTTCTGCAGGCCGTTGATATCGGTCTCGGCGAACACGCCGCACTTACCCGCCACCGGGTGCAGCTTGAGTCCCTTGTAGCCCATTTCGCAGAGCTGCTCGGCTGGTATTCTCAACTTCGCGTTGATCTTGTCGATGACCGCGCCGGTGCCGCCGGCGCACTTGTCGTTCATCGAGGGGATTTTCTTCTTCTTGCCAGTTTCCTCGTCCTCCTTGAAGACGATGATCTTGGCATCCTGGCCGCCAAGTTCGACGACGCTCTGCACTTCGGGATAGAGCTTCTCAACAGCCAGCGATACGGCGTTGACTTCCTGGACAAACTTGCCGCCGATGCGGGCGATCAGGCCGGAGCCGCCCGAACCCGTGATGAACATGCGGAAGGCGTTGCGCGGAACGTCAGGAAACTCGGCTTCGATGCGCCCAAGAAACTCCAGGACTTTTTCCGGCTGTTTGGTGTCGTGCCGCTGATAGTCTTTCCAGAGGATTTCATCGGTGACGATGTCGATGACCACGGCTTTGACGGTGGTCGAGCCGACGTCCAGGCCGATCATCAACCCTTGCGGATACTTTTCGGTGCCGACGAATGGCGTGTGCTCGACGACGGGCTTCTTGCGTTCCGCCTGAAAGCCGGCGACGTTGAGCTGCACCGTCTTGGGAATCTCGTTGATGATGCTCGATGTGCTGCCGCAGCTTCCGCCGCTGCTGCAACTGCCGGAACTGCACCCGCCGCCTTTTGACGATTCGCCCACAATCTTCAGGCTGTCACTGTTCTTGTGAGCTATCCCGAGCTTATCCATGATCATCCTCGATTAGCGGTTGAGTCCACGTCGCAAGTCCCATGACGCGCCGGTTGCGGGCTGAGCATCGTTCCGGCAGGGCCCGCTTCCTGACGGTCGCGGCTGGGGCCGGCTGCGCTCCCCGCCCTGCACGTTTCCGAAGCTGTTCAGGCCGTTGCCATTTCACATGCGCTGGCGGGCACGCCCGCCTTCTTCATCAGCGCCCCCACGTGCAGCACGAATGTCGCCGCGCGGCCGATCACCCCCTTGTGGTGCGGCACGTGCTGCAGCGGACGGCGCAGGTCGCGGTTCTCTGGTGCGTGCACGAACTCGCGAATCTGGTCGATGGTGTAACCGGTCTTGGCCACCGCCTCATTGAACTCGGCTTTGCACTTGAATTTCGCTTCCCCCAGTGCCATCTGCGTTCGCGAGTGCGCATTGATGTCGCCTTCGCCGCTGGTTTCGATGGGCAGGAAAATCATGTCCGTGAACATGGAGACCACGGCTGCCTGAGCGCCGTCGGACTGCGTGCTGGGCATACAGCCGAACGGCTTGAGGCTGAGCACCATGTGGGCCAGATCTTTGTTGCAGTAGTAAATGTTCTTTGCCACTTCCAAGTGCCCTTCGCCACCGCCGCTCTTGGCGTTGTAATACGGGTGGCCGAGCCGCACCAGTTCCTGCTGATTCACCAACTGGTGCGCCGTGCCGCCCAGCGCCTCGCGGAAGCGCTCGTACTCGCGGAAAATCATCTTGTCTGCCACCGCGAACGCGAACATCTTCGTGCGGAAGGCTTTTTCCAACTCGAATTTCTTCTTGAAATCCCAGCGGCCGGGGCGCTCCGACTCGTTGATCAGTCCGCGCGCGTCGCGCGCCGCGTTCTTCGCTTGGTTGAGCATGTACGCGATCCACGTCGCGATCGGCTCGACCAGCACCTCGGCGCCTTCGCGTTCGAGGAACGGGAACATGTTGAAGTTTCCGTCGCCTTCGGTGGTCTGCGCCCAGAACTCGCCGGTGATCTTCACCGTCGGCTTGGGACGAGTGTAGTCCACCTCAATTTCATCTTCGATCATGCGGGCGCATTCGCGAAACGCTGACGTGTAGTAGTCGCCCTTGAGCTGGTCGAGAAACTTCTCCGCGTCGTCCGCCCCGCTCACCGGCGCGACCTTCGCAAGCAGCTTGGCCAGCAGACCGCCGGTGATCTCGTTGTAGTTGCGGCTGCGCAGCTTGTCCTGGCAGAGCGCCACGCACCGGGCGAACACCTCGTTGGTCTTGCCCGGCTCGGTTTCGTAGGGCCGAATATGATACGCCACCTCGTTGAGCAGGTCGCCCATGAAGATCGCGTTCAGCAGCGACAGGAAGAAGTTCAGGTTGAACTCCAGCCCGGCCTCGACGTCGGACTGGTCCAGGCCGCCCTCCTGCTGAAAGAGCAACACGCGGAATCCGTCAAACCCGCTGTTCTGCAGGGCCAGACGATATTCCGCTTCGTACATCCCGAACCGGCACGGGCCACAGGCGCCCGCGGTAATGAACACGTAGTTCTTGAGAATGTCCTCGGTGGACATGCCCTCGTCGTCGCGCAAGCGCTTCAGGTAGTTAACCAGCGCGCCGACCGTGAAATACGTCGGATTGCACTGCCCGTTGTTGCCGTATTCCTTGCCAGCTTGAAAGTCCGCCTTGCGCGGTGTGGGCACCAGGCCGATTTTGTAACCGAGCCCTTCCAGCCCCGCGAGGATCAACTGCTCATGACGCATGGTCAAGCCGCCGAGCAGAATCGTCGTCGTCGAACGCTCGTCCGCAGTGAACGGCCGTTCCACCGGACGACGAAATTGCGTGGGCCGACCCACGTTCAACCCCGCCTCCTGCAGGAGCCGCTCGCGTTCCGCGGCCAGGCGCTCATTCAGGAGCGGCAGCGCAAAGCCCTCCGACCGAGATACATCTTCTCCGGCGCGTGCGATGGTTTCGGTTGACATGTCGATCATCCCTGCAAACGAGTGTCTAGACGCTCGGTTCCGGCCCGAGCCGCCGAAGAATCTTCGGCGCGTTACACGTGAACTATGAACGCAACGATTTGTGAATTCAAATTGCGCCGTATTTTTTACGTCCAGGCACTCGACCAGTTTGCACGAAGATTTGTGAATTGCCTTTACCGATCTGGGTCGCGCTGCTGTCATGGCATGCCGGCTGGGATAATCGCAAGTGCGTGAAATGTGAACTCGCGATGCTGGCGTGGTGGAAATCGGCGCTGTCCGACATCTGCGCGATCGTACTCGCGCAACGCGACTTCAGAAGTCCCGGACGATATGCAAATAGAACTAAGTTAGTGCCCTTTTCCTAAATGATCGCAGCGACCTTCTGCGGATGCGCATGATTGGCGGAGACCGCACTTGCAGCGCTTTCCTTCAATCCTGGCAGCGGATTCGCATTTGCTCGCCAGCGTCCTCGCTGTTGGCAAACGCACCACAGGTAAAGAGCCGCTGTACTCATGGCCGGCAACGGGCCGGCATACCCCCACTTTTTTCACATCCAGACTCGCATCTGGGGATGCAGTCTCAACCGGCAGACATTTGGCCCCGTATAATGCCAGGGTAGTGCTGGAAGGCGCCCACCGATCCGATTGTTTGTCCAAGGAGGCCCGCAATGCTCCGCAAGTTCCGATTGCACATCATCGTTGTGGCCGTCGCACTGGCGGTCATGACGACCAGCCGCCTGGCTGCCGCGGATCCGTCGCCGGACCAGTCCGCGGCTGAGGAGCCTCCCGCAACCACCCCGCCATCAGCAGCGGCGGACGACTCAGCACACGGCGACAACGGTTATGACGATGAACCTCCGCTCGACTGGCCCGAACGGCAATGGCGCTGGTACACCCGGCAGGTCAGGCCTCAACGTTTCGCGGGGCGCGATCGCGACATTCGGTATGGATGCAACCCGCCATTTCCCCCCTATGGCCTGGTGCGCCGCGACTACTTCGGATACGGCTATTCCCCTTGGGATTACGACACCGACTCCGCCGACGCTTACATCCAGGGACGTTACGACGAACGCCGCTTCCAGGAATGGCAGGATTCTCACGACAAGGGTCGTGATGCGTATACGACGGCCATGTCCGAGGGTCTTGCCCGTTTCAAAGAAACCCAATATGCCGAAGCGGTCGGGGCGTTCGTGCGGGCAGCCGAACTGAATCAGGGCGACCCGGCCGCCCGCCTGCACGCCGCGTACGCCCTGGTGGCCATCGGCAACTACGACGACGCCGTGCTGATGATCCGCCGGGCGATCCAGTTGCAGTCCCGGTTGCTTTACCTGCCGCTGAGCATTCGCGAGGAATACGGTCCGCAGGTGGACTTCGACGCACACCTTCGCCGCCTGCGGGAGGCCGCGGAGGCCGCGACGGACGATCCTGGCTTGTGGATGCTATTGGGGTATTACCAGTACTTCTCGAGCGATCGTACCGCCGCGACCGTCGCATTGGCCACGGCGCAGAAACTCGCGCCGCAGGATCCGCTGATCAACGATTTCGTCCGCGCCGCGCGTCTGCTCACGCCGACTTCCGACCGAACGAAACGGCCGGCGGGGAATTAGCCCGGATATTGCGTCACTTTTTGGGGAATTTGCGCATAGAGAAGGCCTTCAAGCCTTGTAGGATAGGGTTTGCGAAGACTCAAATCCCGCAGGCATGGAGGCCTTATCGTGACAGAGTGTAACG
>Ga0268299_1002452_pt1 | contig 22157 bp, 24 predicted proteins | sample NOBtaG_FD_193484 | JGI IMG/M metagenome (GOLD analysis project Ga0268299, IMG submission 193484) | Activated sludge microbial communities from bioreactor in Nijmegen, Gelderland, Netherland - NOB reactor | ecosystem: Engineered > Bioreactor > Aerobic > Activated sludge | place: Netherlands... | reverse complement strand
GGCCAAGGTCGAACTGCTGCTGGAGACGCTTGACACCCGCAAGAGCGACAGACTCGACTTCCACGAGATCCCGGTGTGGTCGATCCGCGACCTGGTCCGCCACGCCTTCGAAGCCGGGTACCGCGAGGGACTGCATACCGGCTACCGCCAAGGGCGGAGCGACGCGGCCCGCGAGGCCGCACGCGAAGAGGCCCCAACAAGCCCTCGCAACCCCGAACTGCCGACCACCTGAAGCCCGCGAGATGCGGGCTTCTTTGTTCACCAGCCCAAGCCAACGCATAGGAGCAAGTAGATGAACGCACGCAAGCACAACCGCACGCCCGCCCCCCAGCAACCGACCGCCGCCGAGACGTACGCCACCCGGCGGAACGACATCGCCCGGCTGATGGACGTCCTGCAGATGGAGCTCGACAAGCACGCCGAGGCGGCCAAGGCCGACCCGAAGAACTGGGGCCGCACGGGCGACCTCGGGAAGGTCCGTAGCGACCTGATCGACCTGGTCGGGTTCATGAGCGGGATGGACCGCGAGCACGTCGAGGCCTTTCTGAACGACGCCGAGTAACGACCGCCACGGAGACACGCCATGAAGATCAAGCACATCGTCATCGAGGGGCACGAGGAAGACATCACGGTTCGAGCCACGGCCGACGGCGCGGCCGCCAGCGTGGTCCGCATGAGCCGCGCGGAAGGCCGCTTCGACAAGGTCATCGCCGAGTTCCGCCGCGACGAGAGCCGCGAGGACCGCTACGCGAAGGCCGTTGAGGTCGCCAAGCACGTCTACGGGCGGGACCGCCAGGGACAGGCGGCCGCCACCAACTCGATGGTCCACGACGTCCTCAACGAGATCGAACGCATCGCGGGCTGCTGAACGCCCGCTCGCCCAAGGAGAACGACCATGAACGAGACCGACCTGCAGAACACGCTGCTGTCCCTGATCCAGAACCTCCTCGACGCCCGCGAAGAGACCGAGGGCGAGGACGACGACATCGCGCTGGCCGACATCGCCCGCGACATGGTGAGCGAGGCCGAGGGCCTGGCCCACGCCGACACCTTTGACAGCGCGCAACTGCGCACGAGCAACAAGGGCTTGGTGCTTCGGATGGGGGACGGCTCCGAGTTCCAGATCAGCATCGTGCAGAGCCGCTGAACATCCGCACACGGCGTCGCGGGGAACCGCGACGGCCACGCTTCCCCGCCGCATCGTGCGACGGGGGTTCCAACCCCGAGTTCGGAGATGACTATGAGCACGAAGACGAAGAAGCCCAGCAGCACCCCCGCGATGAAGCGAGCCGTCGGCCCGGGCGGCAAGCGCATCCCCAAGCGCAAGCCCGACGCCGCCGCGTCGAGCACGGAGCGCCTCCGCAAGGCAGCGCTCGCGGAGATCAAGGACCGGCTCGCGGGTGGGAAGCAGGACCACGAGGTCCCCAGCGAGAAGGAGGTGGCCAACAACGCGAACTTGGCCGCGGCCGCCAAGGGGAAGAAGCCGAAGGTCGAGAAGGCCCCGAAGCCCGCCAAGGAGCCCAAGCCCAAGCGGGTCAGCGCGCTCGACGCGGCCGCGCAGGTGCTCGCCACGAGCGAGGTGCCCATGCGGGCCAAGGAGATGATCGCCGCGATGGAGGCCAAGGGCTTGTGGCGCTCGCCGGGCGGCAAGACCCCCGAGGCCACGCTCTACGCCGCGATCATCCGCGAGATCGCCGCCAAGGGCACGGCCGCACGCTTCAAGAAGCACGAGCGCGGCGTCTTCGTCGTCCCCCCACGCGGGAAGGGAGCCTGAGCCATGAACGCGACGCCCGACCCCAACCGCGAAGCGCAACTCGAAGCCGTGCTGCAGGCAGCGCTCTACCTGCTCGGAGCGCGGCAGGACCAGATGCTCACCATCGAGGAATGGACGGACCTTGCGCGGGCCGTCGCCGCGTGCCAGGAGCGGAAGACCGCCGAGTACCTGACCGACCACGACCTCGAGGACATCGCCGAGCGCTACGCCCTCGAATGGGACGAAGCGACCGACGGCCTGCTCCCGAACCTCGACGAGTGAGGCGTACATCAGGCCTTGCTCCCAGCCGCGACACGGGTCGCGGCTTTCTCTTCGGCCACACCCTTTGACGGGAGCCGCTCCGCCTTGCGGCCGGTGAACTTCTCCCAGCGCTGCACGATGACATCGCAGTACAGCGGGTCGAGTTCCATCAGGAACGCCTGCCGCCCGGTCATCTCCGCGCCGATGAGCGTGCTGCCGCTCCCGCCGAAGAGATCGAGGACGTTCTCGCCGGGCCGGGACGAGTACTCGATGGCCCGACGCGCGAGTTCCACCGGCTTCTCTGTCAGGTGGACCATGCTCTGCGGGTTGACCTTCTTGATGCTCCACGTGTCGGGCACGTTGTTGGGGCCGAAGAACCGGTGCGCCGCGCCCTCCTTCCAGCCGTAGAAGCACCACTCGTGGTTGCCCATGAAGTCCTTGCGGGTCAGGACCGGGTGCTCCTTGATCCAGATGACTGCCTGCGAGAAGTACAACTCCATCGCCTTGAGCACCGGCGGGTAGTTGGCGCAGTTGGCGTAGCCGCCCCAGATGTAGAACCCGCCGCCGGGGATGAGCACGCGGGCGATGTTGCCGAACCACGCCGCGAGCAGGCGGTCGAACTCCTGGTCCGACACGAAGTCGTTGGCCAGCGGGCGGTCCTTGGCTCGGAGCTTCTTGTGCGTCGGCTTGGACTTCTCGGGGTAGCGGTGCAGGTCCGCAGACTGCTGGTCGCCGGCGCTGGCGTCCTTCCGCTGGGTCGCAGTGAACGACGACAGCCCGGCCGCGATGGCGTTGTTCGAACGCGGCTCGACCTTCACGTTGTACGGCGGATCAGTGTTGACCAGGTGGATCGGCTGCCCGTCGAGCAGCCGATCGAGGTCCTCCGGCTTCGACGAGTCGCCGCACATCAAGCGGTGGTTGCCGAGCACCCAGATGTCGCCGGGCACCGTCGTCGCGGCGTCGGGCGGCGCGGGCACATCGTCGGGGTCGACGAGCCCTTCGTTACCGGCGGGGGCCATGATCGCGGCGAGATCCTCGGCGCTGAAGCCCAGCAGCGCAAGATCGAAGTCGACGCCCTTGAGGTCGGCCAGCTCAATGGGCAGCAGTTCCATGTCCCACGAGGTGAGCGACGCCACCTTGTTGTCGGCGATGCGCAGCGCCTTGACCTGGTCCGGCGTGAGGTCGTCCGCGCGGATCGTGGGCACCTCCTTGAGCCCAAGCTTTCGCGCCGCGCGGAGCCGAGTGTGCCCGGCGATGATCACACCGTCCGCGTCGATCAGGATCGGGATCTTGAAGCCGAAGGCCTCGATGCTCTTGGCGACGGCGTCGATGGCGGCGTCGCTGATGGTGCGGGGGTTGCGGTCGTACTCCTTGACCGCGTCGATGGGGAGCGTCTCGATGTTCACAGCGATCTCCGTTGGGACGCGCGGCAACAAGCGCCTGCGCGTGGGGCGTCGGGCTGGCCCGCCGCACATGCGGCGGGTCCGGGGGGGCGGGGATGGCTGGATCGCTGGTTGGCTGGATCGCTCGGGCTGACGGGCCCGTCCGGGGGCGCTCAACGCCCCAATTCCCGCTCGCTACGGGCCTCGACTGTTGGCCACGGGTCCGCCCACGTTGGCCCACGTCGCGTTCCTGGCGGGGAGGCGTACCAACCCGGCCACCGGGCCGCCCGGCGCTCGGACGGGCGAAACAAACTCTGTCGCCAAGCGCGGCTGTTCCCGCGGGCCAAGCCTCGCGTCCCCGCCCGGGAAGTACCTAACGCCATCCGCCTCCCCCTCCCGCAAGGCTTCCGGCTGTAAGGCTCCCGCTAGGCGCTGCCGGCCACGCCGCCTGCATCGCGTGCTCGTCGGGGAACTTCTTTCCCTTCTTTCACCTTTCACCCCCCGGGGTCGCATACACACACACGCACGCGCACGCGGGGGTGGGGGAAAGAAGGTGAAAGAGAGAAAGAAGTGTGTGTATGTGTCTACAGCCCGCATTTTGACCCCTCTTCTTTCACCCTTCCTTCACCTTCCTTCTCCGCCAATCGGTAGATCAGGGCCGCCCGACCGCTCGTGGACGCCGACTCCGCCAGCACGTCGCCGCGCTGCACGAGCGTGTCGATGAGATCGTGGAACGACCGCGAGTCCATCTTCATCCGCTTGAGCAGCACGCTGTGGGGCAGCGACCCATCGGGTGCCTCGCGGATCTTCCGCATGGCGCGCAGCGCGAGCTCGTCGAAGGGCGTCTCGGCCGCGTGGTTGGCGGCCATGAACAGCATCCGCCTGGTCTGGTGCATGACCAGCCGCGACGCCCACCGCACCGCCTCGACGTCGATCGCGGGCTCTTCGTGGTTCTCGCTGACGGCGTAGAGCAGCGCCAGCTTCCTCGTCTGCTCGCTGGTTCGCCCCCACACCGTCGTCGCGACCGCGTCGCGCCGGCCTTCGGCCTCGCCGTACGCCTGCTCGGCGTCCTTGCGCAGCTCAACCAGCAGCGCGCGGGCCTCGTCGGTGTGCGGCACAACCCGCGGCGTGGGGTGAGCGTTGGCGAGGTTGCCCGGTCCGGGGCGCAGGTCCGACCACCACTTGGCCGTCGCGAGCACGCGCTCGGGCAGGTCGCTGACCGTCGGCTCTTGGCCCGCCCCGCGCGGGCCGGACTCCAGGATCAGCATGCGGGCGAAGAGCCCGTTGGTGAGCATGCGCTCGGAGAGCGCGGCGTAGTAGTGGTTCGGGATCGCCGTGCCGAAGAGCACCAGGCACGGCTGGTTGATGACGCCGGGCTCGTTCTGCCCGGCCTTGCGGCGCATCGGGAAGATCGAGTTGGAGGCCGAGTACATCGTCAGCAGCGTCCCCATGATCGACTCGAACCGCGCGTCGCGGGCGCGGTTGATCGACTGCAGCAGCCCGTCGATCTCGTCGGTCTGGAACAGCATCGAGGGGGTCCCGTGGAGCGCGTCCTGCACGCCCTCGCCCGAGGCGAGCCGGTCGCCCAGCCCGGTGCCGAGGCCGACGGCGTGGAGCACGCGCGCGTTGATCTTGCGGGGCCAGTCCTTGCCCGATGACGAGTGAGCCAGGCCGAGCAGGTAGATGTTGGTGCGGTTGTCCCCGGGGTCGCGGACCCTACGGCCCGCCAGGAACGCCTGCAGCGCCAGCGCGCCGCAGAACGCAAGCGTCTGGCTCGGGTAGGGCGCGGTCGCCAGGCAGTAGTCCATCACCTCGCCGACGAAGCCGGGCACGCGGAGGGCCTCGGGCGGGAGCAGCCCGGGATCGTCGGGAGCGGGCGGCGGGGTCGTGTCCGCAATCTGCACACACCCCCGCACAACCAGGCCCGAAAGATCCACGTCGGTCGCCTCGGCGGGGCCGGAATCTCTGAGCCAGCCGAAGGGCCGGTCGTGCGGCTTGTTCGCCGCGTCGCTGACCTTGTGCCGCAGCTCCTTCTCGCTCCACGGCGGCTGGCACCGCGGGTTGTACCGATCCCACAGCAGGCTGAACGCCGCCTCCGGATCAAGGCCGAACCCGTGCACCATCGCCGTGGCCGCCGCGTAGGTCTGGCTGTGTCCGCCCGATCCGGAGACCGCCGGCGGGATGCGGTCGAGGTAGGCCGCGGCGCGGCGGAGCAGGGCGTCGCCCGCTAGGAACGTCGGCGTTCCTAGCGCCACTGGCTGTGAACACGGACGTTCTCTGCGGCCGTGCCGTGCCTCGGTCACGGCGTCTGCCAGCGCGGCTACAGCGGCGTCCAGTTCCCCGGCGTCGACCACGGCGGGTTCCCCGTCGAGCGGGTCGTACGGCTCGCCGCTGGGATGGATGCTCGGGCCGACGACCGTTTGCGCTCCGGTGCTGCGGAGCTCGACGATCATCTTCTTCGTCACCGGGTCCTGGTGCTTGCGGGTTTTGATCCCCTCGCACACGTACCACCAGTGCGACGCGGGCTTGCCCGGCCGTCCGGACGTCGCGCCCGTCGGCGGCAGGAACTTGGGCGCAAGCGCCACAGCTTCTTCGCAGTCGAGGTCGACGTCCACGAGCCACCCGCTCGGCTCCCCCAGCAGCACGCCGATGTTGCCGGTGCCGTTGAAATGCGCCGGCAGGTCGCTCTCGGAGAGCCGCAGGTCCGTCCACCCCTTGAGCACGGGGATCTTCTTCCGCGCGGGCACGGGGATGACCGCGTACCCGCGGGAGAAATACGTCCGCGCCGACTCGAGCAGGATGGAGGGGCCATCGCTCATCAGAAGGGAATCTCGTCCTCAGGGATGCCGTACGTCATGCCCGCGGGCTCCGGCGGCCGGTCCGGCAGGCCTTCCTCGCTGTCCAGGCGCGGGGGCTTGTCGCCGAGCACGTGCTGCGTGACGCGCTCGAACTGGTCGCCAGCCTTCTTCTCGACGGTGATGGAGAGCGTCGGGGCGAGCGCCCCTGCGTTGGCCATCTCGACCGCTTCCTCCGTGCCGCCGGGCACCGGCTCGACCGAGCGTGCCCGCCACCACGCCTCCGCCTTGGTGCGGGCGTAGCCGGTGTGGTCGAAGCAGACCCACTCGCGGAAGAAGCGGTTGAAGCCAACGCGGTACTCGACGCGCATGGTCAGCGGCGCGGAAGGGTCGCTGCGCTTGGAGTGCACGTGGTACGTCGTCTCGCTGACGCGGTGCTCTTCGCGCGTGGTCTGCCCCGAGAGGATGCCCTCCGTGCTGGCCTTCGCCTCGTGCTGCTGCCGGTTGGGTTCTGGGAACTGGTGGCCGCACTGCGGGCAGGTTTGGTAGCCCGCCGCAATCAGGGCCTGGCAGTTCGGACACTCCTTCGCGGGCGCTTCGCCGTCGCCGCGATCGTCGGTGGCGATGCGGATGGCGTCGACCGGGCCGTGCCGGAGGACGTTGCCGCCGAAGTCCAGCACGAGGCAGTCGTTCTTGCCGGGGTGCAGCCGGAAGCCTCGGCCCACCATCTGGTAGTAAAGGCCCGGCGACATGGTCGGGCGCACGAGCGCCACACAGTCGATGTGCGGGGCATCGAAGCCGGTCGTGAGCACGTTCACGTTGCACAGGTACTTGAGCTCGCCGGAGCGGAAACGGCTGAGGATCGCCGCACGCACGCCGTCGGGCGTGTCGCCGGTGACGAAGCCGCACTCGATGCCGTGCTTGGCCTTGAGCACATCGACGATGTGCTGCCCGTGGCGGATGCCCGACGAGAAGATCAGCGTGGCGCTGCGGTCCTTGGTGTGCTGGGCGATCTCGGCGCACGCGCCCTCGACCAGCCCCTCTTTGTCCATGAGGTCTTCGACCTCGCTGGCGACGAACTCGCCGGCGCGGACGTGCAGGTCGTCGGTGCTGATCTTCTGGATGCCCGCCTTGGTCTTGAGCGGAGAGAGGAAGCCCTGCACGATCAGCTCGCGAACGCCGACCTCGTAGCAGACGTGGTTGAGAATGTTCTCGGGGGCGCAGATCGCGCCGGACTTCAGGCGGTACGGCGTGGCGGTGAGCCCGATGACGCGGACGTTGGGGTTCACGACCTTGGCGTCAGCGATGAACTGCCGGTACATCCCGTCGTCCTCGGCGGGGACCATGTGGGCCTCGTCCACGATGATCAGATCGACCGGCCCGAGGTCGCAGGCCTTCTTCCAGATGCTCTGGATGCCCGCGACGGTGGCGCTGTAGCCGAGGTCCTTGCGCCTCAGGCCCGCCGAGTAGATGCCCACGGGGAGGTCGGGCGCGATGAACCGAAGCTTCTCGGCAGTCTGCTCGAGGAGTTCCTTGACGTGCGCGAGGATGACCACGCGGCCGTTCCATTGCGTGACGGCGTCGCGGCAGATCGTCGCGATCACCGGCGTCTTGCCGCCGCCGGTCGGGATGACCACGCACGGGTTGTCATCCCGACCGCGGAGGTGCGCGTACACCTGGTCCACCGCTTCGCGCTGGTAAGGGCGGAGCTCGATCCTCGGCGTCGAGGGGGTGGCGACGATCATCAGCGGGCCACCTCCTCGGGCAGGGGGAAGTGCTCTTGGGTCGCCGCGTACAGCCTGGAGATCGCCTCGCCCTTGAGGAACGCGACGAGGGCCCGCTGCGTCTTGGTGTATCGCTCGTGCCCGGCCTGCCGCGAGTGGCCCGCCTTCTCGCACAGGAACTGACGGAGCAGCACGACGGCCACGGAACCGCCCTCGGGCACCACGCCGGTGCCGAGCATCCGCCCGAACTCGCGGAGCCGGTCGTGATCGCACGAGTAGTACGCCCGTCCGATGACGGCCCGGGTCGCCGCGCACGCGATCCACCGGGCACGCGGCAGCGCCTCAACCGCGAGTTTGACCGCGGCGGCGTGCTTGCCCAGCGCTTCGGCCGCCTGGGAGGGCGTAAGGGCGACGGGCCCGGCGAGCCCGCCGAGCATCGCGCGGAGCACGGCGAGGTCCGTCGTTCCCACCTCTCCGTGCCCGCCGCCGAGACGGAGAACGTCGCAGAGCGAGCGGGACTTCCCGCAGTCGATCGCCATCAGCGCCTCGCGGGTGACGTTGCGCCACACGTGCATCTCGACGGGCGTCTCGGACATCACCACCGCCCAGAGCCGGTGCTGGCCGTCGAGCAGGATGCCGCTGGGGTCGAAGGCGATGCCCTCGTGCGTCAGCTTCCATTCTCCGCTGGCCATGTCGCGGGCGAGGCGCTGGACGTGCGCGTCGCTGACCTTGCGGTTGGAGGTGTTGGCGTTGTCGAGCCAGTCCATCGCCATCGCGGGGGTCACCAGCACGCGAGTGACTGTCGGCGCGGGGCCGGAAGGGGAGAGCGTGGCGTTGCGGGAGGCGCGTCGGGCCCGTTCGACGGCGGTCTCGGCGCTGGCGGATGCGTTCAGGGCGAATCGCGGGGTCATCGTGGTCATTCGGGGGCTCCTTTAAGGCAGTGGGTCAGTTCGGGAATCAGGGCGCGGACGAACTCCGCGCCCATGGCGCTCAGGAGGCTCCGGGCCGCCCAGCGCGGGTCGTGGGGCAGCTCGATGGCCGTCTTCTTGCTCGGGGTGGAGTGCCCGCGGACGGGCGTCATCGCGTTCGGGGCGATGGCACCGCGGGTTCGGTCGGGGTTGCCGGCGTTGCGGCGGCCGATGTTCCGGGTCTTCATCACGGCGGTCGTGCCGTGCTTAGTGGTGTACGCGCGATCCGTCTGCACCGGCTCACTGAACGATTCGTTCAGTGAGTCTCGTAGGCGGTTCACAAGATCAAGACTGACACAGCATCTCCGCGCGACTTCTCGATTGGACCAAGGGTTCCCCTCATCGTTCGTCGCGACCAGCTTGTTGGTGAGCATGGTCAGGACGGCCTTGCGCTTGTCGGCGTTGCTCCGGCGCAGCCCGTGTTCGACATTGGCCGACAGCGAGTGCAGCACGGCGTCACGCAGCGTGCCGGCGCGCACGTCCGCGGCGATCGTCTCCCGCCCGCAGCGCCGGTGAGCGTGGTACCGGTGGAACCCGTCGACCAGCCAGAGATTCGCGCCGTCGCGGACCACCACCACCGGCGGGAAGACCGCGCCCTCGCGCAGGGCCTCGGCATACTCGGACACCGTCTCTTCCGAGATCGCCTCCCGCGGCTGCGTGCCGCCGTTGATCTTCAGGCTCGTCAGGCTCAGTTCTTCAATGCTCATGCTCGGTCTCCGATCCCGGGTGAGCGATGTGCTCGATCACCACCAGCACTTTGCCGCCCGGCGTCACCGGGCCGCGTTCCACCACCAGCCGATCGATCTGCGAGTCGTCGCGGTACGCACCGCCTTTGGCGAGCGCATCGAGCAGGGCTTTCTGCACGTTGTCGATGTCGCGGCGGCGGTTGTCGGGCGGGCAGACGGTGACGCGCACCTCCAGCCGCCCGTCCATCCGCACCACCCGCCTCGCCGCGAGGGCGGCGCACACGCTCGCGCGGTAGCGCCGTCCCTCGCGGCTCAGCACGGTCCTGGAGCCCATCCGCCGCCAGATGTGGTTCACGCTGGGCGGGTACGGGAGCTCGAGGACACGACCATGTGGGCTTATCGCTTCCAGGGTGGCGTGCTCCCCGGGCCGACGCCGACGGGGGCGCGGCCGGCCACCGGCGATCCGCCACCCTTCTTGGCGTACCCCTTGATGACGTTGGTGAACTCGCCGTTGTCGTCGCGCTTCTTCAGCCCGACGTTGATCTCCAGCGGGACGTTGTGCAGCTCGACCGAGTCCTTGGGCTGCATGACGCCGATGGCGCGGCAGATGGCCGAGAGCTCGCCGCGAGCGATCTTGACCGTCATCTCGCTCTTGTTCTCGAGGTTGAGGCGGGCCCAGACCAGGCGGCCCTTGAATTCGCCGTCGATGATCTGGAAGGTGAACTGCAGGTACTTGCCGACGCCGGTCTTGGTGGGCTTGAGCTCCGACTCGGAGATGACGGCGAGGTACTTGCCGGCGGGGAGCGGGTCGAGCGCGACGGACGGATCGACCTGCGAGGCGTCGAAGTTGTTCAGAGTGGCCATGGGTCAGGTTCCTTGTGCAGGGGTGCGAGAGCGGATGTGCGATGGATGGGGATCAGGCGCTCGCCGCATCGGGCGAGGACCCAGGGGCAGAGGATGCGGGTGCGTCAGCGAAGGGGTTCTCGCCGCGGGCGAACGCGCCGTACACGCGGTAGTCCAGCGGGATCTCCTCGGGCAGACCCAAGCGGTTCTTGGCGACGTGCGCCGGACGCTCGACGGTGCGGATGATCCGCTCGCCCGTGCTCACGCCGTTGTGCTTGGCCTTGTTGAAGCCTTCGTCCACCTTGATCGTGTGGACCTTGTACGTGGCGAAGAGCACCTCGTCGGCCCACTCCTGCACCAGCGCGGACGCCAGCTTGTGCAGGCGCGGCGAGTAGCGGTCGTACGGCACGGTCTCGGGGTTCTCGAACTTCTCGATCTTGGCGTGGGCGATCAGAACCACGGTCATGCCGCGGTCGCTGCGGAGGGCGTCGAGCGCCCCGAGCACCGAGCGCCACTTGTCGATGGCGAACGAGAAGCCCTTGGCGTAGCCGATCTTCTCGATGTTCTCGACGTTCTCGTCGGCGCACACCTCGGCCCAGATCAGGCGCTCGAGCCAGTCCAGGCTGTCAATGACGACGGTGCGATAGTCGTGGTCACTGGAGTACAGCGACTCGAGCGCCGCCATCACTTCGCCGAGGCTGCGGGCCAGCGGGAAGCTCTCGCAGTCGATGTCGGCCAGGCCGTCCTCGGTGGGGATGAAGATGGGCTTCTCGGCCATCGCGCCGAACGTGCTCTTGCCGATGCCGTGGGTGCCGTACAGCATCACGCGGCGGGGACGGGCCTTGCGGCCCTTGCTGATCTGGTTCATGAGGGTGGCTGGGGGCATGTGAACTCCGTGCTTGGGGATTGAGGGGTCGAGGTCTTCGGGCCAGATGTCGCGGGTGAACGCGCCCTGGCCAAGCCGCACGAGCGGCAGATCGGAGGCGAGGGTGCTTGTGCGGCGGCTCACGCCACCGCGCTCACAGGCACTTGGGCGGCCGCACCGCCGCGCGGGCTCTTGTCGCCGGGCCGTCGCACGCTGAAGGCGTCGTCTCCGTACTCGTGGATGCAGAAGCCGGTGAAGACGCGGGTCACCGCACGCCCGGTCTCCGTGTCGCCGTCGACGACGATCACGCGGCGCTCACGGTCGATGGCGTAACCCGCGTCCAAGCGAACGGCGGCCTCGCCTTGCAGGCACCCGACCGCCAGGATGGACAGCGCGAGCGTCTGCTCGACCTCGTCGATGTCGACGCGGTGCACGAACTCGAAGCGGTACACAGTGCGGGGCGTGGTGTTCATGGTCATCTCCGAGGGCAGCAAGGAACGCGGTGCTGCCATAGAGCACCTAACCCGTCGCGGGACGTGTTCACGAGAAATACTGATCAACATCTGCTTTCTCGAAGCGATCGCGCACGCTGTTAACCGCGTACTCCAGCGTGGAGCGCGGCGTGCGGAGCTGGCGCGCCGCCTCGCTTACTGACTCGCGCAGCAGCTGATCGCACACGCTGCGCTTCACGGCGTCGAGCTTGCCAACGACAGTCTCGACATCCATGCGGATGCACAGAACGCGAAGATCGTCGGCGGGGTCGATCGCATCGCCGCCGTCCGCGCTGACGGTCGGCCCTTGCACCCGCTTGGCCCGCTTGGCGTCGCGGAGGATCTTGCAGAGCTTGGCGCGGACGACGCTCTCGACAAACGCCTCAGCGTTGCCGCGATTGGGATCAAAGCCGGGCCAGCGGACGACCAGCTCCAGCAGGAGATCCTGCTCCAGGTCCTGCTGGCTGCCGGTCGCGGCGTCGCGGATCACGCGGAGAAGTTGCCTGGCTTTGATGCGAACAAGGGACTTGGCGAACTTGAGGGTGGATGGATCGATGGCGCGAGTCGACATGGGCCGGACCTTTCTGGCATGGCCAGAAGACCCCGGGGAGCGACAGGTCCGGCGAAGAGCTCACCGGGGCGGGATTGGCGTGGGATACGGGCCTGTCGTCCTCGACTGGCGAAAACTCGTTCCGCGGGCTCGTTACGGGATTTGCAGAGCGTGCGGAAGTGGCCCAATGGCCTGGCAATCCGGGCAGGGCAGCGCGTCAGAAAATCATGGAGAATCTTTGCGGAACGTCATCGAAAACTCGATGGGGCGTCAGGATGGCTGCCTTGGGTGTGGCAGACCGGGCGGGCAAGGCCGATAATCGGGTGTTCAACCCGCAAAAACGGCTGCGGAAAACGCGATTCGGCCCGAACCCGGACATGCGCCTTGACGAATATAGCCGATATGGAATACTGTGATGTGGGAAGTCGAGTACACGGACGAGTTTGGGGCGTGGTGGCAAACCCTCCCCGAGGACGTTCAGGAATCGATCGCCCACGACATCGGGATTCTCGAAGCGGTCGGACCCGGGCTTGGGCGGCCGCAGGTGGACACGCTGAAAGGCTCGCGGCACGCCAACATGAAGGAACTTCGCACGCAGCACGATGGTGAGCCGTACCGCACGTTCTTTGCCTTTGACCCTCGCCGGTGCGCGATCCTGCTCATCGGCGGCAACAAGACCGGGGACAAGCGTTTCTACGACAAGCTCATCCCCCAAGCCGACGACCTCTACGACGAGCACCTCGCCGAGCTGAAGCGTGAAGGACTGATCTGAACTGGGAGCACAGCAATGGCCAACAAGTGGAACAACCTGAAGCGAAAGATGAGCCCCCAGGCGCAGGCTCGCGTGGACGCGCGCGTCAAGGCGACGCTCCAGACGATGCCGCTGGCGGAGATCCGCAAGGCCATCGGCATGACGCAGGCCGATCTGGCCGGCAAGCTGGACGTCGCGCAAGGAAGCGTGTCCAAGTTTGAGAACGCCGCCGACATGTACCTCACGACGCTCCGCAAGTACGTCGAGGCGCTCGGTGGCGAGCTCCACCTGACCGCGAAGTTCGCCGACGGACGCGAGCTTGAGATCGAGCACCTGTCCGAGATGGCGGCACGGTAATCACCCGCCGCTCGCGGCAACTCGGAAGACGCACTTCCAGTCCTTGCCGTCAAGGACAATCGGATCACCTTCGATCCCGAAGAACGCTGCCAGCGACTTGGCCAGCGTCTCCTTGCGCTTCTGGTACTCCTTGGACGCGTTGCCCTTCTTCCAGCTGATGTGACCGTTGGCCAAGCCGAACGCATGCAGCAGCTGCCACTGGAGATTGGGCTTCTTGGTCCTCCCATCGAGCAGGTTCATCCCGGCGGGATCAAGCTCCCGAACCTCTCCGCGCACGGTGATATGGACACTCTCCGAGCCGAGGAATCGAATGGACACATCGGACCACTTTGAACCGCGGGGCGTAGGGAACGTCTTGGGCTGCTTCGCCGTCGCTTTCGGCGGCGCGTGACGAGCCAGGAACGACTCCAGACAATCGGGCAGCGATCGCGTAGCACGAAACGCGCCCTCTCCAAGCCACTCCAGCGAGCCGTCGAGCGTGAGCCGGGCGGCCTCGCGTCCGGCGAGGAGCCGGTCCAGTTCGTCGCTGCCGCCGCTGCGGGTCGGCGTGACCAGCACGAAAGGTCGCTGCGACCACGCCGCGATGTGCGCCGTGCTGCTGAGCAGATCGGCGGCGCTCCGCGTCGTGGCCAGATACACAGCGAAGGTGGAGTCGGCGACGATGAGTTCGCCCAGCCACCAGAGCCTGTTGCCCATCCCCACCGACGAGGGCGTACCCGTCAGGCCCAGCGCCGTCGAGACGCCCCTGAAGAGCGTGTCCGCGTCAAGCTGCCACAGCACGATGTCGTCGCGCCGGATCGGTGCGGACTCGCTCGTCTCGGGATCGACTGCGACGATGTCGTCCTCGTCGTGAACGACGACCTTGCGGCCCTCGATGGTGCCGGGCCACGGCACCGACATGGCCAGTTCCTCCATCGGGCGCAGCAGCGGCTGGAGGAACTGCAGGTCGTCTCCCATGTGCTCTCGCCAGACCGACCGCACGCCGGCCCAGCCCTGCACCCGCTCAAGCGACTGCCACAAGCGCATGGCCGCCCCCCTTCACAAAGCCTCCGCCGCGGAGGAACGCCTCGATCAGATCTGCGTCGGTGTCGCGCGTGTACGTCGCCTTGTTGCCGTGGCGGATCGTGACCGGCCTGGGCTTGCGGCCGTCGGTGAACCGCACCTCGAACGTGGCGGCGCTGAGCAGCGCATCATCGGGGATCGACTCGCGGGCGTGTTCGAGCGCCAGCAGCACGTCGTCGGCCTTCTCCACCTTGCGGCGGTGGAACGGGCCGCCCACGTACATTGTGAGCTCGACCAACCGCACCGAAGCCAGGCCCGTGATGTGCGAGCAGATCAGGCTGCCCCTGCCACGCGCCCGCAGCGGCTCCAGGTCGTAGCGGTCGGGATCGGCGGGGAACATGTCGCCGCGGCCGAAAATGTGCTGGCCGATGAGCTGGCGGTACGCGGCGCACTCGCCCTTGGTCCCTGCGTTGATGCGCAGCTCCCACGTCCGCCGGTCAAAGACGATCAGCCCGTGGGCCATTGGCCGGTAGCGGACGCACCCGGGCCGTCCCTCGTCAAGGCTCCCCTCGCGGCGGTAGGGGCCGCCGTGGCGCACGAGGAAACGCACTTCGTCGCCGTGGTCGAAGAAGAGCACCCGCGCCCCCGGGCCACGGCGGTGGGCGGCGTACCACGCGACAACGCCCGCCTCCAGCGCCGCCAGACGATCCGGCCCCGGCGTCGCCCACGCGAGCGTCGCGCCGCGCGCGGGGACGAATGTCTCAAACGAGCGCCGGCGCGAGACGGAGATCTCGGTGTGGCAGCGCCGCACCAGGTCGGGGTTCTCGACCCAGACGCGGGCCGCGATGTCCGCCGGCGAGAGGTGGTCGACCGGAAGCTCGAGTCCGGCGGCCTGCGCGGCGGCCAGCATCGACTCCATACCGAGCGGTGTGGCCATCTCATGCAGGTGCCAAAGGGCGTCCACCAGCTCGACCGGGAGACCGCCGACGTTGGTCAGCAGGGCGATCTCCACGCGCTCGATGTCGAGGTGCGATGGGTCGGTGGGCAGCATGACGCCGCTCGCGGCAAGGAACGCGGCGTGCGGCCACATGAAGTCGATCAGGACGGCGGGGTCGACTTCCCGCAGCGCGTACGCGCTTGTAAACCGACGAAACGAAAGGCTGCTCATAGATCCGGTCTCCGCCTAAGAGAAAGCCCCGGATTCCACCCGGGGCGGTTGACCCGAGTGTAGACCAAACAACACGCCGAGAAAAGGTATTTGTCAGGGTCCGACTGTTTACCTCAGGCGGTCCACAAAACGCATGCTTTACAGCGATTTTGCCACTCTTGACCGGGTGGCAACAACCCCGCACGGGGGTGGCGGCGGGACCGCTTCTTCCCGCTTGATGAGCGTCCGCCAGAGCCGCCGCTGGGAGGCCCATTCGGTGTGCCGGGCGATGGGCCGCAGGTGCCGCTCGGTGATCGCGTCCTTGCCCACTTTGGCGGGCTCGAGGAACAGCAATTCCTCCTGGATGTCCGGGGCGAGGTTGGCGAGATCCATGATCTGGCTGAGCCGCCCGCGCGTGACGTACCCGAGCCGCGCGATCTGGGCGAAGTCCTTGACCTGCCCGCAGCGCACCAGCCCGTCGAACCGGATCGCCAGCGCCATGAGCCTGGCGACGCGGGGAACGCGCGCCGGCCCGGGCGGCGGCAACGCCGGGACCGACCCGACGCGCGCCTGCCGGTTGGCGGTGCGGCCGTTGTCGAACTGAACCTTGTACGTGGCGCGATCGGCGTGGCTCATGGCGTTTGCTCCTCGGCGAGGCGGGACATCTCAGGGTGGAAGACCAGCGTGACCTCGCCGGCCTTGCCGTCGAACTCGACGCTCTTGATGACGCATCGGAGAAGGTCGGTCCGCTCGCGCGTGTTGAGCTGGTCCCACAGCGGCCGGAACTCGGCGAACGCGGCGTCGACCTCGTCGCGGCGGAGTTCGTCGCGGGCCGCCTCCTCGATCTCGCCCTCGATCTCGCGGACCTGCTCAGCGATCTGGCGCTGGCGCTCGGCTAGGTCCGCAAGGCGGTCGGCGTCGCTCGCGGCCCCCGCACGCCGCTCGTCGCTGGCCAGCCACCGCAGTTCGCGCTCCAGCGTCGTCTTGCGGTCCTTGAGTTGCTCCAGAACATCGCGGGACTCGGCCCGGGCGCGATCCAGGATCATGCTCACCAGTTCGCGGTCGCGGCCAAGCGCCTGAAGACGGTCGACCACGAAGGATTCGATCTGCTCCGCCGGCACAGATTTGGACGGGCACGCGTGGTAGCCGCTGCTCTGGGCGACGTGGCAGACGTAGTAGCGGTAGGTCCGCTTGCCCGACTTGGTCGTGAACGTGTGCGCCATCGGTTTGTCGCAGTTGCAGCAGCGGACAAGGCCCTTCAGCAGGCCGCTGTGGACGTTGCGGACGTCGCTGCCCTTGTCGCGGCCGTTAGCCTCCAGGATCGCGGCCGCCCGCTTCCACAGCGTCGGATCGATGATGGCCTCCTGCTCGCCGTCGTAGATCTGGTCGTGGTGCTGGACCTTGCCCAGGTACGACACGCTGGTGAGGATGCGGTGGACGTAGGGGTTGGTGAGCGGGAGCCCGCCGACGCACTTGCCGTCCTTCTGCGTCCAGCCCTTGGTGGTCCATCCCCGCCGCACCGCCTCCAACGTGGTCTGGCGCACCGAGCGGGTGTCGACGTAGATCGCGAAGATCTCGCGCACGCGGAACGCCTCGTCGCGGTTGACGACGAGCTTGCCGGCCACCAGGTCGTAGCCCAGGATCGGCTTGCCGCCGAACCACTTGCCCTTCTTGCGGGTGGCCGCGATCTTGTCGCGGGTGCGCTCGGAGATGATCTCCCGCTCGAACTGCGCGAACGAGAGCAGGATGTTGAGCGTGAGCCGCCCCATCGACTGAGTCGTGTTGAACTGCTGCGTGACCGAGACGAACGAGATCTTCTTGCGGTCAAAGACCTCCATCATGCGGGCGAAGTCCATCAGCGAGCGACTGAGGCGGTCCACCTTGTAAACCACGACGCAGTCCACTTTGCCCGCGTCGATGTCGGCCATCAGTCGCTGCACCGCGGGGCGTTCCATGTTGCCGCCCGTGTAGCCGCCGTCGTCGTACTTGTCGGGCAGACACACCCACCCCTCGGCCTTCTGGCTGGCGATGTATGCCTCGCCGCTCTCACGCTGGGCGTCGAGCGAGTTAAACTCCTGTTCCAAGCCCTCTTCGCTGCTCTTGCGGGTGTAGATGGCGCAGCGGATGAGCGGGTTCTTGCGGGGCTGCTCGCCGCTCGCGTACCTGCGGGATGGCATCGAGAACGTACTCATGCCTGGGCCACCTCCGCGTGGCGGGTCCCGCCAACGGCCGTGCCCAGCGACTCGGCAAAGAACTTCATGCCGTTCCAGTGCGTGCCGGTAATCGCGTTAGCGACCGCCGAGAGCGACCGGTAGACCTTGCCCTCGTACTCGAACCCGCGCGGCAGGACGATCACAGCGATCATGCGGCCTTTGTACTCACGCCACAGCGTCGTGCCGGGCATGGGCTCGATGCTCTTGCGAGGCATGCGGATCGACACGATCGGCGGCGTTGCGTGGCTCGCTGGGGCGATCACAACAGGCCCCGCGCCGGCCGGGGCTTGGAGCCGAAGGTCGGCATCGTCGGCCAGCGCGAGCACCCGCTGGCGGGCGCGCTCAGAGAGGTCGCCCTCCGCGTCGGCCTGCAACCGCCAGCAGATCCGTTTGATCAGGTACGGTCGGTTGTTGCAGCGCGTGGCCTCGCCGAAGACCTCCGCGTACTTGGCGCGGAGCTGCGGCGTGGTGAGCGTTCCGAGTCGTTTGAGTTCCGCGTAGATGTTCATCGCCATGACTGGTCTCCGTCGTTCCCGCCCGCAACATGCCGCGCGGCCGTGTCGGTTGGAAGCGGACGATCAGGGCGATCATCTTCCGCACAGTCAAGTCGAGAACTCTCGGGTTGTTGATGCTCCGCCATCGCGATGCTGGCGGCACGCACGGCCCGCGCCCCGGCGCATATCCGTTGGCGGTGCCAACGGTGCACAGCGGTTGCGAGCGTGGCGATGACAATCTCGCGCCGCTGGGCGGCGGAGTCCACAGGGTCTTGCTGGGACACGAACGGCTCCTTAGCGGGTCAACAGTGACCCGCCAAAGAGCACCTAACCCGTCGGAGGATGGGATCACGAATCCGGTCCCACTTTATTGTCCGATCGCCCCGTGTTTGGGATTGCGCTCGCGCCGATGTCAGGGCCAGACGGTTATCTGCTTGGAAGTTGACTCGCGGTTACCGCGACTCGTTGGTACAGCCATCGCCTCAGTACTGAAAGACCCGCCCCAGCGCGTCAGCGCTGGGGCGGACGGGTTAATCACTTCTTACCGCCGCCTCCCTTCCCGCTCGAGCCACGAGCGGCGCTGCTCTGTGACCGCGGCCCCCAGCCTGACTGGGCTGTCTTGCTCCCGGGGTTGCGGTCGCCAGCGGACTGGATGCGCGAAGCGTCCGACGATGTCATCGGCTTCCCTTGCGAGCTCTGGCTCCCTTGTGACGAATTCTCGACCATGTTGAAACTCCAATGGCCAAGGCCGTGATACCCGACACAGGCGCACGGCCTTGCGCCGATGCGGACTATGAGCGGACTGAGACCGTGAGCGGGACGCGTTTGGTGGTCCAGTCGTAACGGCCGCCCCGGGCCTCGAAACGACCAGCGTCGAACGTGACGGCGCTGAAGGCCGAGGCGACGCCAACCTCGAGGATGGGAGGCGAGTACATGTAGCGACCATCGACGTTACTGAAGAATCGGCCCAGCGGATCGATCATCGCGTAGGACCCGGTCATGTCCTCGTTGGATTCGGCGGCCACGGTGATGCCGTGCGCCGTAACCCCACGATGCCGATCCACGAACGCCCCGAGCTCTTCAGTTGAGATCAGAAGCGGCTCGACCGCTCCGGTGTTCTGCCCGTCAATCGGCAGAACCTGAAAGATCTTCCACCGTTCGGGCCGAGCACGCAGCACGAAGTCGGTCATGTCCTCCCGCCAGTTCAGCGCAGTGACGACCGTGTTGAGCTTCACCCGGATGCCCAGATCGTGAAGTCGACGGAAGTGCTCGATGGACTTGGACACGTGATCGCCACGACCACGGCCGAGAGCCGCTTGCGTCGTCTCGTTCGCAGAGTCCACCGAAAGTCCAACCCAATCGATGCAGTTCGGGACTTCTTCAAGAAGACGGTGCAGCCGGGCACCGTTTGTCACCAGAGTGGTGACAAACCCCAGCTCACGAGACGCCCGCAGCAACGCGGGGAGGTGCGGACAAAGGGTTGGTTCTCCGCCAACGAATGTGAGCTTCTCCGCACCCGCGGCACGGAGCATCTTGATGACACGATGGGCATCTTCGGCAGGAAGTCCGTGCCGAGTGGCGCGGAGCAACGGATCATCGTCAAACTTTGCATAGCAGAACGAGCACCGGAGGTTGCACTGCTTCTCCAGGTGGAAGTTCACCGCTGGTGGCAATGACGATGGTGCCTTGCTGATCGGGCGGGGCGTGGCGATGCGAGTCTCCTTGAGTCTGAAGAGGCCGAGGTCGAACTTGAGCACCGGACAGGTGACGCCGTACCCACATGGACGAGTTGCAGCGTCCAACCGACGGGCGAGGACGAAACACTGGGATTCAGTTGGATTGCGTGAGCCGAGCAGCACGATGCTGTTCGATCGCGCGTACCACTGCAGCCGTTGTTGGACGCCGGCACCACAGGAGTGGCTTTCCGCATGTCGAGCACAGCCGGCGCGCCGCTCTCGTGTGGGCGTGTCGAGCGAGCAAAAGGATGATCACGATGTCGAATCCGCCGTTCAGGATCAATCGCTCAATGGCATCCGTGCGGGTGTCGGCTTCTCTGGTAGTTCGCCATTCAAACGTGGTCGTGGGGAACGCTTCGCGCAATCGCTCAATCTGCTGACTCCGACCATCGCCGCCGACGATCAGGACGCGACGATCCGTCATCGCGACCGTGACAGCGCTGGGAGTCGAGAACCTGTGCATTCGTGACATGATGTGCTCCGCGTGGGGTTGCATGGCCACCAGACGTGGTGGCCAACTACTGCGGAAGCAATGCACGCGGCGTGCCAGATGCGGAATCACACTTCCCAGGCGGACAGTTGGCATTCTCGCCGTAGTCACTTGGCAACAGACGGGTGCCTAGACCCGATCGCGGGTGCACAGGCCCGCCGCCTCGCTACACTATCCGTAGCGTTGCAGCTTGGATCACGCGAGAAGTTGATTGCGGCTCGTGGCATGCCACTTGCCAGGAGATGTGAACAGGGCCGACAGCTGGAGTTGCCACGATCACGGAGTCTCAGATGGCGTTGCTGGAATATGCGAACCTCGGATACGGCGGGCCGGCTGCACGCGCGGTGCTCAGCCAGGTCTTTCGGGGACTCAAGGACTTCTATGAGTTCCAGAAGCGGGCGCTGGACTACCTGAAGCAGGAAAAGGTGTTCCGGACAGCTTGGCGGCCTGGCGATGCCCCCGACGAGCCAAATGGCCGCCGCTCCCGTTGGCGACAGGGTGAAGTACCAGGCTTCTGGGTGGAACTGGTTGAGCCGAACGACGACATTGAAGACCCCGACGCGCTGTTCGATCAGTTCTTTGACGAGGACAACCCCGAGTTGTACGAGGTGCCGGTGCCTCCTGAACCCGAATCGGGTCAGAAGTTTCGGCCCGTCCGCCCTCCACGATCAAGTCGTCTCCGGGTACTGAAGGGTCATCGCGAGAGCAACCAGCTGCTTCTTGATCGCGAACCGGAGCATCCACATCTCCTTCTCTGGCCGAACACAAGGCCACTCGAGAGGCAGCTTGATGCCATCAAGCAGATCGCTGACTCGCCGCGACCCCATCAGAAGCCGCTGGTGCAACTCTTTGAGCGGGCAGACGCCGTGACGTGGTCATCTTTCTCGCCGGCAATACTCGACGAGAGCGACTGGTTCATTCTCCGTGATCTCGGAAGGCCGGGCACCAGAGGCCAGCGGGACTTCGTGTCCAAGGCCCTCGCCACGCCAGACTTCGCCGTGCTCGAGGGCCCCCCTGGCTCTGGAAAGACGACGGCAATCTGTGAGTTGATTCTCCAGATCATTCGACGGAAATCCAGGCCCGGCCGCGTGCTGCTCTGCGCGTCTACCCACGTTGCCGTTGACAACGTGCTCGAGCGCCTCAAGGACCCAGCTGAGCCCTACGCGAAATGGATCAACCCGCTTCGAATTGGAGATGAGTTCAAGGCCAGCACTGCAGTGCGGGACTTCCTGCCTGAACAGCGACTCCGTTCGGATACCAAGCGGCTCAAAGAGTTTCTCCGTTCGAAGCCCGTCTCGCCCGCACGAGCCCATCTCGCCCAGAGCCTCGACGACGACGCTGTCCTTCAACGGCTCATGCTCGAAACGTCGAATGTCGTGTGCGGTACCACAATCGGCATCCTGCGTCTTGCCCAACTGCTGGGCAACGGTGGCGGACGGTCGCCGTCCGGCGCGTGGTCCGCCGACCTCTTCGACGTACTCATTGTCGACGAGGCGAGCAAGACACCATTCCAAGAGTTCTTGGTGCCGGCGCTACTGGCGAAGCGGTGGGTGCTGGTGGGTGATCCTCGGCAGTTGTCGCCATTCGTGGATGAGGACGCCATGCAGGTCAACCTGGAGGCGTGCCTCCCCCAGACCGCGGCCAGGAAT
>Ga0268299_1002451_pt1 | contig 22167 bp, 19 predicted proteins | sample NOBtaG_FD_193484 | JGI IMG/M metagenome (GOLD analysis project Ga0268299, IMG submission 193484) | Activated sludge microbial communities from bioreactor in Nijmegen, Gelderland, Netherland - NOB reactor | ecosystem: Engineered > Bioreactor > Aerobic > Activated sludge | place: Netherlands... | reverse complement strand
TCTTCGAGGTGATCGAGAGCGAGTTCATCCCGATGTCGGACCGCGGCGCGGTGCGCATTCTCACGCGCGCGCCCGAGGGCAGCACGATCGACTATACCGACCGCTACCAGCGCCAGGTCGAGGCGACGGTGGCGGCGCTGCCCGAGGTCGACCGCGCTTTCTCGGTCGTCGCCCTCGGCATCGGCACGCCCGGCCTGGTCAACGAGGGCGCGATGTTCGCGAGCCTGGTCGACTGGGATGAGCGCGAGCGGACGCAGATGGAGCTGGTCGACCTGCTGCGCGGGCAGCTCGGCGAGATCGGCGGCATCCAGGCCTTCCCCCTCAACCTGCCGGCGCTCAACCAGTCGGCCAACGCCGCCGCCGTCTCGCTGGTGGTGCAGGGGCCGGAGGTCGGCGAGCTGGCGCGCTACGCCGACGAGATCGCCACCCGCGCCCGCGCCATTCCCGGGCTGGTCAACGTGCAGACCGATCTGCTGCTCGACAAGCCGCAGATCGAGGTGAACATCGATCGCGAGCGCGCCAGCGACCTGGGGGTCTCGGCCCGCCAGATCGCCGATGCGCTGCGCGTGCTCTTCGGCGGGCTCGACCTGACGACGTTCAAGCTGCGCGGCGAGACCTACGACGTGATCGCGCAGCTCGAGCGCACCGAGCGCGGCCGGCCGCGCGATCTGGTCGGGGTGTACGTCCGCAGCGGCAAGGGCGACCTGGTGCCGCTGGCCTCGGTGGTGACGGTGACCGAGTCGGTGGCGCCGCGCGGCCTGCCGCACTACGATCGGATGCGCTCGGCGTCGATCACCGGCAGCCTGGCCCAGGGCGTCGCTCTCGGCCCGGTGCTGGAGCAGGTGAAGGCGATCGCCGACGAGACCCTGCCGGAGGGGCGCGGCTACCGGGTGACCTTCTCGGGCGAGTCGGAGCAGTTCTTCGAGTCCGGCAACGCGCTGGCGTTCGCCTACGCGCTGGCGGTCGTGATCATCTACCTGGTGCTGGCGGCGCAGTTCGAGAGCTTCCTCCACCCGGTGACGATCCTGATCGCGGTGGCGCTGTCGTTCACCGGCGCGCTGCTGGCGCTGCTGATGACGGGCGGCACGCTCAACCTGTTCAGCGAGATCGGTCTGGTGATGCTGGTCGGCCTGGTGACCAAGAACTCGATCCTGATCGTCGAGTTCGCCAACCAGTTGCGCGAGCAGGGGATGGAGCTGGAGGAGGCGACCTACGAGGCGTCGCGCACGCGCTTCCGCCCGATCCTGATGACGGCGCTGGCGACGGTGGTCGGCATCCTGCCGATCGCGCTCGGCGGCGGCGCCGGCGGCGAGGCGCGCGCCCCTCTCGGCATCGCCGTGGTCGGCGGCATGATGTTCTCCACCGTGCTGACGTTCTTCATCGTGCCGGCGGCCTACATCGGCCTCGAGCGCCTGCGCGCGCGCCTGTTCGCACCCGTGCGCGTCCGCCGCCCGGCGCCGCTCTGAGCCCGCCCGCGCTCACTCCGGCTGGTCGGCGCGGGCGCCGTACTCGGCGGCGTTCTGCTCGCGGATGCGGGCGATCACGAAGGAGAAGTCCCGCTGGGTGAGCTTGCGCGTGTCGGGGTGGGGTAGGGGGAAGCCGCGCTCGACCAGCGCCTCGTCGACCTCGATCTCGACGGTGGCGTAGTCGTAGTAGGGCACACCGGTGACGCAGCGCTGCGGGTTGCGCAGCGGGATCGGCTCGGGAGCGCCGCAGACCTGCGCCAGCGCTTCCTTCTCGCCGTTGCTGACCGCGAGCTGCGACACCAGCCAGGGGGTGACGTCCTCGCCGATCTCGAAGTTGCGGCGCATGACCAGACCCTTGTCGGGCAGCGAGACCTGCGAGTTCCACCAGTAGCCGTCGACCGCGCGCGCGGCGTGCTGCCCGACGTCGGCCGGCACGGCGCCGAGGCGGGCGAGGATCGTTCGCAGCGCGCTGGTCATGTTCTCGTTGTACGAGGCCTCGCTGGTGACGGCGTACTGGTAGACCAGCGAGCCGGCGAGCTTGATGCCGAGCAGGTTGGAGTAGAGGTCCTCGGGCGAGAAGGCCGAGGCCTCCTCCGGGAAGAGGGAGAGCGCCGACCAGCCGTACCAGGTGGCGACCTCGTGCCAGACGGAGAGCTGGAAGGCGATCCACTGCGCCAATGGCACGGCGATGTCGCGCCGATCGTGCTGCCCGATCACCGCGGCCGGGATCGGCTCGACGATCACGCGCCGGCGGCCGCCTTCGGGCGGCAACTCGATCACCGTGCCGCGCTCGAGGGTGCGGCCGATCTGGGCGCCGAGAGAGAGCGTCCAGTCGGCCCAGTCGCGCACGTGCGCGGTGTCGATGAAGCCGCCGCGGCAGGTGTAGAGCAGGCCGTTGCCCTCGTCGTTGAAGTACGACGGGCCGGGGCGGCTGGCGTCGAAGGCGAGCGCGCCGTTGTCGTACTTGTGTGGACCGAGGTCGTCGAGCCCGACGACGTTGGCGAGCTCGAGGCCCGGCACGGGCACCGACATCAGCGTCACGCGCAGCTCGCTGCCGAAGGCGCAGCACGGCCGCAGGTGCTCGGGGGGCGGGATGAGGGGCACGTCCTCCTCGCGCGCCTGCACCGCCAGCTCGGGGCTGAGCTCGCGCGCCACCAGGTCGGGCCGTACGCCGACGTCGGCGTCGGTCCACTTCTGCGCCGGACCGCAACCCGCCAGCAGCAGGAGGAAGAGCGCCACGAGGCCTCGGTGCAACATAGCCGCCGGCCGACATACGTGCTCCGCTCGCGTCCGGCAACCCGGCGCGCTAGGAGCGAGACTCATGTCACCGCGCAATCGGAGCCGCGACCGTCAGGGAGCGGTTGGCTGCGTACCAGCGCGAGGCCAACCGCTCCCTGACGGTCGCGGCTCCGATGTCGTGCCGGATCGGGGCCACGCGTCGCGTCGCGCCGTGCTCGCTCTGTTCGCGCTGCTCGCCGCCGGCTGCACCGCGGCGCGCGGGCCGGCGCTGACGGCGCAGCAGGTGAGCGCGGCCGAGGCGTGTTGCCGGCAGCGGCCGCTCTGCGATCTGCCGCCGCACCCGTTCACCACCGATGTCTGCACCCTCTGGCCCGACGGCGACTGGGGCGCGTGCTGCGTCGAGCACGACGTCGCCTACTGGTGCGGCGGCTCCGATGAAGCGCGCAGCGCCGCCGACGAGCGCTTCCGCCAGTGCGTCGCGGCGCGCACCGATGCCGTCTTCGCCGCCGTGAGCTGGTTCGGCGTGCGCGTCGGCGGCGCCGCCTGGCTGCCCACCGCCTGGCGCTGGGGCTACGGCTGGGACTGGCTCGACGATCGCCAGCGCCGCGAACACTGACCTCGCACGCCCTCGGAGCCGCGACCGTGAGGGAGCGGTTGGCTGCGTGCCCGCGCGAGGCCAACCGCTCCCTGACGGTCGCGGCTCCGAAACCGCTGCTGCTTCCGAGGTCGCCGCTGCTTCAGGAACGCGCCATGAGCGGCTGGAGCAGCGCCGACACGACCACCACCAGGCCGCAGCCGACGACGTTGTACCAGAGGAATCCCAGCTCGGTGCCGAAGAAGAGCGCGATCACCGACGCCTGGGCGACCAGTGCGCCGAGCAGCACGGGCGTGGCGCCGATGCGGCGCAGGAAGAAGGCGACGACGAACAGGCCGAGCAGCGTGCCGTAGAAGATCGAGCCGAGGATGTTCACCGCCTGGATGAGGTTGTCGAGCAGCGAGGCGAAGGTGGCGAAGGCGACGGCGACGAGCCCCCAGAAGACGGTGAACAGCTTCGAGGCGACCAGGTCGTGCCGCGGCGAGCCGCCGAGGTCGAAGAGGCGCTTGTACAGGTCGACGGTGCTGGTCGAGCCGAGCGCCGCCAACTCGCTCGCGGTCGAGCTCATCGAGGCGCACAGGATGACGGCGATCAGCAGACCGACGAGTCCCGGCGGCACCCAGCGCAGCACGAAGCCGAGGAAGATGTAGTCGGCGTCCTTGGTCTCCGCCCCGGGAACGGCGCGCGCCACCAGCGCCTTGGCCTCGGACCGCAGTTCCTGCACCTCCGCGAACGCCGCCCGCAGCGCCCGCTCGGCGGCCTCCTCGCCGTCGCCGGCGCGCTGCGCCAACACCGCCTCGGCCGCCGCCCGCTGGCGCGCGAGCCCGGCTTCGTAGCGCCCCTCGAGCGCCTGCATCTCGCCGCCCTGCGCGCCGGCGCGAGCGCGCTCGAGCGCGGCGGTGTTGAAGAAGATCGGCGGCGGAGTGAAGAGGTGGAAGACGAACAGCAGCACGCCGGTGAGCAGGATGACGAACTGCATCGGGATCTTGAACAGGCCGTTGAACAGCAGGCCGAGACGGCTCTCGGCGAGCGAGCGTCCGGAGAGGTAGCGTTGCACCTGCGACTGGTCGGTGCCGAAGTACGCCAGCGCCAGGAAGAAGCCGCCGCTCAGCCCCGACCAGAAGTTGTAGCGGCTGTCGAAGTCGAGCTCGAAGCTGACGACGTTCATGCGGCCGAGCGCGCCGGCGAGCTCGAGGGCGGCCGGCAGCGAGACGTTCTCCGGCAGGCGGTACAGGATCAGCCCGGCGGCGATCGCCACTCCCGCCAGCATGACGATCATCTGCTGCCGCTGCGTCTGGCTGACCGCGTTGGTGCCGCCCGAGACGGTGTAGACGATCACCGCCAGGCCGATGCCGAGGTTGGTGAGCTGCAGCGGCCAGCCGAGGATGGTGCTCAGGATGATCGCCGGTGCGTAGATCGTGATGCCGGCGGCCAGGCCGCGCTGGATCAGGAACAGGACCGCGCCGAGCGTGCGCACGCGCACGTCGAAGCGGTGCTCCAGAACCTCGTAGGCGGTGTAGACCTTCAGGCGGTAGTAGAGCGGCACGAACACCGCGCTGATCACGATCATCGCCAGCGGCAGGCCGAAGTAGAACTGCACGAAGCGCATGCCGTCCTCGTAGGCCTGCCCGGGCGTGGAGAGGAAGGTGATGGCGCTCGCCTGCGTCGCCATGATGCTCAGGCCGATGGTGGGCCAGCGCAGGGTCGCGTCGCCGCGGAAGTAGGTCTCCATGTCGCGCACGCCGCGCGTCTTCCAGGCGCCGTAGACGACGATGAATCCCAGGGTGCCGATCAGCACCAGCCAGTCGAGCGGGCTCACGAAGCCCACCGCGTGAGCGCGTAGAAGAGCGCGACCAGGAGCGCGAGCTCGACCAGCACGGCGGCGTAGAGCGCGCCCCAGCGGGTGTCGTCGCGCGGCGCGTCGGAGCCGTCCCGCACCGTCTAGCCCTTCGCCCCGATCAGGTTCGCCAGCAGGCGGTACGCTCCCGGCACGCCGGCGGGGAGCTGCCGGAAGAACGACAGGCCGGTGTAGACGTAGCGGCCGCGGCCGTGCCGGGCCACCAGCACGCCGCCCGCGAGCGGGGCCTCGCCGGGATCGGCGCTGCGGAACACCGGTCGATAGCGCTCGTCCCAGCTCTCGGCGAAGTACAGCCCGCGCTCCTGCACCCAGCCGTCGAAGTCGGCGTCGCCGAGTCGGTTGGGCGCGCGCAGGATCGGATCGTTCGGGTCGAGCGCGACCATGGCGGCGGTCTCGTCGGTGATGCGCTCGCGCCCGATCACCAGCGGATAGGGCCCGATCGGCCCCGCCAGCGGCGCCAGCCGGTTGTTGGTGTTGTACTGCACCACCAGCGTGCCGCCCTGCTCCACCCAGCGCATGAGCCGCTCGTGCGCCGCCCGCACGGCGTCGCTGGTGTTGTAGGCGCGGATGCCGACGACGATCGCGGCGTAGCGTCCGAGATCACCGCTCCGCAGCGTCTCCTCGTCGATCGTCTCGATCGCGAGGCCGACGTGGGCGAGATCCTGCGCGACGGTGTCGCCCGAGCCGGCGACGTAGCCGATGCGCCCCTTCGGCAGCGCGAGCGCCAGCGGCACGAGGCGCACGGCGGCGGGCTGGAGCACGAGCTGCTGCGGGATGTGGGCGTGCTCGATGCGGTCCTCGCGCCACGACCAGGAAGCGCCGCCGCTCTCGAACTGCGGCCGCGCCTCGATCGGCTCGGCGCCCTTGGGGGGCGTGACGCGAAAGCGCACCGTGACGGCGTCGCCGGCGTGCGCCAGCGCCACCGGCGCGCGCGCCGGCTCGACGCGCCAGCCGGCCGCCAGCGGCAGGACGATGTCGCCGCGCAGGTCGTCCTGCCCGGCGCGCACCCGCACCGCCACCTCGCCGGCGCGCTGGTTGGGGAACAGCACCGCCCGCCGCAGCGGCGTCACCGTCGCCGGCGGCACGACCAGGAAGTCGCGCGTGCGCTCGCCGTGCACCGGGTCGGTCCAGGCGTAGACCACCGGCACGTCGAGGCGCACGGTCTCGCCCGCGACGCTCAGCTCGACGCCGACCGCGAGCGCCGGCGGCCCCTCGGGGGCGCCGACGAGCTGGAGATCGGCGACCTCCTGTCGCCCGGCGCCCGGCGGCACGGCCAGCCAGTAGGGAGCGGAGATCGGCGCGTCGGCCGGCACCGTCACCGCGCGCTCGATCTCGACCTTGCGGTTGGCGTCGAGTACCGTCGCCTCGGCGATCGCCGGCTGGCCCGGAAAGACGACGCGTGTCAGCGCCGGCGGTGCCCCCTCGGGCGGCTGGCGCGCGACGATCTCGAGCCGCAGCGCGACGGCGCTGCCCGGCACGGCGACCGGTCGCGCCGCGGTGGCGCGCGCGAAGAGTCCGCCGGCGGCCATCAGGATGCGGTCGACCTCGACCCGCGCGTCGCGCACGCGCGCGTCCTCGGGCAGCGCCGCCAGCGCGCGCCGCGCCGCCAGCAGCGCCGGCACGGCGCGCTCGGGGTGGTCGCGCTCGAGGCGGGCGCGCGCTTCGTCGAGCGCCTCCACCAGCGGCTCGGCGGCCTCGCCGTAGCGCAGCCAGCTGAGGTCGATGCCCTCGAACGGATCCCTCTCGGGGCGCGTGCCGGCGAGCGGCAGGAAGCGCTCGATGATCGGGCCGCGCTCGCCGGCGACACCGAACCCCTGGCTCTTGTGCTGGCTGCGCGAGCGCGCCGCCAGCTCGCCGTAGGCCAGGCCGAAGCGGGGGTCGTAGGCGCCGACGTCGAGCAGCAGCGCGTCGGCCGGCGGCGGCCCCTCGCGCCAGGTCGGCACGTTCAACAGCAGTCGGTCGGCCTGCCACGGCTGCGCGCCGGCGGCGATCTGCTCGGGGAAGCGCGTCGGGTCAGCGGCCGCGGCGAAGGCCTCGCGCGCCAGGATCGCCGAGGCGGTGTGATGGCCGTGGTTGGGCGGCTGCTCGTCGAAGCGGGTGACGACGACGTCCGGCTGGAACGTGCGCATCACCCAGACCACGTCCGCCAGCGCGTCGTCGTGCCCCCAGATCGCCAGCGTCTCCGCCGCGCTCTTCGAGAAGCCGAAGTCGCGCATGCGGGTGAAGCGCTGCTGCGCGCCGTCGAGCGCGCGCGCGGCCAGCAACTCCTCGGTGCGGACGACGTCGAGCAGCTCGTCCTGCTCCGTGCCGATGAGGTTCTGGCCGCCGCCGCCGCGCGTCATGGAGAGGTAGGCGGCGGTGACGTGGCGGTGGTTGGCGAGGTAGGCGAGCAGGCGGGTGTTCTCGTCGTCGGGGTGGGCGGCGACGTAGAGCACGCGGCCGGTGCCGGCGAGGCGGTCGAGGGCGTGGGCGAGTGCGGCGGCGTTCATGCTGGGTTCCTGGGCGCGGGCGGAGGCGGCGAGCGCGAGCGCGGCGGCAACGAGGAGCCGGCGCAACAACGACGCGCCGGCGCGGCGAGGGGCGATCATGCGCCCTCCAGCCGGGCGCGCTGCGCCAGCACGCGGCGGAAGAGGGCTTCGTAGCGGTCCACCGCCGGTTCGCGGCGGAAGCGGAGCAGGGCGTCGGCGCGCGCCGCGCGGCTCATCGCCGCCTGCCGTTCGGGGTCGGCCACGACCTCGCGCACGGCGGCCGCGAGGGCGTCGAGGTCGTAGGGCGCCACCAGGCGGCCGGAGCTCTCGCTCACCACCTCGGGCAGACCGCCGACGCGATAGCCGAACACCGGCACGCCTGCGCTCAGCGCCTCGGCGGCGGCGACGCCGAAGCTCTCGCTCTCGCTCGGCAGCAGGAAGGCGTCGGCGTGGCTGAGCTCGGCGGCGAACTCCGTGCGCCGCCCGAGGAAGCAGACGCTGTCCTCGAGGCCGAGCTGGCGTGCCAGGCGCTCGCACGCGCCGCGCTCGGGTCCGTCGCCCACCAGCACCAGCCGCGCCGGTAGGTGGCGGCGCAGCCGCAGCAGCACCTGGAGGAGGTCGGCGGTGCGCTTGATCGGGCGGAAGTTGGAGACGTGGAACAGCACCGGCCCCTCGCCGCCAACGGGGAAGAGGGCGGTGAGCCGGGCGCGCTCGCGCCGCGGCGGCGGGCGGAAGTGATCGGTGTCGACGAAGTTGGCGATCGTCTCGATGGCGCGCTCGCCGAGCCCGAGATCCTCGCTCGCCGCGCGCCGCAGGGCGTCGGAGGGCACCGTCAGCGCGTCCGAGGCAGCGACCGCGAAGCGCGTGATCGAGCGATAGCTGGGGTCGACGCCGACGCGGGTGACGTCGGTGCCGTGCAGGGTGGTGACGATGCGCGGCGCGGCCGGCCCGAGCGCCTGGCGCGCCAGATACGCGCTGGCGGCGTGCGGCACGGCGTAGTGGACGTGCACCAGGTCGAGACGCTCGGCGCGTGCCAGATCGACCAGCGCCGAGGCCACCGCGAGGGCGTACTGCGGGTGCTCGAAGAGCGGGTAGGGCGCGGCCGACACCTGCTGGAAGCGCAGGTTCTCGCACGGCGGCAGGGCGCGGCTGGGCGGCGCGCCGGAGAGCAGGTGGACGCGATGACCGCGCCGCGCCAGCGCCAGCGCCAGCTCGGCGGCGACCACGCCGCTGCCGCCGAAGGTGGGGTAGCAGACGAGGGCGAGCGCGAGCGGCGCGGCGGAGGCGTGTGCGCGCGTGCGGTGCCTCTCCTGCTCCCCGCCCAGCAGCACGTCGCGCGGATTGGGGTCGAAGGGATCGATCGCATCGAGCACCCGTGTCAGCAGCGCGTGTTCGCCGTAGCGGGCGGCGAACCACGCGAGGCCGTAGCGGCGTTCCTGCGGCAGGCCGTCGGGTTGCAGCAGCGAGCGCAGCAGGTGGACGTCGTGCACGCGTTGCTCGTCGCGGTGCAGGCGGGCGCGTTCCACCTTGGCGGCGAGCTTGCCGACCGCGGCGGCGACGCTGGCGCGCGTCTTCTCGACGGCGGTGTCGATGCCGTCGCCGGCGTGCTCGATCTCGGGCGCGAGGGCGCGCAGCGCCTGCTCGAAGGGCGCGCGCAGGCGCCGCTCGAGGTCGTCGTGCGCCGGCGCGGTGGCGGCGAGCAGATCGTCCTCGCTGCGCGCCGCGTCCTCGGGGCGCAGGCCGAGGCGCGCGAGGGCGCGCTCGGCACGCTCGTCGATCAACCGCAGGCGCGCGCGCGGCACCACCAGCGGCTGGCGCAGGCCGTAGGCGGCGTAGAGCGGCGCGAGCTGGGCGAAGTAGGCGACCTCGCCCGGGCCGGCGACGTAGGCCGCGGTCGGCAGCAGCGCATCCTGTGCGATCGGGCGCAGCAAGGCGCTGCAACTGAAGCAGAGCGGATCGCGCGCGAGCGCGGCGAGCAGCTCGACGCTGGTGTGATGGCCCTGCCCGCCGATCTCGGCGAAGCCGTCGCCGGCGGGCTCGAGGCGGAAGCGCGGGCCGGCGGCGCCCTCGGGGTGGAAGAAGGACAGCGGCGCGCCGGCGCGCACGTGCACCGCCGGCGCGAAGCCGGCGTCGGCCAGCACGCGGTTGCGCTCGAGCAGCGCCGCCGCCAGCTCCCCGGCCTGCTCGAGGGCGCGGCGATGCACCGGAGCGGCGGCGCGCGCGATGGCGGGGTCGCGCGGATCGAGCAGCACCAGGCCCTCGCCGGCGAACAGCTCGGCCAGCAGGCCGGCGAACGCCGCACTCCAGCCCGCCCCGGCGCGATAGTGGCGCTCGAGGCGGCCGAGGTGCTCGTCGGCGTGCGGCAGCCGGCCGATCTCGGCGCGCAGGCGGGCGAGGCAGTCGGCGACCTCCGCCGGCAGCGCCAGGTGGGCGAGCGAGCGGCGCTGCGGCGCGCATTCGAGCCGCAGGGCGCACGGCTCGCCAGCCGCGCCCGGCACGTGACACTCGGCGATCTCGGGGAGATCGTGGTCCTCGTTCTGGATCCAGAAGATCGGCACGACCTCGGTGCCGCTCTCGGCGGCGAGCGCGCGCGCGACCGCCACCGCCGACGCTGCCTTGTAGAGCGTGAAGAGCGGGCCGAGGAAGAGGCCGACCTGCTGGCCGGTCACGACCGCGGCAGCGCCGCGGCGCAGGGCGTCGAGGTTGGCGGCGCGCGCCGCCGACTCGCCCAGCGCCGCGTTCTGCGCCGCCAGCGCGTCGGCGACCGCCGGCGCGAGCGGACGCGCGACGGCGCGGACGAGCGCGCGCCGCTCCTCCGGGTCGCCGAAATCGGCGGCGAAGAAGGCGCGCGCCTCGCCCGCGGCGTAGGCGTCGAAGAGACTGCGCACTCGCGGTCGCTCAGCCCTTCTTCTTCCAGTCGGCGATCGCCTTGGCGACCTGCGGCGCGAAGAACTGCTCGAAGACGCGGTCGTCCTTGCCGAGCGCTTCGGCCTGTTGGGCCGCCGCGATCGCGTCGGCGGTGCGGCCGATCTTCGCCAGGATCTGCGCCCGCACCCAGTTGTTCCACCAGGTCGACTTGATGGCGATCGAGATGTCGATGTAGCCCAGCGCCTTGTCGGTGTCGCCGCCGTTCTCGAGCAGCCAGCGGGCCGCCGACCAGTGCGGGCGCCAGGCCTCGTCGATCGCCTTGTCGATGTTGGCCTGCGCCTGGGCGCGCGTGTCGACCGCGAGCGGCAGCGACAGCCGCAGCTTCTCCCACTCGAGGTCTAGGCGGGTCGAGTCGTCGGTGGTGTCGGAGAAGAGGAAGGTCAGCCGCTCGCGCGCCGGCGCCGAGGTGGGCTCGACGGTGATGCGCGCGACGTCCTCCTTCTGGTCGTAGCCGCCGGTGCCGCCCTGCATCTTGGTGTTGGAGCTGAGGATCACGGTCCAGCTCTTCTTCCCCGGGATCGTCAGCAGCGCGTAGCTGCCGGCGGGGACGGGCTTGCCGCCGAAGGTGAAGGCGCCGCTGGCGGTGAGCGTGGTGGCGGCGTTGGCGCCGGTGCGCCAGAGCTGGTCGTGCGGCACGAGGCCGCCCCAGATCTCGCGGCCCTTCACCGCCGGGCTGGCGTAGTCGACGGTGAAGTCGGTCAGGCCGACGCGCTGCTGCACGCTCGCGCGCGGACTGGCCTGGGGGAGCTCGGGGGCCTGCTGCGGTTGCGCTAGCGCGGCGGAGGCGGTGAGCGCGCCCGCCAGGGCGAGCGCGAGGGGAAAGGTCGAGGAGGGGCGGTGGGATCGGAACATCGCGGCGGTCTCCTTTCTGGTCTCGGGTTTCCCGGCACTGTGCCATGCGCGGGAGGGCGCGTCATCCTTTCGGGTGCGCCTCAGTCGACGTCGGGGCGAACGCGCCCGCGCCCGCTCTTGGTGCGGGCGCGGGAGCGCTTCTCCTCCACCATGCGGGCGCGGGCGGCGCGCGAGGGGCGGCGCTTCTGGCGCCGCAGGCGCTCGGCGGCCTCGGTGGCGGCGCGCGCGCGGCGCGCCGCCGCCGCCTCGAGCTTGTCGGCCAGCAGCAGGCGCGCGCGCTGCCGGTTGAGGGCCTGCGAGCGCTCCTCCTGGCACTTCACCATCGTCCCGCTGGGACGGTGGTGAAGGACGACGCAGGTCGAGACCTTGTTGACGTTCTGCCCGCCGCGCCCGCCGGAGCGTACGAAGCTCTCCTCGATGTCTTCCTCGCGCACGCCGAGCCGGCGGAGGCGCTGCTCCAGCTCGTCGTCGCCGTTGCGATCCGCGGCCATGGCGCGATGATGGCGGTCGCCGCGCCGCTGGGCAACGGCGGTGCCAGGGCGCTACCGATCCGTCGGCGGCACCTTGCTGAAGTCGGGGGGGCGCTTCTCGAAGAAGGCGGAGACGGCTTCGAGGTTCTCGGGCGAGCCGACGCGGTGGAGGAAGGCCTCGTCCTCGCGCCGGCGGGCGGCGGCGAGCAGGTCCTGGCGCGTCGCCAGGACGAGGCGCTTGGTCCAGCGCAGCGACCCCATCGGCTTGGCGGCGAGTTGGCGGGCGCGCTCGAGGGCGGCGGGCAGCACCTGCTCGGGCTCGCACAGGTGGGTGGCGATGCCGAGCTCGACGGCGCGCTCGGCGGAGATGAAATCGGACTCGAACAGCAGATCCATCGCCTTGCGGAAGCCGATCAGCGCCGGCAGCAGGTAGCTGCTGCCGGCCTCGGGGACGACGCCGAGGGTGATGAAGGGCGCCCGCAGGCGGGCGCCGCGGGCGATGAAGGCGTACTCGCAGTGGAGCAGGAGGGTCAGCCCGATGCCGACGCCGACGCCGTCGACGGCGGCGATCAGCGGCTTGTCGAAGGCGCAGAGCCGGTCCATGAAGGAGCCGAAACCGTGGCCCTCCGCGCCGGCGGCATCGGGGTCGCCGCCGCCCATCATCTCGCTCAGGTCGGCGCCCGCCGTGAAGGCGCCGCCGGCCCCCGTCACGATCGTGACACGTACCGCATCGTCTGCCTGCGCGTCTGCCAGGGCATCCCGAAAGTCGCACCACATCCTGTGGTTGAAGGCATTTTTCCGCTCCGGGCGGTTGAGGGTCAGCAGCAGGACGCCGCCTTCCAGGGTCTCGATCACGGTCGCGCGGGGCATCGTCGGTCCTCCTCGGACGCGGGTTTTGTCATCGCCATGACGTCGGCGCGCCCTCTCATCCCCGATCACGACCGAGGAAACAAGCCGGTGCTGGCCTGCAACCTTGGCACGTGTGCTGCATCCAAACGATGGTTAGAGGAGCCGAGGAGAACGCCGATGACCACGCGCATGAAACCCCGAATGACGATGCTGGAGCTGATCCAGGCGGTGCAGTCCGATGCCCGCAGCGACGAGGAGGTCGTCGAACGGGTGATTCGCCTGGTCAATCGCGGCACCGTCACTCTCTGCGGCAACTTCGCCGGCTGCCGCTTCTGAAGCGCGCCAATCGATCGCGCCCCCCATCCAGCACGCCCTCGGAGCCGCGACCGTCGGGAGCGGTTGGCCTCGCGCTGGCACGCAGCCAACCACTCCCTGACGGTCGCGGCTCCGACGCCGTTCAGCCGGCCGGCGGGGTCGCCAGGTAGGACGAGATCAGGTCGACCATCTCCTCGACGAAGGCCTCGATCTCGGCGTCCCGCTCGCGGTGGATGACCAGCCTGTGGGTCAGGCCCTCGACGGTCTGCACCACCACCGCGGCCGCCAGCGCCGGATCGCGGCGCGTGCGAGCGGGGTGGGCTCGCAGCCAGGCCTCGACGTAGGCGGCGGCGCGGCGCTCGATGTCGGCGATGCGGCGGCGCACGCGTGCCGGCAGCGGCGCCTCCTCGAACAGCACCCGGTGCAGGGCGCGGTCGCGGGCGTGCAGCGCCACCATGGCCTCGACGAAGCCGCGTACGACGGTGCGGACGTCGTCGCCGCGGCCGCCGGCGGCCGCTTCCGCGGCGCGCGCCAGGATCTGCTCGCCGGCCTCGACGTGCGCTTCCATCAGCGCGGCGAGCAGAGCGTCCTTGTTGGGGAAGTACTCGTAGAGCGAGCCGACCGAGACCCCCGCCTCGGCGGCGATGTGGTTGGTGGTGCCGCGGGCGTAGCCGAGGGACGCGAAAACCCGAGCCGCGGCGGTGAGGATGGCGTCGACCGTCTGGCGCGAGCGCGCCTGCGCCGGCCGGCGGCGCGGCTGGAGCGAGGGGCGAAGGCGGTTGGCCGGCACGAGTCGAGATCCGAGTAGCGAAATCCGAGCAATTGCTCGTATCCTTGCGGCACGGAGGAAACAAGACCATGCCGCGCTTCGCATTGTTCGGGTACGTCGTCTTTCTGCTGCTGGCCTTCGGCCTGCGCACCTGGGTGCAGGTGCGCCGCACCGGCCACAGCGGCTTCGTCGGGCTCACCGGGCGGGTCGGGTCGGCGGAGTGGTGGGGCGGGGCGCTGTTCGCGCTGGCGGTCGCGGGTGGGGCGTCGGCGCCGCTCCTCCAGATCGCGGGCGCGACCGAGGCGGCGCCGGCGTTCGGCACGCCGGCGTTCAGCGTCGCCGGGGTGCTGCTGTGGCTGGTGGGGCTGGCCGGGACGCTGTGGGCGCAGTTCGCGATGGGTGACTCGTGGCGCATCGGCGTCGACGCGCGCGAGCGCACGGCGCTGGTGAGCGGCGGGCCGTTCCGCTGGGTGCGCAACCCGATCTTCACCGCGATGACGGTGGCGAGCGTCGGCCTGGTTCTGCTCGCGCCCAACCCGGTCGCGTGGGCGTCGCTGGCGCTGTTGGTGCTGGCGATCGAGATCCAGGTGCGGCTGGTCGAGGAGCCGCATCTGGTGCGCGCCCACGGCGCGCCCTACGCGCGCTGGGCGGCGCGCACCGGCCGCTTCCTCCCCGGCCTCGGCCGTCTGCGGGCGTAATCTGGAGTGCGGCGTGAAGCGCCGCTCTGGATCCTCCGGCGGGGCAGCCAGAGTTGCGCTTCACGCCGCACTCCAGACGCTTCGCGGCGCGGCGGCGGGAGTGGGCGGCGGAGCCGTCTGGAGTGCGGCGGTCGCCGCCGCTCTGGATCGCTCGCGGACCATGCAGAGCGGCGGCGGCCTTGCGAAAGGGCGCGATCTGTTGGACACCTCAGCGCTCGCCCATGCACGCGCTCGGCCACGCCTTCCTGCTGCTGACCGTCCTCGCCGCGCCCGCCGCGGCGATGTGTCCGGGAGACTGCAACCGCGACGGCGACACCACCGCCGCCGAGGTCGCGATCGGTGTCGAAATCGCCCTCGGGCGCGAGCCGATGCCGTCGTGCCCGGGGCTCGAGGGGAGCGATCTCCAGGTCGATGTCGCCGAGTTGGTCGCTGCCGTGCTGGCCTCGCTCGGCAACTGCCCGCCGACGCCGACGCCGACGGAAGTGGCGGCGACGCCGACCGCGCCCGCGGGCGCCGCCACGGCGACGCCCACCCCGTCGCCGTCGGCGACCGCGACCGGCGGGCCGGCGTTGCGCTTCTGCGATCTGCCCGGCTCGGTGCTGACCACCGGCCCGGGCAAGGTGATCGTCCCGGGCGGCCCCGCCGCCGCTCCCGACCTGACCTGGATGGAGCTGCCGATCGGCTTCTGCGTCCACTTCTTCGCCAACCTCGGCAATCCGCGGCAACTGCGCTTCTCGCCCAGCGGCGACCTGTTCGTCGCCTCGCCCACCGGCTTCACCACCGGCGGTGGTGCCGGCGGGCTGAACGCGATCGCGATCCTGCCCGACGACGACGGCGACGGCGTCGCCGACGAGCGCATCACCTTCCTCGACGGGTTGCCGCGCACCCAGGGCATGCTGTTCCACGACGGCTTCTTCTACTACCAGGACCACACGCGCATCCTGCGGCGGCCGTATGGCGCCGGCGATCGCGCCCCCTCCGAGCCGGTCGAGGAGGTCGCCGACATCACCGTGCACAGCTCCGCCCTGCACTGGCCGAAGGCGCTCGACGTCGCCGACGACGGCACCCTCTACGTCGCCAACGGCAGCGACCAGACCGAGCGCTGCGACCCGACACGGCCGTTCCGCGGCGGCGTGCTGGCGCTCGACGGCACGCCCGGCGGCCGGCAGGTGATGAAGGGCTTCCGCAATCCGATCGCCGTGCGCTGTACGCGCGGCAACAATCTCTGCTTCGCGATCGAGCTGGCGCGCGACTACACCGCAGCGCAGGGAGGGCGCGAGAAGCTCGTCCGCATCCGCGAGGGCGATCTCGGCTTCCCCTGTTGCGCCACCCGAGACACGCCGCACCACGACATCCGCCCGATCCCCGACTGTTCTGAGGTGATCGAGGAGAACACCGCATTCCTGATCGGCGGCACGCCCTTCGACCTGGACTTCGAGACCGGCCGCTGGCCGGCGCCCTGGACCCACCGCGCCTTCATCCCGCTGCACGGCGCCTACGGACTGTGGGAAGGCGCGCGCGTGGTGGCGGTCGAGCGCGACGCGATGACGGGCGACGCCCTGCCCGGCTCGGATCTCACCGGCGTCTCGAGCGGCTCGATGGCCGACTTCGCCCTCGGTTGGGGCGACGGCAAGCGCCGCCACGGCCGGCCGGCGAACGTCGCCTTCGCCGCCGACGGCCGCCTCTTCCTCGGCAACGACAACGACGGCAACATCGTCTGGATCGCGCCGCTGGAACTGCCGATCGCACCCTGACACCTGGCGCGACCTCGGAGCCGCGACCGTCAGGGAGCGGTTGGCATCGTGCCAGCGCGCAGCCAACCGCTCCCTCACGGTCGCGGCTCCGCTGTTCTGCTGGATCGGAGGGCGCGATCGATGCCCTCCTTTGCGGGCGCTCGACCTTCGTACTAGGACGCCCGCGGTGGGCCGTTTCCTCTACACCCTGGCGGTCGGTCTCTGGCTGGGCACGCTGGTGAGCTTCTCCTACGTCTTCCTGCCGGCGATCCACGGCGCGTTGCGCGACGGCGCCGCGCGCGACCTGCTGCGCCACCTCTTCCCGCGCTACCACCTCGCCTGCATCGTCTTCGGCGTACTGGCGCTGACGGTGGTGGCGACCACGCCCGCCAGCCCGTCGTTCGACGTCCACCGCCGCGTCCTGCTGGGTGCGCCGGTGGCGGTGGCGCTGCTGTGCGCCATGATCGGCCGGCAGGTGTTGCTGCCGCGCCTGGCCGAGTTGGACGCGCAGCAGGCGCCCGAGTCGTTCGAGCGCGTCCACCGGGTTGCCGCGATGCTCAACACGACGGCGCTCGCGCTGCTGGTCCTCGCCCTCGCGGCGGTGACGACGTCGTGAGCTGGAGTGCGGCGGGCAGCGCCGCTCCGGATCGTCGCGCGAACGATCCAGAGCACCGCTTCACGCCGCACTCGCGACCGTGCGCAGCCAGGCGAGCAGATCGGCGTGCACCCGCTCGCGATCGGTCTCGTTGAAGAGCTCGTGGCGGGCGTCGGGGTAGAGCAGGGCGGTGACTTCGAGCCCGCGGGCGCGGTAGCGCGCCACCAGGAAGTGCACCGAGCTCATCTCGGGGCCGCCGACGGGGTCGCGGTCGCCGCTGATCACCAGCACCGGCAGGCCGTGCGGGATGCGCATCTCGTTCTCCGCCTTCCAGATCTCGGCGGCGCCGCGCAACTGATCGGCGACCAGCCGGTTGGAGAAGGGGAAGCCGCAGAAGGGATCGTCGACGTAGAGGCGCACCTCCTCGGCATCGCGGCTGAGCCACTCGAAGCCGGTGTCGCCGCCGAAGGGCTGATTGAACGACGCGAACATCGCGGCGAAGGCGTGGCTGGGCTGGTCGGCGGCGTCGCCGCGACCGAGAGGCTCGACCAGCTCCAGCACCTGTTCCAGATCGGGCAGGCTGCCGAAGCTGCCGCTGAGGACGACGCCGCGCAGATCCTCCCCCCAGTGTTGGATGTACTGCTGCGCCAACAGCGAGCCCATGCTGTGGCCGAGGAGAACGAGCGGCAGGCCGGGGTTCTCGCTGCGCGCGATGTCGCTCAACTGCTTCAGGTCGCGCACCATGCCGTTCCAGCCGTCGACGCCGGCGTGCCCGGCGCGCTCGAGCGAGCCGGCGGTCTCGCCGTGGCCGCGGTGGTCGTCGGCGTAGACGACCCAGCCGTCGGCGGTGAGCGCCTCGGCCAGGCGCTGGTAACGACGGCTGTGCTCGGCCGCGCCGTGCGCGATCTGCACGACCCCGCGCGGCGACACGTTGCTGTCCGGCCGCCAGCGGCGGACGAAGATCGAGAAGCCGTCGGCATCGGTGAAGCGAAAGGTGGAGCTCTCCATCGCCGACCTTCTGCGCCGCCGCCGGCGCCGGTGCAAGGGCGGCGGGCTACAGCAGCGGCGCGAGGGCGCGGAAGGGCGACCAGAGGTCGGGTACCGCGGTGCGCGTCTTCGCCAGGCGGGCGAGGTCGAAGCCGGCCGCGACCGGATCGGCGGGCGCGCGCGCGCCGCGCAGCAGGTCGGCGTCGGCCGGGTCGCCGCCCATGGCGGCGAGCGCCTGGGTGATGATCGCGTGCATGTCGCGCGTACGCAGCAGGCGGTCGGCATCGCCGGCGACCACGCGCACGAGGATGCGCCACTCGCCGCCGCGCTCCTCGAAGACGTCGAGGTAGCGACCCTGGTGCCAGAAGTCGAGGAAGCCGTCGCCCTCGCGCAGGCGGTGCACCACCGACCACTGCGACTCGCAGAACGCGCGCGTGCCGTCGAGGTCGATGATGGTGTTGGTGATCGCGTGGATGCTGGCCTCGATCTGGCGCAGCACCGGGATGACGTAGTCGCAGAACTCCCAGGCGTTGCCGCCGAAGAAGCCGTGGTCGTCGAAGCCGTCGGGCCAGTAGCACGCCTTGAAGGCCTCGAGGTCGCAGCGATCGGCGGCGCGACAGTAGCGGTGGATGACGTTGCGGATGGCCTCGCGGCTGCGCAGGTCGCGCAGCTCGCGCTCGACGGACTCGAGCCTCTCCTCGATCGAAGGCATCGTCGCTTCCTCCGCTTCAGGCGCGCGCCGCGGCGTAGCGCTTCTCGAGCTGGAGGATGCGGCCGAAGAGCTCGATCGGATTGCGCGGCGAGGTGTCGTTCTCGATCTCGCGGTAGACCGTGTCGACGGTGACCGCCAGCCGGCCGGCGTCCTCCCAGTCGCCGAAGGGGCCGAGGGCGATGTCCTGCGCCGCTTCCCACGCGCTCATGCCGGCGGCGTGTCGACTGCGCGCCTCGCGGTCGACCATCGTCAGGTACTCGCGCATGCGTGCGACCCCGGCCTTGTCGGTGATCGGCCCGTGGCCGGGCACGATCGCGTCGACGTCCATCGCCTCGATCCGTTCGCAGGCGCGCACCCAGTTGCGCACCGGCCCGGCCCACGCGATCGGCGTGCCTTCGATGAAGAGGATGTCGCCGGTGTAGACGACGCGGTCGCGCGCGACGTGCACCAGCACGTCGCCGGCGGTGTGCGCCGGGCCGACCTCGATGAGCTGCACCTCCTTGTCTCCCACCCGGATCGTCTCCTCGCCGCTGAAGGTGCGGTCGGGCAGGCGGAAGGTGACGCCGGCGAAGTCGAAGGGGCCGAAGATGCGGAGCAGGAACTCGCCCAACTCGCCCAGGGCGCCGGCGGCGGAGAGGGCGGCCGCGAGGGCGCGCGGGTCGCCTTCGGCGCTCATCTCGTGCGCGCTCGCCGCCGACGCGACGATCACGGCGTTGGTCGCGAGGTGATTGCCGAAAGTGTGGTCGCCGTTGGAGTGCGTGTTGACCACCGTGCCGATGTCGTCGGCGCCCACGCCGGTCGCGCGCTTCATCTCGGCGAGCATCTCGGCGGTGAGCCGTTCGTCGAAGAGCGTGTCGACCAGCAGCGACTGGTCGCCGTCGACCACCAGCCCGGCGTTGCTGTAGCCCCAGGTGCCCGAAGGCTGCAGGTAGGCGAAGTGACCGTTGCCGATCTCGTGCAGACCCTTGCTGAACTTCCACTTGGCCATGGCTCAGTCCTTCTTCACGATGCGGTTGCGCAGCACGCCGATGTCGCTCAGCTCGAGCTCGATGAGGTCGCCGGGCGAGAGCATGCGGCCGAGCTCGATGCCCGAGCCGCCGCCGACGGTGCCCGAGCCGAGGATCTCGCCGGGCCAGAGCGTCTCGCACTGGCTGACGTGCGCGATGCAGTCCTCGAAGCGGTGCTTCATGGTCGACGAGGAGCCGCGCGACCACTCCTCGCCGTTGACGCGCGCGACCATCGTCTGCGCGTAGGGATCGATCGCGTCGGCGGTGACGATGCAGGGACCGAGCACGTTGGCGGTGTCGAAGTCCTTGCCCTTCGCCGGCCCGAGCGAGCCGCTCATCTCCTTCATCTGGTAGTCGCGCGCGCTGACGTCGTTGAAGATGGTGTAGCCGAAGACGTGCTCGCGGGCGCGCTCGCGCGGGATGTCGACGCCGCGCTTGCCGATGACGGCGGCGAACTCGAGCTCGTAGTCGAGCAGGCTGGCGTAGCGCGGCCAGACGATCTCCTGCTCGGGGCCGATCACGGCCATGCGGTTGCACTTGTAGTAGATCGGGATCTCGTACCAGACGGCGGGAATCGCGAAGCGGCCCGAGGCCTCGATCTGCGCGCGCGCCGCGGCCGGGTCGGGGGCGCCGGCGGTGGCGAGCTCAATGGCGCGCGCGAAGCTGTTGCGCAGATGCTCCTCGAAGCAGAGGAAGTCGCGCATCTGTACCGGCCGCGGCAAGGGCGCGAGCAGGCGCGCCTGCGGGCGCGGCAGGACGCCGTCGCCCTGCCGTTGCGCTCGCTCGAGCGCGGCGCGGGCGAGGTCGAGGCCGGCCGGGCCGGACTCGATCAGCGCCTGCATCGACGCCAGCGCGGGCGCGGCGGCGTTGGCGGCGGCGCGGTGGGCGGCGTCGAGGTCGGCGATGCGTGCGTCGCCGTCGAACAGCGCGCCCAGCCGCTCTCTGCCGTCGCCGTTCTCGAAGGTCACCAGTCGCATCGATCTCCTCCTGTGGCGCGCCGCTCGGGCGTCAGTGGATCGCGCGTGTCGCGCCTTCCCAGTAGGGGGCGCGCAGGCGCTTCTTGTCGATCTTGCCGTAGGCGGTCAGCGGCAGCTCGGCCGCGAAGCGGATCGTCTTGGGCACCTTGTAGGCCGCCAGCCGCTCGCGACAGTGGCGCAGGATGGCGGCGGCATCGGGGTTCTCGGCGGCGCGCGCGACCACCACCGCGTGCACGGCCTCGCCCCAGTCGGCGTGCGGCACGCCGAACACGGCGGCGGCGACGACGCCGGGATGTGCCAGCAGCGCTTCCTCGACCTCGCGCGAGTAGACGTTCATGCCGCCGGAGATGATCATGTCCTTGGCGCGATCGACCAGGAACACGTGCCCCGACTCGCTCTGGTAGCCGAGGTCGCCGGTGCGCAGCCAGCCGTCGCGATAGGCGGCGGCGGTGAGCTCGGGGGCGCGATGGTACTCGCGCAGGGTGTAGGGCGCGCGCGCGGTGATCTCGCCGACCTCGCCCGGCGCGCACGCCGTGCCGTCGTCGCGCGCGATGCGCACCTCGGCCATGCCGACCGGCTGGCCGCAGGAGGTGCGCAGCTCCGGCCGCAGGTGGTCGTCCTTCGACAGGGTGGTGAGGAAGTTCGGGCACTCGACCTGGCCGTAGAGCTGCAGGAACACCGGCCCGAAGCGGTCGAGCGCTTGCCGCAGCCGCTCCGGGTCGATCGGCGCCGCGCCGTAGACGACGGTGGCGAGGGAGCTGGTATCGGCGGAGGCCAGCGCCGGCGATTCGAGCAGGCGGTAGAGCATGGTCGGCACCAGGAAGGTCCAGCCGATGCGCTGCTGCTCGATCGCCGCCAGCACGCGCTCCGGCTCGAAGCGCGGCAGCAGCGTGACCGTGCCGCCCTGCGCCAGGCACGCCTGCATGTGGAAGCCGGCGGAGTGCGGCAGGGGCGTCGAGAGCAGCATGCGCTCGCCCGGGCGCACCTCGCCGGCGACGACGTGCGACAGCAGGTTCAACCCCAGCGCGGCGCGGCTGTGCAGCACGCCCTTGGGGCGGCCGGTGGTGCCGCCGGTGTAGAGGATCAGCGCAGCCGCCTCGGGGTCGACCGCCGTCAGCTCGCGCGCGTCGCTCGCCGCCAGCGCCTCGAAGCCCTCCCAGCGGGGCGGCAGCGGCGCGCCGTCGGCGACGCCGACCAGGCGGGGCGCGACGCCGGCCTGCGTCCGCGCCGCTTCGAGCACCGGCGCCAGCGAGGTGTGCGCGATCACCGCCGCCGCCTGCGAGTGCGCCAGCGCGTGGGCGACGTCGGCCGCCGACAGCAGTTCGTTGAGCGGCACCTTCACCGCCCCCAGCGCCAGCAGGGCGAGGTCGGCGACGGCGACCTCGGCGGCGTTGCGCAGCAGCAGCGCCACCCGCGCGCCCGCCGTCACGCCGCCGGCCGCGAGCGCCGCCGCCAGGCCCAGCGCTCGCCGCCGCAGCTCGTCGTAGCGCAGCTCGCCGCGCTCGTCGCGCAGCGCGACGCGCCCGGCGTGGCGGCGGCAGGAGCGCTCGAGGAGCTCCCAGGGCGTGATCGCAGCAACTGGTACCAACTTGGGCGCACTGGTACCAAATGGGGGGCGCGTCGGTCAAGGGCGATCTGTGGGGGGGGGA
>Ga0268299_1002450_pt1 | contig 22171 bp, 16 predicted proteins | sample NOBtaG_FD_193484 | JGI IMG/M metagenome (GOLD analysis project Ga0268299, IMG submission 193484) | Activated sludge microbial communities from bioreactor in Nijmegen, Gelderland, Netherland - NOB reactor | ecosystem: Engineered > Bioreactor > Aerobic > Activated sludge | place: Netherlands... | reverse complement strand
TCGGCTACGCGGGCAATCCGCTGTTTATCGCCGAGGATTTCACGCTGCGGCGCGGCGAATGCGTGGCGATGATCGGCGGCAACGGGACGGGCAAGACGACCTTTTTGAAAACGCTGATGGGGCAGATCGCGCCGCTGACGGGCAACATCCAGTTTGGGCTGAATCTGAAACCCGGATATTTCGCCCAGGCGCACGACGATTTGCAGCTTGAGCGGCTGGTGATTGATGAACTTTTACGCCACAAGCACATGCTTATCAGCGAGGCGCGCAATTATCTGGCGCAGTATTTGTTTCGCGGCGAGGATGTCTATAAGCACGTCGGCGACCTGAGCGGCGGCGAACGGGGACGGCTGGCGCTGGCGATTCTGGCGTTGCAGGGCGCGAATTTTTTGCTGCTGGACGAGCCGACCAATCATCTCGACATCGCGGCGCAGGAAGTGCTGCAAGAAGTGCTTGAAAATTTCGACGGCACGATTCTGCTGGTGACGCATGATCGCTATCTGGTGGATCGGCTGGCGACGCAAATCTGGAATCTCGAAGAAGGCTATCTCAATGTGTTCCAGGGCAGCTATGCCGAGTTCGTGGCGTGATTTCTTATAGTTGATGGGGCGGGTAGTTCACTTCCAATATTCAGGAACTGAAACTGCTCCATCAATCAATAACGTCTCACCTTCAGTGGGTGTCCAACGGTAAATTCCATCATTTGCAACTGCGAATGTTCTGTCATTCCAGTAATCATCACCTAAATCGACAACCAAAACACCACCTGCAAATGCGTCAATATAGCGACGGTATTCTATAAAATCGAATTCGTACAGCACTTCGTCAATATATGAATAAGCGACTGCTGGGCCACCACCTGGACTGCGATCAAAAAGTACGAGGCTGTAATCTCTAAATGTTGATCTGACCCCAGGTTGTATATTATTGGCTGAAAATGAAGCAATCCGTCCTAAAGGGCGAGTATTCCAAATTTCAGTATGTGCATTATCTGGATCGCTTGCGTTGATAAGAACCAACCATCCTGTTGCTGGGTCATAAAAATCCTGACCGATTGGATCAGCGCAACATGGACGTCTACCCAGTTCCGTGACCTCGCCGGATCGCGACAGCGCACGAATAGGGGTTGCGTTTAGACCTGGTGTCAGATGGTACTCCGATAACATTTCTGCGCCATACCAGAATGCAAACTCCTCACGCGGTGGAATATCAAACTGAAACCCTTCTGCCTCATTTCCGTCAGGAAAAACATTGATAACACAACGATCACAATCATCTCGTACTCTGTCTAGATCAAGAAAATACCAACGATTTTCGAGTACCCGCAGCTTCCAATCAGGATTCACTGGTTCGGTAGTACCGTCAGCATAGACGATGATTTTCTCATCAGATACCCAAATTGGATTGTTGCCATCGTCTAAAAATAGCTCACAATACCAACGATCTCCATATTGGTCAGGTGTACAATCTGCTTGAGGTGGCGTCACGACAAAATCGGTTACCGTCTGCTCGTAAATTAATCGTTCGCTTCCTGCAACGACATCAAATTCATATATCTGATAGGGGAGGTCGTCTTCGCCAGGGTCAGGAAATCCTCGCGATTGCATCGGGTCGGATGGAGAAACTCGGTAACGAATGTAGCGTCCATCTGCGGATACGCGAACACAATCATCCTTGCACCAAGCACGAAGATCAACAGATATAGTATTGTGTTGTTCTGTATCAAAAACAGTGTATTGATTGCGCTTCGTATCTGCAATCAGGAATTTGTCTTCTCCAGCAGGTATGATTTCCGGCGCGAAGTATGAATATCCATCATAAATAGCCATACTTCGAAACTCATCCACATAATCTTGATCGAAAAGCTCAACAACCTGAATTGCCTGTGTTGAGGTTAGATAGTAGAGACGATAAGCCTCATCTATTTTGCCGACGACGAATGCCCCGTCATCATCAATGCGTTGTAGGAAAATCGGAAAAATATTTTCCAGAAGCACATTAACCGTTCCATCCGGCGTAAAGGCTAACAAATCGCCTCGTTGATCTTCAGATTTCTCAACATCCAAATCATAGGAGCGCCATACCCAAAACCAAATCGGGTCTTCAGGTTGCGCCAAAGTGGATCTTACAGTAGCCATTGTAAAGATCACAGCGAGAAACGCTTTCCAAAACACAGGGAAGATTGTCATAACCTGTTTATTTCGCCTACCAGCGATAAGATTGTTATCATCATTTTAATCGATTCGCTCAATATGGAGCGCCGCATCATGAATCCCCTCCCCATTGTCGATTCGCACCTTGACCTCGCCGAAAATGTGACGCTGTTCGGGCGCGACCTGACCTTGAGCGCAGCCGAAATTCGCGCCATCGAAAAACGCACCTCTCGACAGGCAACCGCGACGCTGTCGGACATGGAACGCGGCAAAATCGCCGTCGCCATTGCCACCGTGACGGCAGGCTTTTTAGCGGCGGACGTGGGCGCGGATTTCGAGCCAAAATCTGCGCTTTATCGCACAGCGGAGGAAGCCGAGACGCAGGCGTTAAAGCAGATCGACCTCTACGAAACGTGGGAAAACCAGGGGCGAATCCGGCTGCTGAAATCGGCGAACGATCTGGACGATCACTTAAAGTTATGGCGGCAGGATGGCAAACCCGGTCTGGTGCTGCTCATGGAAGGCGCAGACCCAATCGTGCATGTTCATGATCTGCCGCGCTGGTGGGAGCGTGGACTGCGTTTGATCGGTCTGACATTTGGCGATACGAAATATGGGGTAGGGGTAGCCGGGGGCAGCACGACATTTAAGCAAGGCGGCTTAACACCCGATGGAGTCGCGATGCTGGAGAGCATGGCTGAAATTGGCTTCACCTGGGACATATCGCATCTGGCCGAGGTGGGAATCTGGCAGGGGTTGGAGATGAAATTTCCGCGCGTCTGCGCCTCTCATGCCAACGCGCAGGCTTTGACGCCGACGGATCGCCATCTGAGCGACGATGTAATCCGCGCCCTCGCCGAGCGGGGTGGGGTGATCGGCCTCGTCCTCTACAACGGCTTCCTCGAACCGCGCTGGCGTCAGGATAAAACCATCACCGTCACGCTGGACGAGCATCTGCGCAAACATGCCACGCATATTGCCAGCATCGGCGGCTGGAACTGCGTCGGCATCGGCTCGGATTTGGACGGCGGACTCGGCCTGGAGGAAAGCCCAGCGGAAATCGACACAATTGCAGATTTATACAGGGTAGGCGATGCTGTGCCTGCGGAAGCTCGCGAAGCCGTTCTCAGCACCAATTGGCTGAATTTTTTGCGGGCGTCGCTGCCGAAAAATATCTAGCCCGTTCGGGTCGTTCGAAACGCTCGGCTCAAGATTCTGATTCCAGTTGGAAGATCAATCTTTTTTGCATCTGGTTAAACGTGCTTCCATCCCAATCCGTATCCAGACTTAAAAATTCATAGCCATTTCGCTCATAAAATGGTCGAGCATAAAGGATAACGCCCGCTTTAATGATTGATTTTTGAGTGCGTTTGCTAAAGTCGTCTTCAAGCGCTTTCAGTAATTTCGTACCGATGCCCTGTTTCGTCATTTTAGGAGACACGTACATATGGCGCACGGAATCGCCAAACCAGCCCCCGCAGCCGACGACCTGCCGCGCTTGTTCTGCCACAAATAAACTTTGATGCTCGATCATTTCAATCAGTGCCGATTCTTGGATGTCGCCAAGAAGGGTTTCGACCTCTTTTGGCGAATAGGACGCGGGCGCAAAATGTTTAAACGTCTGCTCCCTGATTTCTAAAATTCGCGAGATGTCTTCAGGGCGACAAAGACGGATGAAAATCTCCGTTGAGTGACGATCCGCTTTGTTATCCATCGTTGACCCTCTTAAAAATGAAGTCGCGTGTCATGCTCACCGCAAGCTCTTGTCCGAGCGATAGGCCATGTCGATCACTTCACCTGGAAGGAACTGGCCTGTGATCTGCCGCAGCCCATTCGTGCGATCCGGACTGTCGCCCACCGTCAGCAGAACTTCTTCGCAGTAGGCGGAAATATCCTGCACAATTCGCTCGTAGCGGTAATAAGCCAGCCCAACCGGATCGGCCTCGGCTTGACCGTATCCCTGATAAAATAAGCGTTCTTCCTCTTCCGGCGAACGTTGATTCTGAAAAAATCCGCCGCCGAAAAACATCAGATCACGCTCTTTGGGAGCAAATGTCAGCGTATCCCAATCGACCACATAAAATTTGCCGTCCGGCGTGATTAAAACATTCCAGGCGTGAATATCGGCATGACAAACAACCCACTCCAGCGGTTGATTCTGAAGTGCTGCTGCGAGCCGCTCAGCACGATTGATAAGGTCGCTTACGACATCCCGTTTCGCCCTCAAAAATGCCGCCAATTCTGCCGAGACAGGATCAGCAAAAGTCGTCTCCTCCACCTGTGCCTGGAAATTTCTGACCCTTTCGCGAAAGTAGGGGGAAAATGTTTCACGCGGGATGCGATCCACAACCGTCTGTGGCAGCACAGCATTGTGGAGTTCGTGCAGCACACGCCCCAATTCGACCCAATGCTGATCGGTCAGCCCCACCTGAGAGCCGTCGCGCCCCTCGACAAACGGCGAGAGAATCACGTTAAAATTTTCCAGCGTCGCCCACAACTGCCCGGATAGTGTCGTCAGCGGTGCGATAATCTGCGCGATGCCCTGGTCATGGAGCAGTTTGGGAACGATGACCGTTGGTTCGGGAAAATCGCCGCGCCGCAGCTTCACGAAGTAGGGTGTCCTGTCGGCGGCATCAGCGCGATAGACGGCGGTATCACGGTCTGCGCCGAGCGGCAAAAATGTCACCTGGGCAATTTTTAAGTCGTATTCATGGTGCAAACAATCGATCATTTTTTCATCTTTTAGATCGGGTTTTTCGAGCATCTTGAACCACTTCAGCCTTTTTTGTCCGTTTATGAGCCTGTATGAACCTAAAATTAACACGGAGTATCCATCTTCAACAAGAGGCAAATTAAACGTTTTTCATATGAACATTTTGAATAATAAAAAGTAGATATTTAAGTTGTCGGGGATGGAAGAAAAGAAGTATGGCGGTTATTTACGAGGAACGATTATCCGACTCGCCCTTCGTGCAAACGATCTGGCATACGCAGGCCGTGAGCGACGGCTGCGATATGGTCACGGCGGATGGCAGTTGGGATATGCTCGTCGTGAGGCAGGATAGCAAGACAAGGTTCGCCGTCAGTGGGCCGATGACAAAGGCAAAGCCGATCAAGCATCAAGAAGGCAGCGAGTGGCTGGGTATCCGGTTTAAGCTCGGCACGTGCATACCCTATTTTCCAGCCGAAAATATCCTGAATTTAACGACGATTCTGCCCGACGCGACCAGTCAATCCTTCTGGCTGGGCAGTTCCGCGTGGGAATATCCTGACTTTGAGAATGTAGACACGTTTCTGGAGCGCCTTGTTCGCCGCGATATGCTGATTGCTGACCCCCTGGTCGGCGATATGCTACAGGGTCAGGCAAAAGAAGCATCCTTACGCGCCATGCAGCGCCGATTTTTGCGAATAACCGGGTTAACGCAGAGATCGCTTCATCAAATCGAACGCGCGCAGCAGGCCATGACTCTTTTAAAACAGGGGGTATCCATTCTCGACACAGTTCACAAGGTTGGCTACACCGATCAGCCCCATATGAGCCGTTCGTTCAAGCGTTTCATCGGGCAAACCCCGGCTCAAATCATTCTTATGAACGCCGAATAACCGTCGTTAAAGTACAAGACTTGCCGTACCTCCCAGACTAAAATGTGAAACGTAATTGAGTCAAATTCGGGAGGTTACACATGGCAAATACGAATTTAACCGAACAACCTAAAGCACAGGTCAAACCCTTTAAAATCAATATTCCGCAGGCGGCACTCGACGATCTTCAGGAGCGCCTGAAACGGACGCGCTGGCCGGATGAAGCCGAGGGCGCAGGCTGGAGCATGGGGACGAACCTGGGTTACATGAAGCAGTTGGCGGATTACTGGCTGCATCAATACGATTGGCGCAAGCACGAAGCCGAACTGAATAAATTCAACCACTACAAGGCCGAGATTGACGGCATCGAAATTCACTTTATCCACGAGCGCGGCAAAGGGCCAAACCCGACGCCGATCCTCTTGCTGCACGGCTGGCCGGATTCGTTTTATCGTTATCACAAGGTCATTTCGATGCTCACTGACCCTGCCAGCATCGGCGGCGATGCGAATCACTCCTTTGACGTGATCGTGCCGTCCACGCCCGGACAGGGATTTTCGCAGCGAACGGCGCTGACGGCGGACGCTGCTGCCGATTTGTATGCGAAATTGATGACCGACGTACTCGGCTATGAAAAATTCGTTTCGGCGGGTGGAGACAGCGGTTCGCTCATCACGCAATCGCTGGCGCTCAATCATCCCGGAATCCTGACAGCTATTTATCTGACCGATGTCGGCTACCCCGACCATACGACAGATTTCGCCAGTTTATCCGCGCCTGAACAGGAATTCGCCGCGTTCATCCAGAATTGGTGGATGCAGGAGGGTGCTTTTAACATGATTCAGGCGACCAAGCCCCAGAGTCTTGCCTTCGCCATGAATGACTCGCCTGTTGGCCTCGCCGCCTGGATTATGAGCTTCGTCGCGATGGGAACGACAGGGGCAGACATCGAAAAGCGCTTCAGTCGCGACGAACTGCTCACCAATATTATGATTTATTGGCTGACGGAAACAATCGGCTCGTCATTCCGCATTTACTACGCGGGTATGCACACTCCGCCCGCGCCGAATAGCGGACAGCGCAGCAGCGTTCCGGCTGGCGTGGCGCATTGCCCCTGGGATGCCCCGCTGCCGCGCGAGTGGGCTGCGCGCAAGCTGAATCTGCAACATTTTACCGACCTGCCACGCGGCGGTCATTTTACCGCCTGGGAAGAACCGGAATTGTTCGCGAAAGATGTGCAAGCCTTCATCCAGGCATTACGAGGGTAATTCAAGAGCCGTAGGGGCGCACGGCGGTGCGCCCTTGTGCCGTCAACCTATTCGATAACACCGCTTGTTGCGTTTCTTTACCTCACCCCCCGACCCCCTCTGCCATAGGCATTCCCGTTGGTCATCCGCAAGCAGCGAGGGGGAGTCCAGCGCGTTTCAAGTCCCTCTTTGCGAAGCGGGGAGGGATTGAGGGAGGGGATTGACCGTAAAATATTGGACAAGCCTTTTTAGCCTCTGGCGGACGTAGCCATTCGCTAAATTGATTCATACGGGCGCACATCTATGCGCCCCTACATACCCATTGCGTTTTTTGTGTTGAGATTTTATCCCTCCGCCTGCAATTCGAAGCGGCGCACGGGCGTCAGGATCGTCCACACTGCGATGACCAGAAAGCCGAGTGTGGCTATCCACAGCGCAAAACGCGCACTCGTCCCTGCCGCGATGACGCCTGCCACCAACGCCCCAATCGGCGCGACACCCTGCGCCAGAAAGCCCGCGCTGGCATTGGCGCGCCCCAAGAGATGATTCGGGATGAGCGTTTGTCGCAGCGTCATCTCGTCAATTTCGTAGATCATGCCCAGCGCATCACCGAAAATCTGATTCGCCAGCAGCATCGCCGCCGCCAGCAGCGGTGATCCACCCGCCAGCGGAGTCAACAAACCGATGAGGCTGCCGATGACGCGCGTCCAGGTGATCGTGCGTCCCAGGCCAAAACGCCGCGTGATCGGCCCTGCCAGCGCCGCGCCAGCCAACGCGCCGATGCCGCCCGCGCTGATGAGTACGCCAAGCACAACCACCGACAAGCCCAATTCGCGGATCACGTAGAAGCTGTAGAGCGCGGCGAAAAAATTGCCGAAAAATTCGCGCGCGCTGATGCCGATCACCAGCGTCCGCAGCACCGGATGATCGATAATCACGGCGAATCCGGCGCGCACCTCGCGCATCATCGACGTGTCCTCAGCGCGTGGGGGAGGAGGGGGTTCGGGCTTACGAATCAGCAGGACGCTGATGACAGAAGCCAGATACGAGAGTGAATCGAACAGCATAGCGACAGGCGCGGTCATGATCTGAATCAGAATGCCCGTGATCGACGGCCCGCCGATTTCCGCCAGCGATGACGTGGTTGCCAGTTTGGTATTGCCTTCGAGCAGATGTTTATGATCGATCAGCGAGGGCAGATAAGCGCGGTAAGCCGTGTTGAAGACCAGCGTCAGCAGCGCCAGCGCGGGCGTAATGATGTACAGCAGCGTCATGCTCAAATGCCCGGTCAATGCTGCCGCCGGAATCGTCAGCACCAGTAGCAGACGGGCGATGTCTGTAAAAATCATGATCGGACGGCGCGGCAGGCGATCCACCCAGACGCCGATGACCAGCCCAAAAAGTAAAATCGGAATCGAACTGAGCGCCGCCAGCACGCCAAGTTCGGAAGGGGTCGCCGCCAGCACGGTAATCGCGAGGATACCGATGCCGCCGCCCGTGATGTGTGAGCCAAATTCAGAAATTGTTTGTCCAAACCAGAGTTTGAGGAAGTCGGCGTGACGCCACAAACCGGAAAATCTCGGTTTCATGTTCAGAATGATCCTTGTCAGTTGAGAATAGCTCTTAGCTTTTAGTCGTTAGCTCTTAGCTTTTAGCTATCGAAAAGATTTAGCGTCATTTTGGTGGATGTTTACCGTAGGGGCGCAGCGCCCCAAAGGGGTTTCCTTCGGTCACGTTGCGCCCCTACACGGCTAATTCTTTTGATAACACCGCTAAAGGCTTTTGGCGGTTCGCGAAAAAATTGAAATTTCGCCGCTGAAAATCAGCGCGGGAACAGCAAAACAGCTTCAGATAACCATGAGATAAAGCTCAAATTGGTATTTGAATTTAGCTAAAAGCTAATGACTAAAAGCTAATAGCTAATGACTATTCCGCGTTCGTGCGCCGACGGTTCAACCGCCTACTGACAGACCATGATCTTGAGAAGTCACCCCATTGAGAGGAATTGAATTTGATGATGTTAGTATAGGCTAAAAAAGAAGGGGCTGTCAATTTCGACTTTTTGCCGTGAGCGCCGCGTTTTTATGTTGCTGCATGTTAAAACGCCTTATAATGGAGACATGGTTATACAGGAATAGGGTTGTGATGAGACACGTTCGACTCCCCAAATCCCCGTCTAAGTCACGCAAGCAGGCCAAACCGCAGCAAGAATCAACCGATGCCCCGATTCGGATCGACAGGCAAACGCCCGATTCGCTCTCACCGGAATTTGTGATGCAGCTTCAGCGGACGATTGGCAACCAAGCGACTCGCGGCGTGATTCAACGTCTAATGTCGCACGAGCAGGTCACGGCGCGCGGGGGAGCGCCGAGCAAACGCCCGGTTCGCGGCAGAGAAAAAGCCTATAAGAACGTGGTACAGCAGTTGGAGAACTACCAGGGATTTCTGGAGTCGAATGAGATCGAGCCTGACCTCAAGGTGCAGGGCAAAATGGGCTTTCGCGGCGCTGTGATGAAGCCACTTTCTGACCTGACGATGGCGGCGCAAAATTTTGTGGAGACGTATCCCGACGCTGAAGCTGAACGGGTCAACGTGATTCAGGAATTGATTCGCGGCTGCAAGCTGGAAATTGAGGCCATCGATTTTATCGTCGCCAATTACAGCGAATACGTCCGGGTTGCCAACCTGCGAACCGTGTGGTTCAAGGACGCGATCAACGTTGCCCATACGCGCGAAATTATCGGCGCGCGGGAGCAGCTTAAAGGTTATGACGCCGAGATGCTGGATGCTGACCAGAAGCACGATAATCAGCGCGGGCAGGAATTGCAAAACAAGATCGAAAAATCGTCGCAGTCGATGATCGATAGGCTCGACCAGAATCCGGCCATCATTTCGAATTTAAGCCTGTCACAGATTGTAGACATGCTCGGCGCAGCCAATACAGCCGTCAATTCCGGCGAAAACCCGAATATTGCCCGCCAGATCGGACGCATCCTCACCAGCCCACAGCTCAAAAAAGTGATTATCGCGACGGAGCAGGCGCATAAAAGCGCGGTTTACGGCAGGATGGGCGTTTTAAAAGACCTGCCGCTGGGGCAGAAAAAATTCGCGTTCCCCGCCGACGAATTTGTCGGTTATGCGCAAACCGAAGAAGATTTGCGAACGCTCTTTACCTGGATGAAAAGCTCTGCGCGAAATGGATTTTCAGAGGCCTCGCCCTGGATTGACGAGCTTGAAACCAGCCAGGACACGCGCCTGATCACGCTGGTTCACCTGTTTGGGCAGGTCTATCCCACCGTTCAGCAGCGACCAGCCGAACTCGACAAATTTGTCATCGTCAAGGGCGTCATCAAAAACGCCGCCAAAGATTGGCAGTTGCAGCATACCAAGATTCAAAATGAACTGGCGGAAATCGATAAAGCGGTTGACTCCTTCCAGATCGGAATGCTCAACAAAAACACAGATGCGCTCATCAACCAGCTTATGGACATCAACCTGGGGCATTACACCAGCCTGGAAGCGCCCGTCGTGCTTGCTCAAATCGCCACGCTTTCGCAAAATATCCAGACTGAGAAAGTGAATATCCTCAACGAGAAGGCGGGGCAGTTAAAACCGTCGGAATTGGTGTTCAAGAATCGCCAGCGCGACGAAATCCTGGGCGAAAGCCATGACTTTTTGAGAGCGATTTCCAAAGGGAGTGACAACGTTTTCAACCTCCCCGAAATGCGACCAAAAGATTTGGAAGAATCCGAGGTTGAACACGCGCCTGTACTCGGCCCGACGCATTCCAGTAAGCTCACCAAAGAGCAGACCGCTTTCCTGGCTGGCACATTGATGGACGCCAAATCTGCTTTTGATCGCGGTTTTATCGCGCGTTACCAGGATGATCCTGCACATTTCAAGAAAATGATCGCCTTCGGGAGCGTCATGTGGACGCTGGACGTACAGGGTGTGCTGTCGATTGGCAGCGAACGCCAGGGCAACAAACACGCTGTCGTATCCGGTGGGATGGACGTGTGGGGCGCGGGCAAAGCCGAAATCGAATCGGCCTATACCAAGCTGCTCAGCGATGGCGCTGTCACCCGCAAAGACCTCGAACAGTTCATCAACATTGAGGAATGGCAGGGCAAAATCGACCAGTATAAGCAGCAGGGTATGAAACCATCCGACTACAAAAATCTCGTCGATGAAGTGGGCGAGTGGACGGCGCAGCTTGGCGCAGAAAAATATCAGCAAATCAAACTGCTCGTGGAAAACACCACTGAAGAAATGGTGAAACAGGCCACACAGACCGTCGTGCTGGATTTCGACAGCGGTCACTATCAGCCCAAGCTCGGCTGGAAAAAAGCCCACGATGCCTGGACAGCCGCAGGTTTTAATGTCAAGTGGAACTCGATGGGGCGCTTTGTTTAATGAGACAGGGAAGTCAGCTTGAGACTTTTCTCGCGGTAAACGACCTGGACGATGTGCTGAACGCTGTCCGGCGCATTGACGATCTGAGCCACGATGACGAGGCGCGCATCCTCCAGGTACTTTCGGATTGGGATAAGCCGCAGGCCGTCGCCAATCTGCTGATGTACCCCAAGCTGATCCCGCTAGAACAGCGCCTCGATTTTTTGATAAAGGGTTTGCAAGAAAACGCGATTCACTATTTCAAACTGGCGGCGGTGGTCGGCTTGCAATCGATTGAGATCGAGGACGTGCCGGAAAACCAGCGCCAGGAAATTTTGCGAATGCTGGTCAATCTCATCAAAACGTACAGCGGAGTCCTGGCGACACGCGCCTCGGCGACGCTCAACGGCTGGGTGCAGTCTGGCGACGGACACGCGATTGCGCCCCTCCTGCGGCATCCTGATTCGACGGTTCAGCATAATATTCTGGCCAGTTTAATCGAAATCGTAGGGTTTGACACGATTGTCGATTTTCTGGATGTGATTTTCGCAGCAGGGGGGTATCCACCAGAGACCATTGCCGCCACCAAAGCCAAACTGTCGCAGATTAAAGAGATCAACCCGGAAAACGACTCCGCGAAGCCGTTTGCATTATCCCCCGTGCGTTTCACCCTCTATTCTTACATCCCCAATTTCTCCGCATCATAATCACTTTCGTGATTTTAAACCTATCATTTCGTGTTCCTAAACATATCAATTTTGTGATTGGCAAAATCGGGCAATCGATGAAATTTTGTGTTATGATTGGTTTTTCCTCATCCCACCTCCCCTAACTGCGCTGCGTATTCAGTTAACTGATGATAGACAGTATAAAGTTAGGGAAGAAGCTTTTTGCAATCTTAATTCTTCGTCGAATAACCCTATTCCAGCAATCTCTCCCTTGTTATTTCAAAACTGTTACAAATCTTAATGCAAAATGCGGTTGCGCAATGCTAGATTCGTCGCATAATGAAATAAAGGTTAACGTTCGGTTAGTTTATAATCCAAAAAGGTTTGTTTGTGGGGGGAAAATGACAGGGAAAACTGGACATATTTTCCTGAGTTACTGTAGCACTGATCTGCGGTTTGCTTTGCAGGTCGCCACTGATCTCAAAAACGCAGGTCTGAAAGTGTGGATGGACCGGCTGGATATTAAGCCGGGTGATGACTGGCGCAAAACGCTGGAAGCCGCCGTCGATAAAAGTGTCGGCATGATTCCGATCATCACCCCCAAATATACACAATCAAAATATTGCCAGCGTGAATTGGCTCGTGCTGACCGTCGCAACTTAGCGATTGTCCCGCTGCTACTCAAATCGCTGGGCGACTCGGACTGGCCGATGGAAATCGAGCGGGCGCAGTACATCGACTTTACGGAATGGCCCAGCGAAGAAGCCTACCGCGAGCATCGTGATCGGTTGGTGAACCTGCTCCACACGCGCTTTGCCGACCAGTTCAGCCCAGAACCTGACCCCGAAACACGCTATCTGACCCAACTGCTGGCCTCGCTGGAAACGCAGAAAGGGCTTGCCGAATATATCGACCAGGCAACCGAGGCCGAAAAATGGTTAAACCCCGCCGATATTAGGCCAGAGCCGCGCTCGATCAAAGCCTGGGCGGTGAATGGCCCGCTGTCGCTGCTGCATTATCTGCCGGAAAAAGTGGCTTCAACGGGAAAATTACAGCTTTATCCTCCCCACCAGCGCATCACCCAGGTTCAGAATATTCGCGAAGTGCTGAAAGAGCATAATCGTTTTGTCCTGCTGGGCGGCCCTGGAACGGGCAAAACTATTATTCTGCACCATCTGCTGCTCGAAGCCGCACTTGCGCGACAGACCACCCCAAAATCGTCACCGCTTCCGTTCTGGATCGACCTCATCGATTGGGATGATTCGCTCACACTGGAACAGTTTGTTCGTTCTCACTGGCCGTTTGATACTGACCCTATCAAATTGATCGCACGAGGTGAAGTTTCGCTGTTCCTGCACGGGCTGGATATGCTTCACCCTTACAAGGCAGGGGCGCTGCGGGAGTGGCTGCACAGTGATAATGCGCCGCCGCGTGTGGTGCTGACCTGCCGCACCGCCGATTATGACGCCGGACGCAATATGAATTTGCCCGTCGTGCAGACTCAGCAAATGAACCGCGAACACATCGAGCAGTTTGTCACCCATTATCTGGGTAACAAAACCGCCGAAATTTTCCTCGCTCGTATCTTTCCTTATATGGGCGGAGACGAGAAGGGCAAGGATTATCTCTACCAGTTTGCGCGCAATCCCTTTTTGCTGAGCGCGCTGATTCTGTTGTTCAAAAGTTCGGAACACGGCGACCTGCCGCAAAATCTCGGCATCCTGCTTAAGCGCCTGACTCGCGAAATCTGGGAGCGCGAGCATCTCTACAAGCCGTCGCAGGGGATCACCTTTAACGAGCTGGAAATGGCATTGGGCGACCTGGCCTATGATATGTTCGAGGCTGACGTGCCGATGTTCATCACGCGGGAGTATGCACTGGAACATATCGGCAGCGAAGCGCTGCTGACCGAGGCGCTGCAAACTAATTACCTGGAAACCAAAGGCGATCACATTCGCTTCAGTTATAAGCTGATTCAGGATTATTTTACGGCGGTGGGCGTTAAAAATGAGGATCGCGCCAGTTTTATTCCGCGACCCCGCCTCTCTACCGATGGTCGCCGCGTGACCGATAAATGGGATATGGTAAAAACCATTCTCATTGGCCTGGATAATAACCCGGACACGGCGCTGCGCGACATCGCTAACGCGAACCCGTTCCTGGCGCTGGAATGTATCGCCAGCGGCATCAACATTTCCGAGAAAACCGTTGCTATCGTCCTCAACGAACTGCAAAAAAATATCAGCCATGAGGATGGCATCAACCGCATCGAAATGGTGCGTATCCTTTCGACCATTGATTCGGATTCTGCCCTGGCGATGCTGCCGGGAATCATGCGCGGTCAGAAGTGGGATTTGCGCTGGGCAGCCACGCTGCTGATGTGGGACATCGATATTCCCAATTTTGAAGGCCTGACCCAGGCGCTGGAAAATCTGGATGACCGGATTAAAGATGAAACCGCTTCGGTTCTGCGCCATCTTGGTCAGTCGGTGCTGCCAAGCCTGATTCGGCTGCTGCGCCACAATAATTGGAAGCTGCGGCGCGGTGCGGCCTGGGGTCTGGGCGTCCTGCGCGACAGGGCAGGGGTGCCAGGTTTGATCGCGGCGCTGCATGATCTCGACCACAACGCCGCCTCAGAAGCAGCCGACAGCCTGGGCGAAATCCGCGACCCCGACGCCATTAGCTGGCTGCTGGAAGCGCTGCATCACAAACACTGGAAAGTGAAAAAGGCGGCTGCCAAAGCGCTTGGCTCGATGGGTGGCGCGGCGCTGAACGGCCTGATCTCCACGCTCAACGAAGGCAGCGAGGAAAGCCGCCGTCTGGTGATTGAAGCGCTCAAATCGATTCAGAGCGACAACGTGACCGCTATTCTGCTCCAGGCGACCTATGATGAAAGCGCAGAGGTGCGCGGCGCAGCCATAGATGCGCTCGAAAATCAGCACGATGACGAAATTATCAAACGCCTGGTTGAGTGCCTGAGCGATAACACGCGCGTGAACTTTAACCGCAAAGTGATCGCAGACATGGCAGCCAGCGTCCTGGAAGCATCCCGCAAGCCGGAAGCACTCCAGGCAGTGAAAGAGTGGCGTGAAAGCGCAATCGCCGCACCGGAACCGGTGATCCCGGCATCCACCGAGAAAATGGCCGATACGCAAACATCGGCGGGCATCGCGCGGGAGCGATTGAAAAAAATCCGCACGCACGAACCAGCCCCCAAGCAGGCGGTACATAAAGAGTATCATGACCTGACCAGCACCAACTGGCGCGCCCGCAAAAGCATCGTCGAAAAATTGGCGAAGGACAACAGCAGCGCGACCCACTTCATCCTGGCAAAAGCGCTTAAGGATGAACATTATGAAGTACGCATCGCGGCGATGCGGGCGCTGATGGCCTTCAACACCGACAAAACGCTGCTATTCGTGACCAAAACGCTGATCGATCCCAGCGAAAATGTCCGGGTCGCTGCCCGAACCGAATTCAAAAATCTTGGCGCGCAGGGTGTGGGAGCGTTGTCGCAAGCCTTGCACAGCGATAATCTTCGCCTCTGCCGCGAGGCTGCCGATATGCTGTCCAAAATCGAAGACTCGACGGCGATCCACGCTCTGATGCAGTTCCTCGCACTCGATTTGAAAGACTCGGCAGGGCTGGCAAAACAAAAACTCGTCGCCAATACGCTCATTCTGATGGGCAGCGCCGAAGCCCGGAGCATCGTCGAAGCATGGCAGCAAAAGCACATCGCGCCCAGTGTGACGCCCAATACACACGTTCAAAAATTGGCGTCCAACGACGAGGAAATCGTCGAAACTCAGGATATTTTGACCGAACTGCTGGAAGATTTGCACTCGACGGAGTGGGGAGTTAGCCAGCAAGCCGCCAAAGCGCTGCGCGAATATGCCCGTATGCATCGAGGCACCAAAGACCCCTCGGTCATGAAACGGCTGGTGTGGGCCATGCGCGACGATAAATGGGAAGTTCGCTGGGCAGCCGCCGAAGCCACTGCCTGGATTCAGGACAAGGCCGCCGTTCCCTACCTGATGGAACTCATCAAAGACCCATACTGGATGGTCAGAATTGCGGCTATTCGTGCGCTGCTGGAAATCCGGGATCGCACCGCTGCGCCCGCCATCAGCCGCGCGCTGTCGGATAGCAACTGCAATGTCCGCGAAGCCGCCGCCGAAGCGCTGGGGGTGATCGGCGACCCGCGCGCTGCCCCCTCGCTGGCGAGAGCCTTACGCGACAGCGACACCCACGTTCGGGTCGCCACCGTTACGGCGCTGGGGTTGTTAGCCAGTGACCGCGCCGAGCAAGCCCTGCTCGAAGCCCTGAACGACGAGAATGAATATGTGCGTTGGATGGCGCTGCAAGCGCTGCACCGCGCACCCAAACCTGCTTACACGGCAATCCTCGCCGAAAAATTAATGGATGAGGGCAGGCCGTATTGGGAAACCAGCCGGATTTGTGATTTATCGGAAAAGCTCCTCGAACGCATCGGTACACCAGAGGCTGTTGCCGCGCTGGAAAGCTGGCGTAAGAATGGTTACGCTGGTTCAGTTAGCAGCGCGTAATAATCATGAAATGAATTGCATGGATCGCTTGACAACAGCAGCAAATAAAATAAACTCTGGTAATGTAGGGGGGTTAGCAACAAAAATACTTACAATTAAAAGGTTAATATTACCTGTAACCATTCCCAGCTAGGGGTTACGCAATGCGTCTATTTATTAGCTATGCGCGTGTGGATAAGCCATACTGTATACAAATCGTGGATACGCTCTATGTCCATGATACGTGGTACGATCAACGATTACACGCCGGACAAGATTGGTGGAAAGAAATCACACTACGGATTGAGTGGTGTGATGGTTTTGTTTACCTGCTTTCCCCAGAATCGGTGGTCTCCGAATACTGCATTAAAGAATATGAGCTGGCACGCAGCCTGGGCAAACATATCTTTCCGGTGCTGATCCATAAAGACACCAAAATCCCGAAAGAAATCCAGGAACTGCAATACGCCAACCTGAGCGAAGGTTTAACGGGTGAAGCCGTCACGACTCTGCTGAATTCGATTTACATGGCGGAACATAGCCTCTCGAAATCGGACATTGGGGGCGGCGGTCAGCTCCACATCACACCAGAAATGCTGGCACCGCCAAAAGTTAACCTTGATGCTGCGATCAGCAAAGCGGTCACGGCGATGGGCAACAAACAGTTTGACAACGCGGTTTTTCTGCTCAAGCAGGCCAAAGCACAGGGGTTTAAATCGAAATTTATCGATATTGACGCGGTGCTGAAGGAAGCTGAGGTTGGGCTGGAACGCCAGACGTTTATGCGCGAAGCGGATCGCGAATATCAGCATATCCGCGCGCTGATGAACTATGAAGGCACACGCGGCCTGGGGTGCGAGGCGCTCAAAAATTTCTTCAGGGTTTTTCCGAGCTACGACCCGGATAAGCTGGCGCAGAAATGCCACCAGACAAAAGACCTGCCCAATATCGTTGTCAAGATCGATCTCCCGCAGCGCACACCGCCGGATACCTTCAACCTGCCGCTGCTGGAATGGTTGGAGATTCCCGCCGGGAGGGTGTCGTACACGGGCGACGCCAGGACAAAAACGATTGGCATTGATTCGTTTTACATCGCCAAATATCCGGTCACCAGAGCGCAGTACAGCATTTTTATCAACCATCCGAATGGCTATTCCAACCCGAAGTGGTGGGCTTTTTCGGAACAGTCGAAAAAATGGTTTGCCGAAAATCCAACGGCTGTCGCCAACACCTTTCCAGTAGACGAACAGCCGCGCGAACGGGTCAATTGGTACGGCGCGCTGGCGTTCTGCAACTGGCTCAGCGCCCAGATCAGCGAGGATATTACGCTGCCAACCGATGCCCAATGGCGACGGGCCGCCCAGGGCGACAGCAACTGCCTCTATACGTGGGGCAATGAATTTGACCCGAACCGCGCCAACACCAGCGAAAGCAATCTCAAAATGACATCAATGGTGACGCGCTACGATGGTGGTGTCAGCCCCTACGGCGTCTATGACATGATCGGCAATGTCTGGGAATGGTGTCTCAACACACGCCTGGGGCATCGTGAAGGCACCGACCTGACATCGACGGATAAGCGCATCGTTCATGGCGGATCGCACATCAGTCCAGCAGACCGCTGCACCATCCCGTTTAACTACCTGCTGAACCCGCTTGTTTATCACACGTCCATCGGTTTCCGCATCGTCTGTGTGACAGCGCAGCGGTAGGGCAGTTACAAAAACTAAAAAAAATATCGCCAGCCGGATCACAAAAACGTGATGCCGTATTTTGTTGCGATTCGGCTGCGCACCTCGCCGGATTTCACCGCGTGAAACTCCTCAAAAATTTTTCAACTCACTTGACTTTTCGCAAGACGAATCGTAAGATTTTTTCTCGCATTTGCATCTGATCTTTCAACTACACAATTTCTGAACAATTTTTTTGCAACTTTTATAGAAAGACCTCGTATAAAGAGCATATCGAGACGATGCAAGGGCAAACATCATGAATGCGGCAGTAACACAAGTCACCCACAAGAGCGTAGCGCGAAAAGGCGAAGTACGAATTCACCTGATGCCTGCGATCACCATGCTCGTGCTGCTTTATACCTTTGTGATGACATTGACATGGCTGCGCGATCAAACCGATGTTTCGCTGATAACACGGCCCTATACGGCTGCGGTGGTCAGCGATGATGCCGAGGTGACAAGCACCATGTTGACCACCATTCGGGGATGGCTGACGACGGCTGCTGACTCGGCGCAGATGGTGATAGAGTCGCAGCCTGTGCAAACCGTTAAAGACATTGTGCTTTCGACTCTGGAAGATATGCGCGACCTGGTGAGCGACGAAACCACTGTCACGCTACAGGACAGCCTATGGATTCGCTACCTGCCGCTGGAAGACAGCGGATATTAACGAGGGACACAGACATCTGTATCCCTCTATCTTTACCCTCGTCCCTAACTCCACGCGAATTCATCCATCCAGCGTCGCCCAATAGACAGAAACATTTATCGGATGCCTGCTAATCCCAGACGAACGCCATTGGGATCGACAAACAGGGCGACAAACTGGCCTTTACCTGCATAGGTTCTCGGCAGCAAAATCGTGCCGCCAGCGGCCTCGATCCGCTGAAGATCGCTGTTGATGTCATCGCTCGGAAGATAGAGAACCACATCGCCCGCGCGCACCACCTCCCGCCCTCGGACTAGGCCCGCTTCCAGATCGACCAGTCCGCCGCTGACATTCCCCGTCGTAAACCAGGTATACGGAAATTTATCCTGTCCGATTTCCCAGCCAAACAGCGTCGCATAAAACTGCGCGGTAGCCGCACGGTTGGCGGTTGGAATGTCGATATGCATGATGGGTCGCTTCATGATTGTGTCCTTTTTGATATTCAAAATCAGAACATTAGTTCTAATTTTACATCAAAAAAGTAGATTTTGCAAAGTGGGCGACGCGGCGAGTCGCCCTACAAAGACGGAATCATCACCTAATTTAATCGCTATCTACGGGAACAAAAAATCGACTTTCACCCTCCCATGACGGGACGCTCATAATTTTTTCGAAGCGCAGGCCGATCTTCTCCAAAACGCGCCTTGAGGCTTCATTATCCAGCGTCGTGAAGGCCACGATTCGCTTGATCTTCAGCACCTTTCGTCCGTAATCCTTGATCGCCGAGGCTGCTTCAACGGCATAGCCTTTGCCGCGATAGCGCTCTAGAAAGGCATAGCCAATGTCAATCTCGTCCCAGAAATCGCGTTTAATCAGCCCACACATGCCGATGGCAACGCCCGATTCTTTCAGCGTGACGGCATAAAGTCCAAATCCATTTTTGGCATAACTGGCGGCGGGGCCGTTTTCGATGTAAGCGCGGGCATCGGCAGCCGTGCGAACGCCGCGATCCGCGATATTTTTGATGTAGTCCGGCTCATTCAGCAGTTCGAGGATAAATTCCGCATCGTTGGTTGTAAGTTGGCGCAGAATGAGGCGTTCGGTTTCGAGAATGTTCATAGACTAAAATCAATCCCCTGGGGCGGAAACTGTTCCTGATTGAGCAATATTGGTTTTGACGATCAACTCTGAAGCGTCTAGTAACTCAACACCCACGATATGGCCCTCAGCGTCATAATCAACGATGATGCCCGGTTCAACCTGGTCGCTTTCTTCAATGGGTGTATCGCCAAATCGTAATCTTAAAATATCCGTTTGAGGGTCATATTTTATTTTTACGTCACTCATGTTTTACTCCCATACTTCGTGATCTTACTCGTTCGGTAGAGCGTGATAACTGTCCCATCTGGTTCGACAATCAGCCGTAAAAGATAGGGCTTATTGTTAATTATCACCTCACTCTGATAACCGCTGCGTCCTTTTTTCTCCGGGACAATCTGCTCAGGGTCATTCAGCACAGTTAACACCACCTGTAGAGGGATGTTGCGTTCCTGCATTTCTTCTAAAGCATGAGGTGTAAATGTAAATTCCATTGCTTGAGTCTAATCTTCCACGCTTTCATTCGCAATCCCAACTGCTCAGATGTCGAAAACGCACTAATTGACGCATCAATTGTATAAGTCCTCCCGCTTGGTACTGAAAATGTTAAGCTTGGATAATCACTTTTTGGTAAATTTTGAAAATGAGTGAGCCATCCCTTAATATTCGATTTAATCATTTGGTAGACTTCATCATTCAATGTGCAAAACTGAGCAGTATGCACATTAGAGATGATAATTGCCCCTACACATATTCCTAAAGGAGAAAGAAATAACAGCAAGACTAGAATCCGCCTGAGTTTATCTGTAGATTTAAGTCGGGGATATGTGTCTGTCATTTATTTTTGATCCCGTAGGGATGACCCGCTTCACCGCTAATTCGCGCTGACCCACTGCACCGTGCGCGCATTGCCGACCTCGCCTGTGATTTCACGTACCTCGCCACCCGGCAGGCTGACCACCCAGTAGCGCCGGATTCCGCCTTCCAGCGCGACGATCAACACGGCGCTGTTGTCCGGCGACCACTCGACGCGCTCCGGGTTGGTGGCAATCGGCGGCGTTAATTCGCGCCCAAATTCGTCGATCAATTGCAGCGGTGAACCATAGCCCCCACGCGACGCCAGCCCATAAATGCGCCCCTGGTATTCAACAGCATTTTGCGTCCAATAAAAGCCGAGATTCGCCATATTCGCGATGACGACGGTTTCGTTATAGCGGTTGACACGCCCGAAAACAGGCGATCCATCCGGCGCGCGCCCGCTGACGACGACATTCTGGCTGTCTGGTGCCCAGGTTGCGTAGTCGAAGCGATACAGCGGCGGCAGCCAGCCTGGATTCGTGCCGTAGCGCTCGGCGATGACGAACGATTCGCGGCCTTCATACGGGATGTGGATCATCACCAGCACCGCGCCACTATCCGGCGACCATTCGAAATCGCTGACTTCCCACTCCGTCAGGCCGCGCTTGCCGACGATATTTTCGCAAATGGCCGGATGCCAGCACTCGCGCACCAACTGGCGGTTGCTGTCAGGAATATCCGGCGTCCACACCCAGACGCCATCGTCGAGATTTTTATCGCCATCGATGAGCATCGCCAGCGTACCGTCGCCTGACCACTGCATTTTTTTGATCGGCTTGTCGTTTTCGGCGCGCGACGAAATCTGATAATGAAAAACGGTGAAATTGGTCATCGTCAGCGGTTCGACGGATTTATCGGCGTAATTCGGCACAAGATAAATCTGTCCGACATCGTTCACTACCGCGTACTCATTCGGATTCGACGGATTCTGCGCGAATAACGTGGGCTGAAAACTGCCCAGATCGAACTGACCGAGCGTGACCAGACTCCCGCCGACAGCGCTCAGGCTGTAGACGCCGTTGGCTGGGCCATTAAACGGCGCGGGCGAAAAATTGCTGCGTGTGATAAACGTCGTGGTCGGCACCAGCGGGATATTGGTGGGGATAAATGCCGTTGGTGGCGGCCCGGTGACGTAGGTCGGCACGATCACCAGCGGGGTCGCGGTCAGATAAGTCGGCGTGGCGTCGATGGTTGGCGCGAGGGTCGGCGTCCACGAGGGAATCGGCGTCTCGGTGATGGTCGAGGTT
>Ga0268299_1002448_pt1 | contig 22187 bp, 19 predicted proteins | sample NOBtaG_FD_193484 | JGI IMG/M metagenome (GOLD analysis project Ga0268299, IMG submission 193484) | Activated sludge microbial communities from bioreactor in Nijmegen, Gelderland, Netherland - NOB reactor | ecosystem: Engineered > Bioreactor > Aerobic > Activated sludge | place: Netherlands... | reverse complement strand
CCAGTCGGCCGGCTCGGCCTTGTCCGCCTCCCAGACCTTGCCGAGGATCTTCACATCGGCCTTGCCCGCCACCTTCTCGGTGGTGAGCTTCATCTTGTACCAGACGCCCGGCTTCCAGGCGTAGGCGATCGTCTTGTCGACGCGCGGCTTCGCCTCCCAGGACTGGAGCCGGAGCTGCTGGGCGTTGCCGGCCAGGAGGAGCGAGTACCGGCTGGCGCAGACGCCCATGTCCGGCAGGTCGTCGTCCACCTTGGTGCCCTGCACCGTCGCCTCGGTCGTGTAGTCCTTCGAGTCCGGCGACGCGAGGAACGTGTACGCCCGGGAGACGAGGATGTTCGGGTTGACGTTCGTCTTGCGGATGACCTTCGTCCCGTCTGGCAGGGCCGCAGTGAGGAACTTGCCGGAGGCGTTGACCCAGCCGGGCGGCGGCACGCCGACCGGGGCGGCGGTCAGGTTCGGGGCGTACGGCAGTTTCGGCATGACGCGCACCCGGACGTAGCCGGTCAGGTCGCCGAGCTTGGCCTGGATCTCGCCGGCCTGCGGCGGCGTCATCGCCGGGATGGTCAGCGTCGTGGACGTGCCCTCCGTCGCGCTCAGCTCGCCCTTGAGGTCGGGGGCCTTCGGCGGGGCGGCCGCCCCCATCGGAATCGGGGCGAGCGGCGGCCAGCGCGAGCCGGCCAGAACCCACTCGACCTTCTGCTCGCCGATGAGCCGGCCGCCGGCGTCGAAGGCGCGGGCCTTCAGCTCGACCTTCTCGCCCGGCGTCAGCGTCACGTCGGCGGGGACGATCTGGATGTGGGCCGGCTTCGCGCCCGGGGCGAGCGGCGTCTCCTTCGCGGTCGGGGCCGGGATCGCGTCCGGCTTGGCGCTGTGGTCCTTCAAGCCGACGCAGTACGTCTCGAAATTCGTCTGGAAGTAGATCTTGCCGTTGACGATCGCGGCGCTGCCGTTGATCTCCGCCTCCGCCCCGCCCTGGGCGTGGAACTCGACCTTGTGCAGCCGGGTGCATTTCTTGCCGTCCTCGGACGGCTTGAGGATGTGGAACGCGCCGTCCAGCTCGCCGACGTAGATCTTGCCGTCGGCCAGGACCGGCGAGCCCTTGCCGGTCCGGCCGTACGAGAACGCCCAGTGCTGCTTGCCGGTCTTGGCGTCGAAGCAGAACAGGCGGGCCTGCTCGTTCGGGATGTAGACCCGGCCGTCATGGACGATGGGCGACGCGAACTTCGCCTTCAGGCCGGGCTTCTCCCAGACGAGGGTCGGCTTGCCGTTGACGATCTTGCCCGCGTCGAGGCAGACGAAGTTGCCCTGGTCGTTCGCGTTCGGGCCGTCGGGCGGGTTCGACTCGCCGTGGCCGATGTAGACGTAGTTGCCATCGACGACCGGCGAGCAGTTGACCGCCCCCTCGCCGAAGACGTAGCTCCAGACCTTCTCGCCGGTCCGCACCCGGAAGGCGTGCACGCCGCCGTCGCCGCCGCCGGTGACGAGCAGCCGCTCGCCGTTGATCACTGCGACGACCGGGACGGAGTAGTACGTGTCCTTGACGCGCTGGCCGGTCTCGCCCCACCAGACGACGGAGCCGGTCTTCTTGTCCAGGGCGACGAAGCGGATGCCGCCGAAGCCCTGCTGGCCGAAGCTGCTATTCGCCAGGCCGAGGATGACGAGGTCGCCATCGACGATCGGACTGGTCAGACGACCGCCGTAACCGGCGACCCGGCCGAACTCCTCGGTCATCTGCCGCTTCCACAACTCCTTGCCGTCCTTGTCGAAGCAGAGGAAGTGCCCCTGGCTGCCGTGGACGTAGACGTTGCCGGTCTCCGGGTCGCCGGCCATGAACGTCCAGCCGAGCCGGTCGCTGACGACGTCGGTCAGGAAGACGTTGAACGCCTTCTGCCAGATCTCCTTGCCGGTGTTCGCGTCGAGGCAGACGATGCGTTCCTGCTCGTTGACGCCGCTGCCGAGCCGGGTCGGGAAGTAGATGCGGCCATTCTGGACGATCGGCGTCGTCCGGCCGCCGATCGGGGCCTTCCAGAGGACGTTGGTCCCCTTCTCGACGTCGAACGTGTCGGGCAGGCCCTTCTCGCGCGAGACGCCGGTCTGCTCGGGACCGCGCCAGAACGACCAGTTCGCGGCGGAGGCGGCGGCCGCGGCCGGCTTCTCCGGCTCGACGGCCGGGGCTGGCTCCGGGGCGGGGCTCGGGGCGGCGTAACAGCCCGCGCCGGCGGTCGCGATGACGAGCAACACAAGAAGCCGAGGGATCGTTCGCATGGCCTTCCTTCCAGGGGAGCGTTTATTTCGAGGCCGACACGCCGACGAGCGTCAGGCCGAAGCCGAGCGTCGCCGGCTTGTCGCCGACCTTGACCGCCTGCTTCCAGTAGACGACCCAGTGCCCCTTGCCCTTGTCGAGCAGCTTCGCGGCCGGGCCGACGTCCTTGCCGCCGGGGAAGAGCATCCACGGCGACGGATGGCCCTCCGTCACCTTGGCGCTCGCCTGGCGCATCTTCTCGACCTCCACCGGCTCCGGCGAGCGGTCGTCCGCGGCGTTCACCGCCAGGGCGAAGGTGTTGTACGGGGCGGTGTCGGCGTGGTCGCCGACCTGCGGCTGGTGGGCCAGGCGCAAGGTATAGACGCCGGCCGGCACGCGTTGCTTTCGATAATCCGTCGCGTCGCCGGCGAACCGGACGACGCCGAGCAGGGTCGTCTCCGGCACCTCGTCGTAAGTCAGGCCGTTCTTGACCTGGGCGTCGGTCGCGTCGCCAGGCAGCTCCTTGCGCAGCCAGACCTCGGCGACGAGCTGGTCCGCGCCGTCGCGCAGCTGCAACGCCGACTCGGCCAGGACGGCGCGGACGGCGTCGGCGACCTCCTTCGGGGCGGCCGTCTTCTCGGCGACGTCGAGGCGGTAGGCCGGCTCGGCGGCCCAGGCCACGACCGCCACGGCGAGGAACAGCACGGCCAGACGGCACGGCATGGGTGGGTCTCGTGGCGGGGCGGGCAGGCGGGATCTCGCCCTATTGTTGAGGCGGGCCGCTCTCGCGTCAAGCGGCTGTCCGTCGGCGGTACAGTTTCACACCGGCGGTGGAAATCCAGCGAAATCGAGAAATTTGCTCACTACGACGTCATTCGTGGTGATTAACATTCCCGGGAGGACTAGTTTTCCACACTTGTGGCCTGTGCGGGTTATACGGCCCCGCCGGGTCGGGGGAAGTGGGAAAACACCGGCCCGGCACGGGTCCAGGCCGGCCGGTGACCTAGGATTGGGCGACCTACCCCCTCTCAGGTTGTTCGCTCCCCTCGACAGGTACGGATCGGAACGTGCGCCCGGGTGCCCCCCACCTGACCGCACGTTCGGGACGCCCCCGGACCGGGGGCAGCGGGTCGCTTTTCCGTCGAAGCGGCCCGCGGAGGATCGCGCATGTTGTCGCAGATTCGACGGTGGCTCCGCCGGCGTTGCTCTCGACCGACCGCCCATACGACGACCCGACCGCTCGAGGTGACGCACCTCGAGGACCGCAGCCTGCCCTCCGTGGCAATCGACCCGGCCGGGTCGCAGGCGACCGCGTCGCTGTGCGCCTGCATGATGTGCTGCGGCGGCGGGCCGGCCAGCGACGCGTACCGCTTCAGCAACGGCTCGTCGAGCACGGCCGGGGCGGCGAAGTGGTCGCAGCCGGGCGGCCTCGGCTCCCAGGTCACGGTGACGTACAGCTTCCACTCGAGCGTGACGGCCGGCCTGACCGGCGTGTCGTACGCGCAGATCCGGGCCGCGACGCAGGAGGCCCTGGCCGAGTGGGCCCAGTACGCCCCGCTCCGCTTCGTCGAGGTGGCCGACAGCGGGCCGTCGTTCCTGACCGGGACGAACTACACGTCCGGGTCGGGGCCGACGATCCGCATCGGGGCCCGGGCCCAGGACGGCGCGTATGGCACCCTCGCCTACGCCTACTACCCGAGCACGTCCGGCCTGGGCGGCGACGTCGTCCTGGACAGCGGCGAGACGTGGGGCACCGGCCCCGGCGGCGGCCGGATCGACCTGACCGAGATCCTCACCCACGAACTCGGCCACGCGATCGGCCTCGGCCACGAGCCGACCGCGACCGCGATCATGAACCCGACCTACGGCTCGCGCTTCGCCGGCCCCGGGACGGCGTTCCTCTACGCCGACGACATCACCGGCATCCAGGCCCTGTACGGCGGCGGCGTCGGCGCGGTCGTCCCGCTCGGCTCCGGCGGCTCCGGCGACTCGTCGCGCTTCGTCGTCAGCAACGGCTGGCTTGTCGTCAACGGCACGGCCGGCAACGACTCGTTCGTCTTCCAGGCCGGCACGACGAGCCACTCCGTGATGCTCAACGGCGTCAGCTACGTCGTCGATCCGGCCATGATCGGCCAGGTCGTCTTCGCCGGCGGGGCCGGCACGGACAGCGTCCTGGCGTTCGGCTCGGCCGGGTCGGAACAGCTCCTGTTGACCAGCGCCCAGCTGACGTTCAGCGGCCTGGGCTTCAGCCTGTCGGCGACCGGGGCCGAGGCGGTCACCGTCTACGGCGGCGGCGGGGCGGACGTCGGCTGGTTCGCCGACACGGTCGGCAACGACCTCGTCGGCCTGGGGAGCAGCTTCGCGTCGCTGGCCGGCACGAATGCCACCTGGCAGCTGTACGGCTTCGGCCAGCTGAGCACCTCGGCGACGGCCGGCGGCACGGACTCGGTCTTCCTGTACGACACGGTCGGGGACGACACCTTCCTCGGCGCGGCCGGGTCGGCGGTGCTGCAAGGGAGCGGCTACTACGTCGGCGGCTACGGCTACGAGGTCGCCCAGGTCAACGGCGGCCGGGGCGGCAGCGACGTGGCGACGCTGCTCGACAGCGCCGGCAACGACACGCTCACGTACCTCAACGGCCTGGCCTGGCTCCAGCTTTCTTCGGGCCAGCGGGTGCAGAGTTACCTCTTCGGCCCGACCTACGCCTACAGCACGGCCGGCGGCACCGACGCCGCCTGGCTGTACGGGACCACCGGCAACGACACCTACGCCGCGTCGCCGGTGCTGTCGTCGCTGACCACGGTCTACGGCGTCGTCGCGGCGGTCGGCTTCCGCAACAGTTACGGCGTCGCCAACGGCGGCACCGACGCGATGTACCTGTACGGCTCCGCCGGGGCGGACACGCTCCACGACACGGCGACGTACACGCGTCTGACGGTCGGGCTCCAGTCGTTGCACGGCTACAACTTCGACACGGTCGTCGTCTACGGCCAGGGCGGCGGCGACACGGCGGCGCTGTACGACTCGGCCGGCAACGACGCGCTGAGCCAGTCGGCCGGCGAGGTGCGCCTCGCGCGCGGCGTCGGGGCGACGTCGGTCGTGTTCGGGTTCGCGACCGGGTCGGTCTACGCGACGGCCGGCGGGTTGGACGTCGCGACGCTGGCCGGCACGGCGAACAACGACCTGTTCGCCGCGAATGGCGGCATCGGGACGCTGTCGGCGGGCGGCTCGCTCTGGTCCCTGTCGGCGTTCGACCTGATCCACCTGCTCAACGGCGGTGGCAGCGACACGATCCAGCGCATCGCCGCCCCGACGTACACCCTGACGACGAGTAACTGGGTCGGCTAAAGCCCAAGCGAGCCGGGGGCGTCAGCCCCCGGAGGTCCGACCTCGGTGACAGGAAGGTGTCTCCGGGGACTGACGCCCCCGGCTCGCCGGGCTTCGGTCACTTGTCCTTGTTCTTCCGCTTCTCGATCAGCTCTTTCAGCTTCTCCGGGTCGAGCTTGCCGCCGAGCTTTTCCTTGAGCTTCTCAAGCTTTTCCGGGCCGATCCGCTCCTTGAGCTTCTCCAGGTCGAGGTTGCCGGGCAGGCCGGGCCGCGGCGCGAACTTGTCCTTGACCTCGGGCAGGTCGGCCAGCTTGGCGAACTCGTCGGCGGTGAGCTTGCCGTCGCCGTTGGCGTCGAGCTTCTTGAAGACGGCCGGCAGGTCGAGGCCCCCGGCCGGCTTCGTGTCCTGGGCCGTGGCGGGGGGAACGAGGAGGAGGGAAGCCAGCCCGAATAGGGCGGCCAGGCGCAGCACGCGCAACATTCGCGATCTCCGGTCAGGCGAGGAGGTGCGGACCGCCGACGGGGCGGCCCGCTACTCCAACAACGCCGTCCGGGGAAAGCGGTTACACGGCTCAGCCGCCCGGCCGGCCGTTGCCGGACCGGTTGCGGAAGCGTTCGAGCACCTCGGACTTGATCGGGATGTCCATCCGGCTGGCGGGGATCGCCCCCGGGACGACCGGCGTGCCGACCTCGTCGGCGGGGGCGTCGTCGGTCGAGATGGCCTCGGCCGTCGCCGTCCCGGGCCTACCGGGGAAGGTCAGGCCGGAGAACATCGCGTGGAAGTCGGCCTCCTTCATCTCGCGGAAGAAGCCGATGTTGTCGATCTGCTGGTACGGGATGAAGAAGACCCGGCCGCTGTCCTGGCTGCCGGAGAGCCGACCGCGGATGACGATGCACTCGGGCTCGATGCGCAGCAGGCACTGGATGCTGATCTCGACGCCGGCGCGCGTGATCAGGATGACGTTGTTCTGCTGCTCTTCCGGGATCGCCCGGAACAGGATCTCCCAGGCAAGCGATTGCATGACGATCGGTTCCCTCGCGGCTTCGGCTCCCGCGCTAATCCTAGCTCACGAATAGCCGCGCCGCGCCGATTGCGTCACTTCGTCGAGAGATCGACCAGCAGGGCCCGCGCCAGCTTGTAGGCGATGCGGAGGTTGCTCGCCCGGACCTCCATCTGCCCCTCGTTGAAGAGCTTGCCCAGCTCGGCCTCCGGCAGGCCGGCGATCGCCAGCGTCAGCGGCAAGAGGCGCATGAACTCGTTGATCTTCAGCTGCTGGCGGTCCGGCGTCTCGGTGCTCATGGCCGTTCTCCTGGGGATCGGTGCGCCTCAGCATACCCGGTCCGGGGGCCGTTGCAAGCGCGTCGTCCGTCACAAGACGCCCTTCGTCGAGGGGACGCCGACCATGCGCGGGTCGGCCTCGACGGCCATGCGCAGCGCCCGGGCGGCGGCCTTGAACGTCGCCTCGATCCGGTGGTGGGTGTTCTTGCCGTGGTGCTCGACGACGTGCAGGGCGAACAGCCCCGCCGACGACACCGCCCGCCAGAACTCCTCCGCCAGCTCGGCCGGGAATGTGCCGAGCACCTCGCGCGGCAGCTCCTGGCTGTAGACGCAGAACGGCCGGCCGCTCAGATCGACCGCGACGGTGACGAGCGCCTCGTCCATCGGCACGACGGCGTGGCCGTAGCGGCGGATGCCGGCCTTGTCGCCCAGGGCCTGCCGCAGGGCCTGGCCCAGACAAATGCCGACGTCCTCGACGGTGTGGTGGGCATCGACGTGCAGGTCGCCCTCGGCGTGGACGTCGAGGTCGAACAGGGCGTGCCGGGTGAGCAGGGTCAGCATGTGGTCGAAGAAGCCGACCCCGGTGCGCGGCTGGCCCTGGCCGGAGCCGTCGAGGTGGAGCGTCAGCGAGATGCGCGTCTCGCCGGTCTCGCGCCGGATCGTCGCCGAACGCACGGGGGCCGCCTTTCCGCTGGTCGGTTCCGGTTGCAACATCCCACCCTGCTATGCTAGAAGCGGACGGTCGCCCCGGCAGGGTCGGGGCCGTCGGCAAGGAGGCCGCGCGCATGGACCGCAGAATCGCGACCGGGCTCGGAATCGCCGCCCTCGGCCTGGCCACGCTGGCCTTCGCCCAGAACGCGAACCCGCCGCGCACGCTGCCGCCGGCGTTGACCAGCCCGGCCGCCGGCCAGGCGGAGCCGCCGCCGATCCAGCCCGTCTCCGGCACGAAGGACGCCACCGCCGCCGCGAAGACGCCGCCGCGCCTGCAGCAGCTCGACCTGAACAAGCTCAACGACCTCCAGAAGCAGCTCGTCCACGCGACGCAGCGGGCGACGGTCTGGCTCGCCCGGATGCACGGCAAGAACGGCCGGTTCGTCCCGGGCTGGTTGCCGGACCTGAAGGCCGAACTGGAGGCGGACCACTTCCTGCGCCAGGCCGGGGCGGCGTTCGCCCTCGCCCGGGCGGCGCGGTTCAGCGGCGAGGCGAAGCTCGCCGCCCTGGCGACCGAGACGGTCCTCTCCCTGGTCGATGAGACGGCCTACGACGCCAAGCTCCAGGTGCGCTTCACCCCGCTGCCCTCCGCGGCGGTGAACCGGCTCGGGGCGGCCGGCCTCCTCGTCGCGGCGATCAACGAACTGCCCGAGCCGAAGGCCGACCTGCTCGCCAAGTCGGAAGAGCTGTGCGCCTACATCCGGTTCCAGGTCCGGCCGGACGGCTGGCTGTCGGCGACCGACACGCCGACCGACAAGCCGCCGACCGCCGGCGATGAGATGCAGACCTACCCCGGCATGGCCCTGTTCGGGTTGCAGCTCAGCCAGCGGCACAAGCCCGCGCCGTGGAAGGCGGCCGTCCTGAAGAACGCCGTCGCGTACTATCTGCCGTGGTGGCGGGCGAACAAATCCCTGGCGTTCGTGCCATGGCAGACGGCGGCCTACGCCGAGGCGTTCGTCGCGACGCGCGACGCGGCCTTCGCACAGGCGGTCGTCGAGATGAACGACTGGCTGGCCGGTTTGCCGTATTCGCAGCCAGACCCGCGCCACCCGCTCTGGTTCGGCGGCTTCCCGACGGTCGAGGGCGGCAAGGTGGTCGAGACGCCGCCGACCGCGGCGACGGCACTCTACGCCGGCAGCCTGGTCGAGGCGTGTCGCGTCGCCCGGCACCAGGGCGACGGCGGCCGGTTCGACCGCTACCGCGAGACGGCGGACCGGGCGCTACAATTCCTGGCGACGCTCCAGTACACCGACGCGACGACGCAGCACTTCGAGGTCGGCTACCGACCGCGCGTCGTCGGCGGGTTCTACGGCTCGCACCAGGACGGCACCCTGCGGCTGGAGAACACGCAGCAGGCCCTGTCGGCGCTGCTGCTCTACCTCGACCAGGTCGTCCTGCGCTGAGGCGGCCGTCATCGCATCGCCCCGGGCTTGCCCGGGGTTCTTCGTCTCCAAGACAGCCGGCTTGCCGGCGGCTATATGTCGAGGCGGAAGACGCCCGGCTGGTCAACCGGCCGGCCCCGACCTATGATGAGGGGTATTCTTCACGGCCGGGCCGTGACGGCCGCTGGTGCCTCTCCGGGGCGGGCCGTCCTCCTCGGCGGGCCTCCCTCGTCGGGTCGATTGCATGAGCGATGAACGGACCTCCCTTCCGCGCCCGCGCTGTCGCCGCCTGATGGGGGTGCGCATCATCGGAACCGGGAGCTACCTGCCCGAGACGGTCATCGACAACGACAAGCTCCACGCCCAGTTCGGCTTCGACTCGGACTGGATCGTCCGGCGGACCGGCATCCTCGAGCGCCGCCACGTCCGGCCGCACGAGGCGACGAGCGACCTCTGCCACGCCGCCGCCGTCCAGGCCCTCGACCGGGCCAAGGTCCGGGCGACCGACGTCGATCTGCTCGTCCTGGCGACATTCACGCCGGACATGTCGTTCCCCTCGACGGCGTGCCTGGTGCAGGACCGGCTCAAGATGAGCTGCGCCGCCGTCGAGGTCGAGGCGGCGTGCGCCGGGTTCATGTACGCCCTGATCACCGGGGCGGCGTACATCGCCTCCGGGGCGAGCGACGTCGCGCTGATTATCGGCGGCGACGCGAACTCGCGCATCCTCAACCCGCACGACCTCAAGACGTACCCGCTCTTCGGCGACGGGGCCGGGGCGGCGGTGCTGACGCGCGGCGCGCCGGACCAGGGCCTCGTCGCGTTCAGCCTCGGCTCCGATGGCGCGGGCGGCGACATGCTCAGCCGGCCGGCCTGCGGGAGCCGGATGCCGCCGACGCCGGACGCCCTGGCCCGCGGCCTGCACTACATGATCATGGACGGCCGGGCCGTCTTCCGCTGGGCGGTCAACATCCTCTGCGACACGATCAAGGACGTCCTGCGGGCGAGCGAGCTGAGCGCCGACGAGATCGACCTGTACATCCCGCACCAGGCGAACATCCGCATCATCAACGCCGCGATCGACGTGCTGCACATCCCGCGCTCGCGGGTGTTCACCAACCTGGAGAAGTACGGCAACACGTCGGCCGGCTCGATCCCGATCGCCCTGGACGAGGCCCTCGCCGACGGCCGGCTGGAGCGCGGCCAGCACGTCGTGATGAGCGGCTTCGGGGCCGGCCTCTCGTGGGGCACGGCGGTCATGCGCTGGTGGCCGTCACCACCGCAACGGTTGCTGCCACGCCTCCTTCATCGCCGCCAGCGCCTGCCAGACGAGCCACTCGCCGCTCGACCCGGCGATGCGCAATCGCGGCTCCTTGACGGTGACTCCGAGCCGACACACCGGCACGCCCGCCAGCGCCGCCTGGAACGCCGCCGCCTTCGTCGGCGTCACCTCGACGACGAAGCGCGTCGGCGACTCGGCGAACAGGCGCACCGCGTCGGACAGTTCGGCCGGCCCGGTCGCCGTCAGGTCGGCCCCGACGCCGCCGGCGAAGGCCATCTCCGCGACGGCGACCGCCAGGCCGCCCTCGCTCAGGTCGTGGCACGCCCGGACCAGGCCGTCCGAGATGGCCCGGTGAAGCCGGGCGAACAGCGCCGGGGCCGCCGCCAGGTCCGGCATCGGCACCGTCCCGCCACGGAGGCCAAGCAGCCGGTACAGCAGCGAGCCGCCCAGGTCACCGGTCGTCGCGCCGACGAGGTACAGGGCGTTGCCGGCCTCCTTGAGGTCCATGCTGACGCAGCGGCGCACGTCGGCGACCTGGCCGAGGGCGGAGATGAGCAGCGTCGGCGGGATCGCGATGTGGCGGTCGGCCGACTGGAACTCGTTGTTGAGGCTGTCCTTGCCGCTGATGAACGGCATCTTGTACGCCAGGCTCACGTCGCGGCACGCCTGGGCGGCCCGGACCAGGGAGCCGAGCGTCTCCGGCCGGTCGGTCCGGCCCCAGCAGAAGTTGTCGAGCAGGGCGACGCGGGTGGGATCTGCCCCGACGGCGACGACGTTGCGGACCGCCTCGTCGATCGCCAGGGCGGCCATACGGTACGGGTCGAGGTCGCCGGCGTGGACGTTGAGGCCGCAGCCGACGACGACGCCGCGCCGGCCGGCCAGTGTCGGCCGGACGACCGCCGCGTCGGACGGGCCGTCCTCGTGGACGCCGACGAGCGGCTTGATGACGCTCCCCGCCTGGACCTCGTGGTCGTACTGGCGGATGATCCACTCCTTCGAGCAGACGTCGAGCGACCGCAGCGACCGCAGGAGCAGGTCGTTGTAGCCGTCGGTCGGCACGCTCGGCACGCCCGGGTCGGGGAGCGCCGGCGACTTCCACGTCGCCTGGCGGACGACGGCCGGCCGGCCGTCGTGCAGGAAGTGCATGTCGAGGTCGGCGACCGGCTCGCCGTGATACGTCAGCCGGAGCCGACCCGTCGCCTCGAACGAGCCGAGGACGACCGCCTCGACGTCCTCGCTGTCGCAGAGCTGTCGCAGCGTCGGCCACGAGTCCGGCGGCACGGCGAGGACCATCCGCTCCTGCGACTCCGAGATCCAGATCTCGGTGTAGGACAGGCCCTGGTACTTGAGCGGGGCGCGGTCGAGCTGGACGACCGCCCCGAGGTCGGCGGCCATCTCGCCGACGGCACTGGAGAAGCCGCCCGCCCCGCAGTCGGTCACGGCGTGGTACAGGCCCTGGTCGCGCGCCTGGAGCAGCACGTCCATGACCTTCTTCTCCTCGATCGCGTTGCCGATCTGGACCGCGCCGCCGCCGACCTTCTCCGACTCCTCCGACAGGCCGAGCGACGAGAACGTCGCCCCGTGGATGCCGTCGCGTCCCGTCCGGCCGCCGAGCGCCACGATCAGGTCGCCCGGCCGGGCCGCCTTCTCGACGCGGTCGACGGGGAGGATGCCGACCGTGCCGCAGAAGACGAGCGGGTTGCCGAGGTAGCGCTCCGAGAAGCAGACCGCCCCGTTGACGGTCGGGATGCCCATCCGGTTGCCGTAGTCGCGCACGCCGGCGACGACGCCCTGCATGACGGTGTGAGGATGGAGGACACCCGGCGGCAGGCTCTCAACCGGCGTGTCCGGCGGGGCGAAGCAGAAGACGTCGGTGTTGCAGATCGGCTTCGCGCCGAGGCCGGTGCCGAGCAGGTCGCGGATGACGCCGCCCAGGCCGGTGTTCGCCCCGCCGTACGGCTCGATCGCCGACGGGCGGTTGTGCGTCTCGACCTTGAAGCAGACGTGGTGCGACTCGTCGAACTGGACGACGCCGGCGTTGTCGACGAAGACGCTGACGCACCAGTCGTCGGCCCCGAACTCGCGGCGGAGCTGCTGCGTCGCCCCGAAGATCGTCGCCTTGAGGAGGTTGTCGATCCGCGTGCCGTCGAAGTCGATGATCCCCTTGAGCGTCTTGTGCGAGCAGTGCTCCGACCACGTCTGGGCGATCGTCTCCAGCTCGACGTCGGTCGGGTCGCGGCCCAGTTCGCGGAAGTGGCCCTGGATCGTCTGCATCTCCGGCAGCGTCAGGGCGAGTTGGCCGTCGGTGCTGAGGCGGACTAGGCCGGCGTCGTCGAGGTCGCGCAGGGGCAGGACGACCTTCCGAAAAGAGTAGTCGCCCCAGAGGGTGAGGTGGTCGAGCGTGAGCGGGCCCTCGACGACCTGCTCGACGGCGTCGTTGGCGAGAACCTTGCGGAAGAGGACAGCCTTCGCGTCCGGGGAGAGCGCCGGCCCGAAGTAGCGGCGGAAGGTGCGGACCGCCTCGACCGGCAGGCCGAGGTCGCGCGCCGCGGCGAGGACGCTGAGCGTCGCCGGGTCCATGACGCCCGGCTTGTAGAGCACGGTCGCGAGGAGGTCCGGCCGGCGGTGCTCGTTCAGTTCGCCGAGCCTGCCCTCCTCGGCGACGGCGTCGAGGAGCAGCTCGTTGGTGAGAGACTGCGCCTGATCGCGCGACAGGCCGCCTTCGAGCAGGTAGCCGTGCGCCGACGCGGTGACGAGGCCCGCGTCCGGCGATGAATGCGTCAGCAGGGCGTACTCGGCGACGACGCGAGCGGCCTCGCGGTCGGTGCCGCGCGGGTGGATTTCCAGTTCCCAGAGCATACGCGACCTCGCGACAATGCCTCGGTTCGTTTCGGATAGGGTATGGACCGGCGGCCCGGCCTTGGAGGCGAGCCGTGAGCGAGCCGTGAGCGAGCCTGACCGGGTATGCTCGGGGCCGGATTGACCCTTGAAGTCCCAGCCGTGAAAAAAGGTGGAGCTCCCCTTCGTCGGCGGGTACGATCCGGGCCCGGAGCTGACGAAAGGGGGCGATCATGCTAGGGATCGCGGGGCTGGCCGAACTGGCGGTGGTCGTCGAGGACCTGGACTGCTGCGCCGCCTTCTACGCCCGGCTGCTGGCCCGCGAACCGGTCGAGCGGGTCGCCGGCCGGTTCGTGCGATTCGACGTGGCCGGGCTGCGCTTCATCCTGTTCCGGCCTGGCATCATGGCCCGGGTGAAGGCCGGCCACTGCGGCGGGGCGCAGCACTTCGCCTTCCGCATCGCCGCCTCCGAGGTCGAGGCCGCCCAGAGCCACCTCCGCGACCTCGGCGTCCCGTTCGACGGCCCCAACCACGACCCGGGCAAGGTTTCGATCTATTTCGATGACCCGGCCGGCAACCGCGTCGAGTTCCTGGCCGAGGTGCCCCGGACGTGACTTGCCCAAGCCCAGGAGACGCCCCGTGCTCGATTTCCTGCTCCGCAACCTGTGGGCCGACGTCGCCGTCGGGGTGCTGGTCCTCATCGTCCGGGCGTTCTTGCTCAAGCTCGCCTGCTTCCTTCGGAACGGCCCACCACCCGCGGCGCGAACCGTCCACCCCTCGGACAGCCGGCCCGTCCCAGTGCCGTCCGCGCTGCGCGCCTTCGGCATCGCCTTCGTCGCGGAACTGGCCGCCACGGCGATCGCCTTCGTATTGCTCGTGCCGATTTCGTACCTGGACCTGCCGCCGGCCGTCGCTCCGGTCCTGGGGATACTCACCGCCGGGGCGGTCATCCTCGCGCAGGTCTCCGTGTACGCGGGGTTCCTGCCGACCACCCAGCGCCAGGCGTTCGGGGTCTGGTTCTTTCAGCTGAAGTTGACCGCCCTGGCGGGGGTGGTGATCGGGCTCGTCGTGGTCGCGATCGCGTTGGCGTCGCCGCAGCCTTAACGCTCACCCTGCCAGCCAGGCCCCGAGGCCCAACAGGCCGAGCAGCACGCCGAGGAACAGGCCGCCGATCACCACGCCCGGCGTCGCGATCCAGGCGTGGCGGCCGCGCACCAACAGCGCCGCCGTGCCCTGCCCCAGCGAGCAGACCGCCAGGGCGACCGCCGCCGCGAACAGGCCGAACGTCACGAACAGTAGCAGCAACGCCACCGGCCCGGTCAGCTGGCCGATGACGCCCGCCAACCCGACGCCGCCCGCGCCGAGCAGCCAGGCCAGGACGCCGAACAGGACGCTCAGCCCGGCCTGCCGCGTGGGGACGTGGCCGGGGTCGCCCGGGCCGGGGGCGGCCTCCAGGGCGCGCTCGGCGCACGCGGCGCAGATGAGTTCGCGCTGCCAGGCGCAGCGGCAGATCTCGCACATCGGCTGGCCGCAGCGCCGGCACGGCCCGAGCGACTCGTTCATCGCGTGGACGGCGCACGCCGCCTCGCCGAAGCGGACCGGTCGACCGACGCGGCCGGCCGGCTCGTAGAGCGGGTCGTGGCAGTTCGGGCACCGCGCCCCGAGCTGCTCGCGGTTGACCGGCAGCGGGTAGTCGCACTCCGGGCAGCGCTGCATGGCCCTCACCCCTGCTGGGATTGCTTGACCACCGTGACGACGGCGACGGTGACGCACCACAGCGCGCTGAGCAGGCCGGCGAGCGTCCCGGTCAGCGCCAGGCCGCGGCCGGACAGCATCGGCTCGCGGTCGAGCTGCCGTATCGCCCGCCGCCCGACGTAGCACGCCACGCCGGCCGGGATCAGGGCGACCAGGGCGGCGACGACCGTCAGGCCGATCGATCCGCGCCCCTGGATGAACGCCGTTAGCGGCAGCGTCGAGAGGCAGAAGCCGACCGGGCCGCTGACGAAGCCGACGATCACCGCCACGACCGCCCAACCGGACAGCTGCGTCGGCACACTCCGCGGTCGCAGGCGGAACTGCTTGCACGGGCCGCAGAGCGTCTTGCCCTGGAAGCCGACGACGCAGGCGTGGCAGAACGACAGCTTGCAGTCGTCGCAGACCGCCTGCGAGGCGTCCTCGTCGTGGTTGAAGCAGTACGCCGGGTTGGCGCGCTTGATCGTCCGCTTCTTCTTCGTCGGCAGCGACTCGGCCGCCGGTGGGCTCGGCGGCAGGTGCTGCGAACGCCGGCGCGGCCGGTCGTCCTCGTCGTCATCCGCGAGCGGGATGACGCGCGGCCGGGGGATCGGGATTGCCTCGGGCAGGTCGTCCGGCGCCTCCTCGACCGGGCGGGCGGTCGGGATGCGTTCGACCGGGACCGGCGGCTCCTCGGCCGGCGCGGCGGTGCTGTTCCACGGCACGGTCAGGGCGCGGCCACAGTCGCAGAAGAGCGTCACGCCGGCGTCGGCGTCGGGGCGGTTGTGCGTCTTGCCGCACTGCTTGCAGGTGAACCAGATCATGGCGGCGTCCGCTCGGAAAGCCCCTCTCCCCCCGGCTTAGCGGGGGGAGAGGGGCCGGGGTGAGGGGGGCGAAGGCAACGCGGTGGTGACAATGAGCCACCCCACCACGATCTGCCTCCCCCCCTCACCCCGGCCCCTCGCCCCCCGCAAAGCCGGGGGGCGAGGGGAGAAGACCTCACTGGCTCCCCGCGCCGCGGACGCGAAGCGGCACGGCGTACAGGCCCTTGCTGGCCGTGATGTACAGCGTCTGGCGGTCCTTGCCGCCGATGCAGACGTTCGCCGTCCAGCTCTCCGGCACGGCGATCGTCTCAATCTGCTGGCCGGCCTTGTCGAAGACGAGGACGCCGCGACCGGTCAGGTAGACGTTCCCCTCGGCGTCGAGCGTCATGCCGTCGCTGCCCTGGTCGCAGAACTTGCGCTTGTTCTTCAGCGCGCCGTCGTCTTGGACGTCGTAGGCGTAGGTCTTCTTGGCGCTGATGTCGGCGACGTAGAGCGACTTGCCGTCCGCCGTGCCGACGAGGCCGTTCGGCTGCTGGAAGTCGGCCGCCACGCGCGTGAGCGTCTTGCGGTCCGGGCTCAGGAAGTAGACCCCGGCCGTGTCCTGCTCCTTGCCGCCGCGCTTCCAGTAGTCGCGCTTGTAGAACGGGTCGGTAAAGTAGACGCCGCCATCCGGCCGGACCCAGACGTCGTTCGGGCCGTTGAGGAGCTTGCCCTGGTAGTCCTTGACGACGACGGTGTGCTTGCCGGTCGCCGGGTCGATGACCCACAGCTCGTTCTTCTCGTCGGCGCAGGCCCAGAGCTGGCCCTTCGCGTCGAAGCAGAGGCCGTTCGACCGGCCGGACGGCTGCAGGAACGTCGTCTGCTTGCCGTCGGTGCCCCACTTGACGATGCGGTCGTTCGGCTGGTCGGTGAAGTAGACGTTGCCGTCGGCATCGACGGCCGGCCCCTCGGTGAACTTGAAGTCACCGGCGAGGCGCTCGACCTTCGCCCCCGGTGCGAGGACCGTCTTCGCCGCCGGCTGGGCGACGCCGAGCGCGGCGACCACCGCCACCAGCAGGCCGCCGCGAATCCACCCCGTCCCGATCATGGCGTGTCCTCCGTTGCCGTTCGGGTACACTGTACCGGGACGCCCGCGCCTCCGACAGGGAAAAGACCCATGCGACCGCTGCCGCTCGACGTGCTGTACTTCCTGCTGCCACTGCTCGTCGGCGGGCTGCTCTTCGCCGGCGGGCGGACCTTCCTCCGCTGGCCCTGGCCGCTCCGGGCGGTCGTCCTCGTCGCGGCGCTCGGATTGGTGGTCGTCGGCGGCCTCGTCCTGGCCCGGGCCGTGCCGCTCGAGGTCGGCGACTGGTTCGCCGGCGTCGGCGGGGCGACGGTCGTCCTGGCGTGGGTTGCCCAGTTGCTCCTGGGCGCGGCGTGGGACGTGCCGGGACGGCGGATGAGCGGCAACTTCCTGGTCGCGCTGGCCGTGCTGGCCGGGGTGCTGATCGCGGTCGCCGTGTGCGGCCCGCTCTGGTGGCGGTTCGGCGACCAGACCGCGTGGTCGCGCACGGTCAATGAGCAGGGCATGCTCCAGCAGTCGAGCGGGGCGACGTGCGGCCCGGCGGCGGCGGTGATGCTGCTCGCCAGGCACGGCATCCCGGCGACGGAGGGCGAGATGGCTTACCTGGCCGGCACGTCGCCGTTCGGCTCGGACGCCCCGGGCCTGGTGCGGGCCTTGCAACGGAAGGCCGGGCCTCTCGGCTGGCGGGTCGTCCTGTCCCGGCCGAGCTACGACGAGGCGATCTCCGAGGTGCCGTTCCTGGCCCACATCGCCGGGTCGATGGTCGGCCACGCCGTCCTGGTCGATGCCATGACGCCGTCGGGGGTGATCCTCGCCGACCCGGCGTACGGGCAGTGGCGGACGCTGTGGCGCGAGGAGTTCGAGCGCGAATGGGACCGGACGGCGATCCGCCTGGTCCGGGCAGAGTAACTTCATCCCGGAGGGAGGGGCCATGACCCGCGTGCTGCCGTTGTTCTTCGCCGTCGCGCTGGCCGTCCCGGCCGCCGACCCGCCGGCCGGCGTTGTGTCGTTCAAGCAGGCACCCGGCGGCCTCGACGTGCGGATCGACGACCGGACCGTCGCCGAGTACGTCCACGGCGACGCGAAGATCCTCCGGCCGTACTTCCGCCATCTGCGCACCCGGACCGGCATCCAGGTGACGCGCACGTCGCCGCCGGTGGCCGGCACCGACGCCGACGACCACGCGACGATGCACCCCGGCTTGTGGCTCGCCTTCGGCGACCTCGGCGGCGGCGATTTCTGGCGCAACAAGGGCCGTGTCAAGCACGTCGGCTTCGCCATCGAGCCGAAGGGCGGCCCCGGCCGGGGTTCGTTCGTCGTCCGGAACGACTACGAGGCGAACGGCAAGACGATCTGCACCGAAGAGTGCGAGGTCGCTGTCACCGCGAAGCCGGACGGCTACCGGCTCGACTGGGCCTCCACAATCACGGTCAAGGAAGCGATCGCGTTCGGCGACCAGGAGGAGATGGGCCTCGGCTTGCGCGTCGCGACGCCGCTGACGGTCAAGAAGGGCGGCGCGATCCTGAATGCGGACGGCCGCAAGGACGAGGCCCAGGTCTGGGGCAAGACGGCGGCGTGGTGTGCCTACGGCGGCGAGATCGATCGGCAGCGCGTCGGCGTCGTGCTGATGCCCGACCCGGGGAACTTCCGGCCGTGCTGGTTCCACGCCCGCGACTACGGCCTGCTCGTCGCCAACCCGTTCGGCCGGAAGGCGTTCACAAAGGGCGAGGCGAGCCGGGTCGAGGTCAAGCCGGGCGAGCCGTTCCGGCTGCGCTTCGGCGTCGAGGTCTACGCCGTGCCGGCGGACCGGACGCCGGACGTGGCGGCGATGTATCGGGAGTACCTGAAGCGCGACGAAAGGAGGGCACCGTGACCGAGCAACGGATCACCCGGCGAGCGTTCGTCGGGACGGCGTCGCTGGCGCTGACGTCGCCGGCCCTGACGTTCGGCCAGGAGCAAGCCGAGCCGCGCCAGGCGACCGGGGTCCGCGTCGGCGAGATGACCGACACGTCGGCCGTCGTCTGGGTCCGGCTCACGAAGCACGCCGCTCGCAAGGAGGCCGGTGACGGCCCGGACGGGGCACTCGAAGGGGCTTGCCCCGGAGCCGAGGGCCGGGTGCGCGTACGTTTCGCACCACGCGACGACCTCCGCGACGCGGCCGCCACCGACTGGGTCGAGGTGGGCGAAAAGACCGACTTCATCCACCACTTCCGCCTCGCCGATCTGAAGCCGGGTACGACGTACCACTACGCGACCGAGACGGCCGGCCCGGGCGGAACGCCCGTCCACGCGCCGGTACACGGCACCTTCCAGACCGCCCCGGCGGCCGACGCGACCGAGGCGGTGCGCTTCTGCGTGATGACCTGCCAGGGCTACCCCGACCGCGGCCACCCGGACGGCCATCCGATCTACCCGGCGATGCAGGCCCTGAAGCCGCACTTCGCCTGCCTGACCGGCGACCTCGTCTACTACGACAACGACGCCCCGAAGGCGACGACGCCGGCCCTGGCCCGCTCCCACTGGGAGCGCATGTTCAGCCTGCCGCGGCTGCGCGAGTTCACGCGCCACGTCGGCTGCTACTGGCTCAAGGACGACCACGACACGCTCAAGAACGACTCCTGGACCGGCCAGAAGGCCGGCGAGTTGACCTTCGCCGAGGGGCAGCGCATCTTCCTGCAACAGGCCCCGATGCTCGGCGGGCCGAGCTACCGCACGTTCCGCTGGGGCCGCGACCTGCAGGTCTGGTTCACCGACGGCCGCGACTTCCGCTCGCCGAACAGCATGGCCGACGGCCCGGCGAAGACGATCTGGGGCGCGGAGCAGAAGGCGTGGTTCAAGAAGACGGTCAAGGAGAGCACTGCGACGTGGAAGGTGTTGGTTTCGCCGACGCCGCTGGTCGGCCCCGACCGCAAGGGCAAGAACGACAACCATTCCAACGCCGGCTTCCAGCACGAGGGCGACGAGATCCGCGCCTGGCTGAAGGACAACGCCTCGGACAACTTCTTCGTCGTCTGCGGCGACCGGCACTGGCAGTACCACTCGGCCCATCCGACGACCGGCCTCAACGAGTTCAGCGTCGGCCCGGCAAGCGACCAGCACGCCGGCGGCACGCCGGGCGAGGACCGGGCGATCCACAAGTTCCACCGCGTCAAGGGCGGCTTCCTGTTCGTGACCGTCAGCCGTGCCGGCGATCGGCCGCGGATCGCGTTCTCGCTCCGCGACGTGGCGGGCGGCTCGGTCTACGACTGGTCGCCGAGGTGACCTCCACGGAAAGGACTCGACCATGCTCCTGACCCTCACCTTACTGCCGACCTCGGGAGTTCGCCAAGGAGTAGCCGCGACGCGGAAAGGGGCAGCGGATGAACAGTGACCCCCTGGCCGCGACCCCGGAGGTGCCGGCGGAGTTGAACGCGTTCCTCGACCAGAAGCGGCCGTCCCGTGGTGTGTTTACCACCTACGGGAACGAGTACGCGATCGAGTTGGTCGCCGACCGGGAGGCGGACTCGCTCGTCGGGTGGTGCCATTTCGACGGCGTCGTGGCGTCCGACGTCGATGAGGTCCGGGCCCCGTGTCGAGTCCGACTGGGGAGCCCGTCGGAGCTTCACCCCGAGCAACTCGAATGGCTGGCGCGTCACAAGTCAGGCCCGCTGGATTCGTTCTGGATCATCGAGGATCGCGCGGGCGGCCTCCGTTTTTGCGTCGGGCGGGCGATCCGTTTCACGACCCAGCCGTGGATCGACCTCGGCGATACCCGCCGGATCGAGCAGGCCAACCCGTGCCAGCGACGGGCGAGCCCGAACGCGGTGGCCAGCCATTTCGCTGACTCGGACGCGGGCCTGATCGGCCGGGAGGTGGGGTGTTGGCAGTGCCTGCGAACTTATCGTGTCGAGAGGGTTTACGCGAGCTGCCCCTGGTGCAAAAACTCCGCGTCCGCCACGTCGGTCGAGCGCCTGCTGGCCGGCGGTTTCCATTCCAACGCGACACTGTTGGCCCGCTCGGGGTGCGGCCCGCTCCACCACCGCGCGCCGGACGAGGAGGTCTACCGCCTGGTCGTCTACAGCCGTTGGCTGAACCACCGGATCGTGGAAGTGTCGAGCCGGCAGGGTTGTCCCCGCCTGGTGGCCCAGCGGTGGCACTCCCGCACCGAAACCTGGGGCGACCGGATCGACCGCGACCTCACGCGCGAGGAGTGGCACCGGCTGGGATGGCTTCTCGACGCGGCTCCGTTCTGGCATCTGCCTCCGCACGGGGGGCACCACGGCTTCGACGGCGCGTACTTCACCGTCGAGGGGCTGCGGGAGGGCGTGTACCATTTCGTGGAGCGCTGGGGGCCGGACCCCGAGTGCGACGAGGAGAACTTCGCCCACGTCTGTGGGTTCCTTCTGGAGATGGCGGCTGCCGCGGACGGCAAGTGATGCCCCCTGGAAAGCCGGGGGCTAAATGAAGACGGAGGCCCCGACCATGACCGCGTTCCTGTCCCTGTCCCTGCTGCTGGCCCCGGCCGCCCCGCCGAACGTCGTCCTGGTCATGGCCGACGACCAGGGCTGGGGCGACATGGCCTACAACGGCCATCCCCACGTCAAGACGCCGCACTTCGACGCGATGGCGAAGGAGGCGATCCGGTTCGACCACATCCATTCCGCCGCCCCGGTCTGCTCGCCGACGCGGGCCAGCATCATGACGGGTCGGACGCCGAACCGACTGGCCTGCTTCAAGTGGGGCCACCCGCTCCGGCCACAGGAGACGACGCTGGCCCAGGTACTCAAGGCGGCCGGCTACCGGACCGGCCACTTCGGCAAGTGGCACCTCGGCTCCGTCCAGAAGGACGGCCTCGCCACGCCGGGCAAGTCCGGCTTCGACGAGTGGGTCTCCGCCCCGAATTTCTTCGACGTCGATCCGGTGCTCAGTGACAGGGGCACGGCAGTGGCCTTCAAGGGCGACAGCTCCGATATCACCGCCGACCTGGCGATGAAGTTTATCCGCGGCTGTGCCGAGCGGAAGGAGCGCTTCTTCGCCGTGGTCTGGTTCGGCTCGCCGCACGCGCCGCACCAGGCCCTGCCGGACGACCGCAAGCCGTACGCCGACCGGCCGGCGGCGGAGCAGGACTTCCTCGGCGAGATCACGGCGATGGACCGGGCGTTCGGCAAGATCCGCGGCGAGTTGAAGACGCTCGGCCTACGCGACGACACGGTGCTGTGGTATTGCAGCGACAACGGTGCCCTGCCCCGCGTCGGCTCATCCGGCGGCCGGCGCGGCGCGAAGGGCCAGGTCTACGAGGGCGGCCTGCTCGTGCCGGCGCTGCTGGAGTGGCCGACGCGTTGGCCGAAGCCAAAAGTCATCGACGCGGCGTGCGTCACGTCGGACATCTACGCGACGGTGCTCGACCTCGCCGGCGCGAAGGCGGAGCGGCAACCGCCGCAGGACGGCGTGAGCCTGCTGCCGCTGCTCGACGGCAAGGCGACGGCGCGCGGCAAGCCGATCGGCTTCTGGGACCACCCGACGGCCGGCGTC
>Ga0268299_1002447_pt1 | contig 22188 bp, 22 predicted proteins | sample NOBtaG_FD_193484 | JGI IMG/M metagenome (GOLD analysis project Ga0268299, IMG submission 193484) | Activated sludge microbial communities from bioreactor in Nijmegen, Gelderland, Netherland - NOB reactor | ecosystem: Engineered > Bioreactor > Aerobic > Activated sludge | place: Netherlands... | reverse complement strand
CACGGTGACCGGCAGCGGCCGGGCCGGCGTCGCGGTCGGCTTCGCGTCGGACGTGATCGTGAGCGGCATCCGGTCGATCCGGAACGACATCGGCTTCGGCTCGAAATCGTCGGGGCTCGTGTTTCGCGCGAATGTCGCCGAAGCCAACGCGGCCGACGGCTTCGTCTTCACCGGCGGCGGCTGCTCGTTCACCGCGTGCCGGGCGACGGCGAACGGCGGGAACGGCTTCGCCCTCAGCGGCGACGATGGCGGCCACGTCGTGAAGGGCTGCGTCGCGAGCGCCAACGGCGAAACCGGCTTTCAGATCTTCAGCAACGGCAGCAGCGTCACCAAATGCGTAGGCAACGGCAACGACATCGGCATGACCGTCGGCGCCGGTGGCTCGCCTCAGCTCGGTACCAACGCGTTCCTCGGCAATCGCCGCTCCGGCGTGATCGTGACGGCCCCGAACGTCACGCTCACCAAGAGCAACATCTTCGGGAACGGCAACGACGGCACGAACTGCGGCGTCTCCGTCGCCGGCGCCGGGACCGTCACCCTCGACAAGATCTGCTTCGGCGCCCCGACCGGACCCGGCGACGACCCCGCCGATCAGGCGTGCGGCGGCCCGGGCGGTGGCATCGAGATCCTCGGAATCCTGGAGAAGGTGCTCGCGATCTCCCCCAAGGTGCCGCTGTGAACGCCACCCTCGTGCGAAAGGACTCCGCGACCATGATCCGAACCTTGCTGACGATCTCGCTCCTCCTGCTCCCCTTCTCCGGCGGCACGCCCGCCGAAGCGGCCGTTCTCCAGGTGGCGAACAACGGGCTCGACGGCCCGGCGTGCGGCAGCAAGACCGCGCCGTGTCGCTCGATCACGCGCGCGATCGACCTGGCCGCCGCCGGCGACACGATCGTCGTCGGCCCCGGCCGCTACGGCGACCTCGACCGCGACGGCACGCTCGGCGAAGCGAACGAGGAAGGCCCGAAGGCGGGGGCGGTGATCGTCATCGACAAGGCGGTCGCGGTCGAGTCGAGCACCGGCGCCGTCTGGACGATCATCGACGTCGCCGGCTTCAATCGGCTCGGCGTGCGCATCACCGCGAACGGCGCGCGCTTCGGCCGCGCCAAGAAGGGCTTCACGATCTTCGATTCGAGCAGCAACGGCGTCAGCATCGAAGGGTCGGCGACGGGCGTCGTGGTCGAAGGGAACCACGCGATCCTCACCAACAGCGCCTTCCTCGCCGGCGGCACCGGCGGCGGTCACGTGATCCAAGGGAACGTCGCGAGCGCGAACGCGCTCGGATTCGGTCTCGCGAGCGCCGGCGGCGCGGTCGCGCGGAGCAATCTCGCCGTCGCGAGCTCGGGCGACGGCTTCGCCACGGGCGGCACCGGCACCCAACGCTTCGAGGGCAACGTCGCGCTCGCCAACGACTTCGGCTTCTCGGCCGCGCTCTACGACGAAGCGGTGCTCGTCGGGAACGTCGCCGTCGGGAACCGCGAGGGCCTGCGCGGCGGCAACGGCGCCACCCTCACCGCGACCGGCTTCGCCGCGATCGCCAACCGCCAGGCCGGCGTGCACAACCAGGGCACGACGTCGATGTCCCTCACCGCGTCGAACCTGATCGGCAACGGCACGCAGCCGATCGGCGGCTCGGCCAATTGCGGTTCGATCACCGAGACGCCGCCGCTCACCGCGAGCAACGTCTTCTGGGGCGCCGCGACCGGCCCGGGCGACGACCCCGCGGACGACGTGTGCGACGTCGGCGTCGGCGTGACGACGGTGGCGCCGGTCGCGGCGAAGCCCTTCAAGATCAAGACGAAGGCGCCGAGCTTTTAGCGAAGAAGCGCAGGATCGCCGCGGCGAACGCGGGCACGGTGTACTCGGTCGGCTCGACGTCGACGGAGAGGCCGAGCTCGCGAGCCGTCGCGGCGGTGACGGGACCGATGCAGCCGACCGCGACCCCCGCGAGCACCGCGGGAAGATCGTGGCCGGCGAAGAGGCGCGCGAAGTTCGTGACGGTGCTCGAGCTCGTGAACGTGACGAGATCCGGCCGGCGCTCGCCCGCGAAGAGCGCGGGTGCCGACGCGGCCTCGGGCGGCAGCACCGTCTCGTACGTCGGGACGTCGTCGACGATCGCACCCGCGGCGCGCAGTCGCTCCGGCAGCACCGTGCGGGCACCCGCGGCGCGCGCCAGCAGCACGCGCTTCCCGGCGACGCCGGCCGCGACGAGCGCGTCGGCGACGGCCTCGGCGCGATACTCCGCGGGCGTGAGCGCGACGTGCAGCCCGCGGGCGGCGATCCCGGCGGCCGTCGCGGGGCCGATCGCGGCGAGCGAGACGCCGGCGAGCTCGCGGAGGTCGCGACCGAGCGTCCGCATCCGCTCGAAGAACACCTCGACGCCGTGCGGGCTCGTGAGCACGAGCCACGCATAGCGGCCGAGATCGGCGAGCGCGGCGTCGAACGCGGTGAAGCTCGCGGGCGGGCGCGGGGCGATCGTGGGAACCGACACCACTTCCGCGCCCTCCGCTTCGAGCAGCCGCGCGAACGCTTCGGCCTGCCCGCGCGGCCGCGTCACCACGATGCGCCGCCCGAAGAGCGGCCGGCGCTCGAACCAGGCGAGCTCGGAGGCGAGCTCGACGACGGAGCCGATCACGATCAACGCCGGCGGGCGGAGCTTCGCGTCGGCGACGAGCGCCGGCAGCGTCGCGACCGTTCCCCTGACGACCTGCTGCCGCGGCGTCGTGCCCCAGCGAATCGCCGCCGCGGGCGTCGTCGGCGCGAGCCCGGCCGCGACGAGATGCGCGAGATTCGCCGCGAGCTGGAGCATGCTCATGTAGAGGACGAGCGTGCCGCCCTGGCGAGCGAGCGCTTCCCACTGGACCGACGACGGCCCGTCGTGGTCGGCCTCGTGTCCGGTCACGAAGCTCGCGACCGACGCGCGGTCGCGATGGGTGAGCGGAATGCCCGCGTACGACAGCGCCGCGATCGCGGCCGTCACGCCCGGCACGATCTCGAAGGGAATGCCGGCGCGCACGCACTCGAGCGCCTCCTCGCCGCCGCGCCCGAACACGAAGGGATCGCCGCCCTTGAGCCGCACGACCCAGCGGCCGGCCCGCGCGTGCGCGATCATCGTCGCCGAGATCTGCTCCTGCGTGAGGCGCACGCCGGAGCCGTGCTTGCCGGTGAAGATCACCTCGCAGCCGGGACGCGTGAACGCGAGCAAGGCGGGATTGCTCAAGTTGTCGTAGATGACGACGTCGGCGCCTTCGAGGCAGCGCCGGCCGTGCAGCGTGAGCAGCCCCGGGTCGCCGGGACCGGCGCCGACGAGGCTGACCCGCCCGCCGCTCATCGCCGCGGCGGCGCGCTCGCCGCGATCAGGTCCGCCGCGCCGCGCGTCAGCAGCGCCGTCGCGAGCCGCGTCCCGACGCTCGCCGCGGCATCGAGCGGACCTTCGAACGTGTCGCCGACGAAGGCCCGACCGTCGACCGCGTAGACGAGGGCCTGCATCGCGAGCATGGAATCCCGCACGACGGCGTGCGCGGCGAGCGGTGTGTGGCAGTCGCCGCCGATCGCGGCGAGGAACGCGCGCTCGGCGGTCGCCGCGGCCCGCGTCGCCGGGTCGTCGAGCGCCGCGACCAGCCGGCGCACCCGCGCGTCGTCGGCACGGGCCTCGAGCGCGAGGATCCCCTGTCCGATCGCCGGGACGAACGACCGGACCGGAATCGTGACGGCGCCGTTCGGCGTGAGGCCGAGGCGCGCGAGCCCGGCCGCCGCGAGCAGGATGGCGTCGACGTGGCCGCGCGCGAGCTTGTCGAGCCGGGTGTCGACGTTCCCGCGCATCTCGACGACCGCGAGGTCGGGGCGCAGCGTCAGCAGCTGGGCGCGGCGGCGGAGACTGGACGTACCGACGCGCGTGCCGGCCGGCAGCCGCGCGAGGTCGACCCCCGCGTGCGACACGACGACGTCGCGCGCGTCCGCGCGCGGCGGCGTCGCGACGAGCGCGAGCCCGTTGGGGAGCACGGCGGGCATGTCTTTCAAGGAGTGCACCGCGAGATCGATGCGGCCGCGCAAGAGCGCCTCCTCGATCTCCTTCACGAAGAGCCCCTTGCCGCCGAGCGCGGCGAGGCTGCCGGTCGCGACGTCGCCGCTCGTCTTGATGACGACCATCTCGACGGCGACCCCCAACCGCTCGAGCTCGGCCGCGATCATGCCCGACTGGCGGAGCGCGAGCGCGCTCCCGCGCGTCCCGAGGCGGAGCGACGCGTCGTCCGTGGTGGTGGGCTCGTCGCTCATCCTTCGTCCTCCGGATCGGCGTCGCCCGGCTTCCGCGGCAGCTCGACGTCGAGGTCGAAAAGGCGGCGGACGCTCGCGGCGAGATCCGGCTCGTCGGGCGCGCCTTCCCGCTTCAGCGACGCGAGCGGCGCGTGCAGGATCTTGTTGACGATCGACGACGTGAGCGCGTCGAGCAGCGCGCGGTGGCGCGGCGCCTGGTCCTGCAACGACGCGAGCGCCTTCTCGAGCTCGGCCCGCCGGATCGCCTCGATCTTGTCGCGGAGCGCGACGATCGTCGGCACCACCTCGAGCCCGCCGAGCCAGCGCGAGAACCGCTCGACTTCGTCCTCCACGATCGCTTCCGCCCGCACCGCTTCCCGCTCGCGCTCGTCCGCGTTGGACGCGCTCGTCCGGGCGAGGTCGTCCATGTCGTAGACGTACACGTTGTCGAGGTCGTTGATGGCGGGGTCGAAGTTGCGCGGCACCGCCAGGTCGACGAAGAACATCGGCCGCTGCTTCCGGGCGCGCAGCACGTCCTGCACGACGGCGGGCCCGACGAGGTGATCGGCGGCGCCCGCCGACCCGATCACGATGTCGGCGAGCTTCAGCGACTCGGTGAGCCGCTCGAACGGGATCGGGGTGCCGCCGAAGTCGCGTGCCAACGCGACCGCGTTGTCGAAGGTGCGCGTCGTGACGAGGATGTCGCCCGCGCCGCGCGCTTTCAGATGACGCGCCACGAGCTCGCTCATCTTGCCGGCGCCGATCAGCATCACCGTCTTGTCCTCGAGCGTCTCGAAGATGGTGCGGGTGAGGTCCGCGGCGACCGACGCCACCGACACCGCCTTGCTCGCGATGCCCGTCTCGGTCCGCACGCGCTTCGCGACGGTGAACGCGCGGTGGAAGGCCTTGTGCAGCACGGGTCCCGACGCGCCCGCGCCCGCCGCCGCGACGTACTGCTCCTTCATCTGCCCGAGGATCTGCGGCTCGCCGACGACCATGGAGTCGAGGCTCGCCGCGACCCGGAAGAGATGGCGGACGGCGTCTCGGCCTTGGTGCACGTAGAGGTGGGGGGCGAAGGTCGTTCCGTCGACCGCGCGATCGCGGGCGAGGAACGTCTCGATGCGGCCGGCGACGTCGGCGGGCGCGGTCGTGATCCCGGCGACGATCTCGACGCGGTTGCACGTGGAGAGGATCGCCGCCTCCTCGACGCCCGGCACGGTCTTGAGGCCGCCGAGCGCGCCGGCGAGCTCGGCCGCACCGAACGCGAGCTGCTCGCGGAGGGCGACGGGCGTCGTCCGGTGATTGACGCCGACGATGAGAAGATCGCGCGCCATGGCCTAGTCGAAGCTTCCCCCGTGCTTCCCACCCGGAAAGAGCATGTGGCCGAACACGAACGACACGATCAGGACCGCGAAGCCGACGATCGTGACGGTCGCGGCGCGCCGGCCGCGCCATCCGACGACCATGCGAGCCTCGAGCAATCCCGCGTAGAGGATCCACGTGATGAGGGAGAAGATCTCGCGCTCCTCCCACGACCAGAAGCGCCCCCACGTGTGCTTGGCGAAGAGGGCGCCCGTGACGATGCCGAGCGTGAGGAGCGGGAATCCCCAGACGAGGGCGCGGTAGTTGAGGGCGTCGAGGGCCTCGAGCGACGGCAGACGGCTCGAGCGGCCGTCGACGCGCTTCTCCTTCAACTGCCGCTCGCGGAAGAGGTAGACGAGGCTCACACAGAAGGCGAGCGCGAGAACCGCGTTGCCGAGGAAGGCCGCCGTCACGTGCACCGGCAGCCACGCGCTCCGGAGGTTCGGCGGCAGCTCGCGAACCCCCGTGTAGAACGCGAACGCCGCGAGGGTGACGGTGAACGCGAGCGGCGCCACCACCGCCCCGACCGCCGGCAATCGGTAGCGGGACTGCACGCCGAGATAGACGCCGACGGTCAGCCACGCGAAGAACGACAGCGCCTCGTACTCCGTCGTGAACGCGGGGTGCCCGGCGGCGATCGAGCGCGCGAGGATGCTGCCGCCGTGCGCGAGGAACGCCGTCGCGAGCCCGAGCGTGCCGGCGAGGCGCGCCGCGGGGCGGAGGCTCAAGAGGTGCAGGCTGAGCCCGACCGCGGCGGCCAGGTACGCCGCGAGCGCGACCTTGAGGAGGAGCAGGTCCATCGCTCAGCGGTCCCCGCTCGCGCCCGTGGGCGTCCCGCCTTCGATCGCGACCCCGAGGTCGGCCATCGTGGTCGGGCTGCCGACGTGTTCGGTCAGGAGCGCGTCGACGCGTGCGACGTCGCCCGCGCGGAGCGCCGCGACGAGCGGGGCGTCGGCGAGACCGCCGAAGATGCGCGCGCCCGCGCCGCTGTCGCGGGCGAGGCGGTCGCGCAGCCGGACACGCAATGCGCCGAGCACGCGCGCCGCGAGCCCCCACTCCGCGCCGACGGTCGCATCGAGCTCCCGCGCGAGCCGCTTCGCGAGCGCCGGGCTGGCGCCGCCCGTCGAGACCGCGATCGCGACCGGGTCGCGGCGCACGATCGCCGGCACGATGAAGCTACAGAGACGCGGACGATCGACGACGTTCAGGAAGACGCGCGCCTCGGCCGCCTCCGCCGCGATCGCGGCGTGCACCGCCTCGTCACCGGTCGCCGCGTACGCGAGCCACGCACCCGCGAGGTCGCCGTGCCGATATGCCCGGGCGTGGTGCACGATCTCGTGGGTGTCGGCGAGCTCGGTGAGCCCCGCGGTGAGCGCGGGGCTCACGACGGTCACGCGCGCGCCCGCCTCCAGCAGCGTCGCGACCTTCCGCTCCGCGATCGCACCGCCCCCGATCACGACGCACGGATGCCCACGCAGCTCGAGATACGCCGGGTAATACTGCACGCGCGGCCACCCTATTATCGCCCGGACCGGCGCTCAAGGCGGCGGAACGGCAGGATGTGCACGCGCGGCCCGGCGCTTTCTGCAAAGGGCGGCGACCGCCGCGCGGGCGCCGTACGGCGAATCGCGGGGCGCTACCGGCATCGAACTTGCTGCCTCCGGAAGCATCTTTTGAGTCATTTTGCGAAGGAGGAGCCATGTCCAACATCGAGCAATCCATCGACGTCGACGTTCCGGTGCGGACCGCCTACAACCAATGGACGCAGTTCGAGGAGTTCCCGAAGTTCATGGACGGCATCGTCGAGGTGCGCCAGTTGAGCGACACGCGCCTCTTGTGGCGCTCGGAGATCGCCGGCGTCGACGAGAGCTGGGAAGCCGAGATCGACGAGCAGATCCCGGACAAGCGCATCGCCTGGCACAGCGTCACCGGCGCGAAGAACGCCGGTGTCGTGACGTTCCACCGTCTGGACGACACCAAGACGCGCGTCATGCTCCAGCTCGACTACGACCCGCAGGGCATCATCGAGAACGTGGGCGACGCGCTCGGCGCGGTGAGCCTCCGCGTGAAGGGGGACCTCCAGCGCTTCAAGGAGTTCATCGAGGCGCTCGGAACCGAAACGGGCGCATGGCGCGGCAGCGTGCAGCAGCACGCGTCCTGAAGCCCGGTCCGATCTCGACCGCGGATGCCGGCATGACGCCTGGCACCCGCGGCGGGAATCGGCCATACGCACTCCCGTGCGCTCGCTCGGCCGACTGCTCCAACGCACGCTCCAGAGCTGGTGGGACGACAACGCCATGCGCCTCGGCGCGGCGCTCGCCTACTACACGGTCTTTTCGCTCGCGCCGTTTCTCATCGTCGTGATCGCGGTCGCGGGGCTGGTCGTCGATTCCGCTTCGGCTGAGCGTCAGATCGTCGAGCAGATCGGCAACGTCGTCGGCGCCGACGGCGGCAGCGCCGTCGCGGCGCTCCTCGAAGGCGCGCGCCGGCCGGGAACGGGTGCCCTGGCGGCGCTCACGAGCGTGATCACCATCATCCTCGGCGCGACCGCCGTCTTCAGCGAGCTGCAATCCGGCCTCAATGAGATCTGGCACGTCCAATCGCCGGATGCCGGATTTCGCGGCGTCCTGCGTGCCCGGTTCCGCTCGTTCACGCTCGTGCTCGGCATCGGCTTCCTCTTCGTCGTCTCGCTCGTGCTGCGAGCGGTGACCGCCGCCGTGCAGACCTGGATCGGCAGCACGTTCATCTACGCCCACGACACCCTGGCGTTCCTCATGAGCGCGCTCATGTTCGGGATGATCTTCAAGGTCCTGCCCGAGACGCCGGTCACGTGGCGCGACGTCGGGGTCGGCGCCTTCGTGACCGCGACCCTCTTCACGGTCGGCCAGTGGGCACTCGCGAGCTACCTCGCGACGAGCAGCGTCGCGTCCGTGTACGGCGCCGCCGGCTCGCTCGTCGTGATCCTCGTCTGGGTCTACTACTCGTCGCAGGTCTTCTTCCTCGGCGCCGAGTTCACCCACGTCTACGCGACGACCTACGGCTCGCGCGCCGGCGACTATGCGGCGGAGAAAGCGGGCGCGCCCGCGCCGAAGAGCGAGCGCATCGCCCAGATCGAAGCGGAAGAGCACGCCGCGGGCTAAAGCGGCGACGTCATTCCAGCACGTCCGGAAGGTCCTCGAGGCCTTTCGTGTGGACGCCGACGTTTGGGACCGGGCATGTCATTTCCGCTTCGCAACCATTCGCGCCCCGTCGGCAACGCTGGAACCAGCGCGCGGAGCCTGCTTTGGTGCGCGTCCGGATGGCGCGCGCCCTCGTCGTGGTCGCTTTGATCCTCTGCACCGTCGCCGCGGCGCGTGCCGACTACCTGGCGGACAAGGCGCGGCCGATCGTCGAGGCGTCGCATGCCGAGATCCGCGCGGTGCACCTCGGGCGCTACATGGCGCGCGGCCGCTGGGAGGAGATCCTCGACGAGGCGCTCTACACGCTCGCGCCCAAGGGCACGTGGAGCCCGCAGCATCCCGCCTGGCCGGCGGCGCGGGTGGCGCTCGCGAGAGCGATGCGCGAGGCGAGCGTCGAGAAGCTCCGCGGCGAGACGGGCGAATGGGTGCGGCGGGTGGTGAACGAGCGCTACTCGTCGCTCGAGCCCGACGCGATCGCGGAGGCCGCGGCGTTCTACGAGTCGCCCGGCGGGAGGGTCTTCCGGACCTATCGCGAGCTCGTCCTCGCCGACGAAGCGTACGGCCTGCCCTACGTCATCGAGACCGTCTCGCGCGCGGAGATGCAACGGCAGCGCGAGGACGCCCGCCAGAAGCTCCTGAACCTGCCCGAGGAGCAGACGGCGGCGGTCTACGAGTTCAATCACTCGAAGACCGGCGAGTTCCTGCTCGGGATCGAGAACAACGTCATCGCGGACGTCATCGGCAACATCATGCGGAGCGACGTCGCCTCGCTCCTCCACGACGAGAGCGGCGTGACAATCGCGCGCGCGGTGCGCGCCGCGGTGCCGTCGATGCCGGCCGAGTCGGCGAAGGTGTACCTCGGCACCGTCACGATGCGCGCCGACCGTACGCTCGACGTCGTGATCGAGTATCACGACGGACACCGGCTGGCCGGCACGTACCCGTTGTCGTACGGGCCGGGAGCCTTGCACTGGCAGGACGTCGCGAGCGGCGTGCCCGGCATCCAGCCCGGCGAAAGGCGCTTCCTCTATCGCGACCCGCGCGGGCGCCTGAGCGACGCGCCATGACGATGCGGGCCGCGCTCCTCTGTGCCGCGCTGCTGACGGCGACCCTGATCGCGACGCCGGTGCGTGCCTGGGACGATGCGACCGGCAGCCTCGACATGCCGTGGCTCGGCAGCGGCGAGCGCGCGCGGCTCTACGCCAAGAAGACGAGCTGCCTCATGTGCACGACCGGCTACGAGTACCATCAGAGCTGGGGCCGAAGCGGCCGCGGCGGCTCCGATCCCTACGGCGACGTGCAACGTGCGTTCGGCTTCCTCCAGAAGCGCGGCGTCCTCGCCACCTGGCCGGAGGCGATCGGCGAAGGGAGCGTCGGCGACGGCACGGAGATCATCGAGCCGCGTGCCGCGCCCTACCGCTTCACGATCGTGATGCTCGAGCCGACGGTCGTCGTGATGCGCTTCGACCTCGGCGCGCTGGTGAAGGTCGGCGACTTCGATCCCGAGCAGTCCTTCGGGACGCCACGGCTCAATCAAGGCGTCGAGTTCGGAACCAAGATCCCCGCGACGGGCACGCTGCTCTGGTTCTCACCGCAAGCGGACCAGCTCCCGACCCCGGTCGCGCTCACGAGCCCGGACCACGGAGAGATCGTCGTCCAGGGACGCCGACTCGCCCTCGACCGCCGTGGAGACGACTGGGCCGTCGCCGCGCCCCGGCCGGCGGCGCGCTAGCGTTCGAGCTCGGCGCGCTAGCGCACGGCGCCGACGCGGCGCTGACGAACCGTCGCGCCGCTACGCCGATAGTAGACGTCGAGCCACGGGGCGGCGGCGAGCCGCGCCGGACCGGGGATCTGCCGCCGCCACCCCAGCCGGCACGCCGCCTTGACCGCGCGTTCTTCGATCGCCGCCCACCAGCGCGTATCCCGATCGGCGAGGGGCAGGAGCGTGTCGGGCGCCGCGAGCACGCGCTCGAAGCCGTACCGCGCGACCAGCCGGTCGAGCGTCGCGACCGAGTAGCCGTGCAGATACGGAAAGCCGATCAAGTTGTTCCACGCGAGCACGCGCAGGCGGTACCGGCGGACGGGTTCGGAGTCGAGCCCGAGCCGCGCCATTGCATCGGCGAAGTAGCGCCCGTTCGGTACGCGGATGGCCAGCACGCCGTCGGGTCGCAGGAACCGCGCCGCGCAGGTCAACGTCGAGCCCGGGGACGCGATCTGGTCGAACGTGTTCCAGATGGCGACGGCGTCCAGGCTCGCCGGTGGGAGCGCGAGGTCTTCGACGGTGCCGCGTTCGACGGGCAATCCGCGCTCGTGACAGAACCCGACCACCTCTTCGCCAGGGTCGACCCCGAGAACGTTCCAGCCCGCCGAGCCGGCGGCGGTGAGGAAGCCGCCGACGAAGCTTCCGATCTCGAGCACCCGCGGCGCCCGTCGGGTTCGGACCAGCGCCGCGAGCGTCGCGAGCTTCTCGTCGTACGCCCGCACCTGCGCGCCGAACAGGCTTTGCAGTCGTTCGGGGCCGTAACGGTCGACCGCGTAGTCGTGCTCGACCGCCCCCGGCGAGCGCCGTGGATGACGGAACACGAGGCCGCAGCTCCGGCACCCGACGATCGCGCGCGGGTCGTCCTGCGTGAACGACGCGCGCTCCTCGAGCGCGGCCTCGCGGCGCGCGCGCGCCGAGGGCTCGAGACGACGTCGATGGAAGGCCTCGAGCCACGCGAGCTGGGCGTCGATCGTGTCCGCCTGCGCGATGGTGCGGCGGGCGGTGGCGCCGCAGACCGGGCAGGCGTCGCGCGCCGTCGCCGGACTCCGGCGAGCCGCACCGCGCGCGTCGATCGAGCCGAGCCGCGACACCTTGCGGTCCGTCGCACGCTGGGTCGGCGGCGCCGGCGAAGCGAGACGGAGCGTTGGGGAGGGCGGCATCATCATGGCGAGTCCGACGGTCGCCACTGCAAGGCCGATGCCGCCTGCGCGCGCCGGGAACGCTCGCCACGACGATCGATGGCATCGATCCGGTCGCGCGCGTTTGTAGAAACGACCGCGAGGTTCAGCCGGTCGGGATCTTCAGGACCTGCCCGGCCTTGACCGAGTTGCCGCGGATGCCGTTCGCGCTGCGCAGCTTCGTGAGGGAAACTCCGTAGCGCTCGGCGATCGCCGAGAGCGTCTGGCCGCTGCGCACGCGGTGGGTGCGATCGCTGATCGCGGCGACGCGCCCGCGCGCGCCGTCACGGCTCCGCGTCGCGGCGCGGACGGTTCCGCTCTGTCTGCTCGCCCGCCGGCTCTTGGTCGGCGCCGCGACGACGCGGGCGTCGGCGGCGATCTGCGCGAGACGCTGCTGGAACGCGCCCGACGTCCCGGGCGGCACGCGCAGGAGATAGCCGCGCGGGATGTTGCCCTGGCCGCGGAAGACGGCGCTGTCGACCGCGGGGTTCAAGGCGGCGAGCTCCTCGGGCGGGATCTCGGCGCACTTCGCCGCCGCGTGGCCGGCGAGCGCTTCGGAGAGCTGGATCTCGTCGCTCGCGAACGGCGCGTCGAACCGGAGCTCGCCGAAGTAGTCCTTGTACTCGCGCTCGACCGCGAGGGCGGCGAGGAACTCGGCGTAGAAGTTTCGCGACGCGAAGCCGAAGAGCGGTCCCTTGTAGCGCTTCACGATCTGGCCGATGTCGCTCGTGCCGGTCTCGCGCACGGCGCGGCGCATGCCCGCACGTCCGTGATTGTAGGCCGTGATCGCGAGCGGCCACGACCCGAGCGACTCGTAGTTCTCCTTCAGATGGAGCGCGGCGCCGCGCGTCGCCCGGAGCGGATCGCGGCGCTCGTCGATGACGCCGCCGATCGACATGTAGCTCCGGCCCGTCGAGGGCATGAATTGCCAGATGCCGGCGGCGCCGACCTTCGAGTACGCCTCGATGTCGAAGCAGGACTCGACGAGCGGCAGCCGCGTCAGCTCGACGGGCAGCCCCTCGCGACGGAACACCTCCTCCATTTCGGCGAGGTAGCGGCGCGAGATGCGGACACCTTCCGAGAAGCGCTCACGCAGCCCGCGTTGCGTTCGGATGCGCGCGGGGTCCGCGGCAGCCGCGAAGCGTCCGGGATTCTTGTCTTTCCCGAAGAGGTCCCATACCTTCCGCTCCTCGTCGTCGAGCCCGCTGCTGTTGCCCTGGCGCGCATCGAGCCGGAGCAGCACGCCGCGGATGCGCTCTCGTTCCCGCGCGATCGCCTCCCGCTGGAGGATTTCGAGAACGAGCTCGCTCTCACCGGCGGCGGCACGAGCACGGAAGTCGAGGACGCTGTAGACGCGGGCGAGGTTTTCGGGATCGTGGACGACGATCTGGTGCTTGGAATAGACGCCGAAGATCTTCTTCCAGAACTTGACCGGCGTGCGCAGCGCGGCGGGCTCGGGAAAGAGCGGTGCCGCATCGGCGGGCTCCACGAACGCGGCGACGACGGCGACGAGCCACGCGCAGAACGAGAGTCGCAAGCTACGAAGCATCAGCATGCGTCTCCTCGTTCACGGCCACCGATCGTATGGCACGCTCGGAAAAACTGTCAACGCATGTTCGACACCGCAACCCGCGCGCTGACGGCGCTCGTGCTCTGCGGGATGGCATGTTGCCGCGCGGCGGAGCCGGCGCCGCCGCCCTCGACCGTCGTCGTCGCGCTCGAGAGCGCGCCGACCGTGCTCGATCCGCGCTTCACGACCGACGCGAACTCTTCGCTGGTCTCGGCGCTCGTGACCGAAGGCCTCACGACCAACGACGCGAAGGGCGAGCCCGTCCCCGCGCTCGCCGACTGGCGCCTCCCCGCGCCGCTCGAGTACCACTTCACGCTGCGCGACGGCGCGCGCTTCGCGGACGGCACGCCGGTCACGGCCGCCGACGTGGCCGCGACGTATCGCTCGGTGCTCGACCCGGCGCTCGCGTCGCCGAAGCGCGAGTCGCTCGCGGCGATCGCCTCGATCGACACGCCGGACGAGCGCACGGTCGTCTTTCGGCTCCGCGCCGTGACGGCGTCGTTCCTCGAAACGACCAATCTCGGCATTCTCCCCGCCCGCCTCACACCGCGCGGCCCGATCGCGCCGTCGGACGTCGTAGGCAGCGGCCCGTTCCGGGTCGCTGCGGCGATCGACAACGGGGGCGTCGATCTCGTCCCGCACGCGCAGGCGCTCGGCGGCGCGCCACGCATCCCACGACTCCGCTTCCGGGTCGTCCCCGACGGCGTGGTGCGGGCGCTCGAGCTCGCGAGCGGCAGCGTGCACCTCGTCCAGAACGCGCTCGAGCCGGATCTCCTGCCGTGGCTCGCCGCGCGTCCCGAGCTCGAGGTCGTGATCTCGCCCGGGACGACCTTTCAGTACCTCGGGATCAACTTCCGCGACCGGCGGCTCGCCGACCGCCGCGTGCGCCGGGCGCTCGCGCACGGCATCGATCGCGGCGCGGTCGTGCACCACGTGCTGCGCGACACGGCGCGCGTCGCGACCGGTCTCCTGCCGCCGTCGCACTGGGCATACGAGGGTGACGTCGCCACCTATCCATACGAGTCGGACCGCGCGACGGCGTTGCTGCGCGAGGCGGGTCTCGGTCCCGACGCCGCCGCCGAGCTCCGAAAGTTCTCCTACAAGACCTCGACAGTCGAGCTACGCCGGCGGATCGCCGAGGTGTTCCAGCACGACCTCGCGAAGATCGGGCTCGGGCTCGACATCCGCAGCTACGAGTGGGCGACCTTCTACAACGACATCAAGCGCGGCAATTTCGAGCTCTACGCGCTCGCCTGGGTCGGCGTCCGCGACCCCGACGTCTACTTCCGGATCTTCCACTCGACGATGCAGCCTCCCGCCGGCATGAACCGCGGCGCGTACGCGAACCCCGAGATCGACGCGCTTCTCGAGCGAGCGCGCGCGACCGAGGATCGCGCCGAGCGGCGTCGACTCTACGGCGAGGCGCAGCGCCTCGCGGCCGACGATCTGCCGGTCGTGCCGCTCTGGTGGGCGGAGAACGTGGTCGTGAAGCACCGCGGGCTCCAGGGATTCGTGCCGTCGCCCGACGGCGACCTGCGCTCGCTCGCGACGGCGACGTTCGCGGACCCGAGCACGTGGGCCCCGCCGGATACGCGAACGTCGGGCAATCGCTGACCCACTCGGCCCGCATCGACGGTGGCGGCGGACGGCACCTGCTGGTCGCCGCGCCGGCGTATCTGTAAGGTCGCGCCCTCGATGTTGCGGCTCACGCTTCGCCGACTCGCGCTCACCATACCGACGATGCTGGCGGCGGCGACGCTCGTGTTCCTGCTGCTGCACCTCGTGCCCGGTGATCCGGTCGACGTGATGCTCGGCGAGACGGCGCAAGCGGCGGACCGCGACGCGCTCCGGCGGACGCTCGGGCTCGATCGGCCGTTGCTGGAGCAGTACGCCGGGTTTCTCCGCGGCGTCGCGACCGGCGACCTCGGACGGTCGCTCGTGAATGGGACACCCGTCTCCGAACTGCTCGCGGCTCGGTTTCCGGCGACCGTCGAGCTGACCGTGGCGGCGCTGGTGATCGCGATCGGGTTGGCGTTGCCGCTCGGGCTCGCGGCGGCGGCGCGGCCGGGAACGTGGCTCGATCGCGGCTCGGTCGGGTTCGCGCTGCTCGGCGTGTCGGTGCCGAGCTTCTGGCTCGGTCCCATGCTCATCATTCTCTTCGCGATCGATCTGCGCTGGCTGCCGGTGTCGGGACGCGGCACATGGGCGCACCTCGTGTTGCCGGCGCTCACGCTCGGGCTCGGGATGGCGTCGATCCTGACCCGGATGACCCGCGCGAGCGTGCTCGAGTGCCTCGGCGAGGACTACGTCCGGACGGCGCGCGCGAAGGGCGTCGGCCGGATGCGCATCCTCACGCGCCACGCGCTCCGGAACGCGCTCGCCCCGGTCGTCACGATCCTCGGGCTCCAGTTCGGCGCGCTCCTCGCGGGCACGGTCATCACCGAAACGATCTTCGCCTGGCCGGGGCTCGGCCGGCTCCTGATCGACGCGATCAACCAGCGCGACTACCCGGTCGTCCAGGGCTGCATCCTGTCGATCGCGGCGACGTTCGTCCTCGCGAACGCGCTCGCGGACGTCGTGAACGGCTGGCTCGATCCCCGGATCGGCGCTTCGGCGGCGCGGGCTCGGCCGTGACCCGCCCGTCGCTCCGGCTCGTGCTCGGCGGCGCGCTGGTCGCGCTGCTGCTCGTGGTCGCGGCCGGCGCCGACTGGCTCGCGCCCTACGATCCGAGCGCGCAGGCGCTCGCCGAGAATTTGGCGCCTCCCGACGCCGACCACTGGCTCGGTCAGGACAAGCTCGGCCGCGACATCCTGGCCCGCGTCATTCACGGCACGCGCGTCTCGCTCGCGGTCGGCATCGTCACCGTCGCGATCTCGCTGTTGCTCGGCGCGGCGCTCGGCGCGGCCGCCGGTTTCGCCGGCGGCTGGATCGACGAGATCGTGATGCGGGCCGTCGACGTGCTGCTGGCGTTTCCCGGGCTGCTGCTCGCGATCGCGCTCACCGGCATCCTCGGTCCGAGCCTCCGGAACGTCGTCATCGCGCTCTGCCTGATCGGCTGGACCGGCTACGCCCGCCTCGCGCGCGGGGAGATCGTGCGCCTCCGGGAACGCGACTTCGTCGAGGCCGCCCGCGCGCTCGGCGTCCCCGAGCGCCGCATCCTCGTCCGGCACCTCGTCCCGCTCCTCGCGACGCCGCTGCTCGTGCAGGGCACGTTCGGGATGGCGGCCGCGATCGTCGGCGAGGCGTCGCTCAGCTTCCTCGGGCTCGGCGCCCAGCCGCCGACGGCGTCGTGGGGCGCCATGCTGAACGACGGCCGCGCTTTCGTGCTGGTGGCGCCGCACCTCACGTTGTTCCCCGGGCTCGCCATCCTCGTGACCGTGCTCGGCCTGAACTTCCTCGGCGACGGGCTGCGCGATCGCCTCGACGTCCGGACGCCGACCGATCTGTAGATCCGCGCGCGGACCTCACGTCGGCAACGGCAGGCGGACCGTGAACGCCGTCCCCTGCCCCGGCCGGGTCGCGACGTCGATGCGCCCGCCGTGGCGGCCGACGATGGCGCGCGAGATCGCGAGCCCGAGACCGGTGCCCCGTCCGGCCTCCTTCGTCGTGACGAACGGCTCGAAGAGGCGCGGCAAAACCTCGGGGGCGATGCCGGGGCCGTCGTCGCGGATGTCGACGCGCACGTCGCCGTCGTCGCACGCGAGCTCGAGCCAGAGGTTGCCGCCCGGCGCGAGCACGTCGATGGCGTTCATCATCACGTTGATGAAGACCTGGTTGATCTCGGCCGGCACGCAGAGCACGTCGGGGACGTCGGCATACGACTCGTGCACGGTGACGCCGGCGGGAAGCCGATAGCGGAGGAGTGCCAGCGTCCCGACGAGGCCGGGCCCGATCGGCGCCATCCGCCGGACGGTACCGCGGCCGCCGCGACCGAAGTCGCGGAGCTGGCCGAGGAGCGCGATCGCCCGGCTCGTCGCCTCCGCGCAGTTCGCGAGGAGCAGCGGGGTCTCGTGACGCGCCTCCATGGCCTCCGCGAGCGCGGCATCGAGATCGGCGTCGCGGGCTTCGAGGCCGACGACCACCGGCGCGGCGAGGGCGAGCGCTCGCTCGTGCGCGCGCACGGCTTCGGTCAACGGCTCGATGTTCCCCGCGAGGACCGTGAGCGGATTCCCGAGCTCGTGCGCGAGACCCGCGACGAGGAGCTGCATCGTCCGCGCGCGATCGGTCTCGACGAGCTCGGACTCGGCGCGGGCGAGGCGCGCGTACGCGTCCTGGAGCGACGCGTGAGCGACCGTGAGGCGGCGCATGGAGCGCCCGAGCCGCCGGTGCGTCGCCGCGAGGCGGCGCTCGCTGCGCGCGAGGCGGCGGGTGAGATACCCGCCGACGAAGACGAGCAACAGCAACGTGACGCCGAAGGACGCCAGCCAGACCTCGCGCAGCACCGCGAGGTCGACCGGGTCCGGAGCGGCCGACGGCACGGCGACGCCGGACGCGAGCCCGAACAGCACCAGACTCGCGACGCCCATCGCCGCGCCGAGCGCGACGTCGACGACGAGCGCCGTCGTCAGCACCTGCACGACATAGAGGAAGAGGAACGGGCTCGCCGCGCCGCCGGTCGCGACCACCACGACCGTGATGAGCATGGCATCGCTCGCCCCCGTCCAGACCAGCATCGCGGGGATGCGCTCCCAGCGGCGGATCCGCCGCGCGGCGAGCTGGTTCACCGCGATCCCGGCCGCCGCGGCGGCGATGCCGGGCGCGAGCGACGGCAGCGCGCCCGCCGCCCAGGCGCCGAGCGCCACCACCAGGAAGACGGCGATCACCACCGCCCGGATGCGTACGGTCCAGCGCAGTCGTTCCGGGCTCACGCGCTGCCACGAGCGGAGCGTGGAGCGCCGCCAGCCGCGCGCGATCCTTCGCGCGGTCGTCCACGATGCGACCCTCCGCGGCCCGAGCAGCGTCACGCCGCGACCGTATGAAACGCGCCGGCTCCGCGGCAACGCGCGGCGCCGTTACGAGTATCGGGTCCCGCGGCTCATCCGCGTCTCTCCGCCGGGCTCGTTCCCGGACCGCGATGCTGTTAGAACCGCCGGCGTGACGCGCGCCGCACCCGCCTCGCTCGCATGACCTCCGTTTCCGCCACCGACGCGCCCCACGTCGAGCTGTCGCACGTGTGCATGGCTTTCGGCGAGCGAGCGGTCCTGCGCGACCTCTCGTGCCGCTTCCCGCGCGACCGCATCAGCGTGATCCTCGGCGGCAGCGGCTCGGGCAAGAGCACCTTGCTCCGCACGATCGGCGGGCTCGTGCGCCCCCAGTCCGGCGCGGTGCTCGTCGACGGCGAGGACGTCACGCGCCTCTCCGAGTCGGGACTCTACCGGGTGCGGATGAAGCTCGGGATGATGTTCCAGCACGGTGCGCTCCTCGACTCGCTCACCGTCTTCGACAACCTGGCCTTCCCGCTCCGCGAGCACACCCGTCTCGGCAAGGCGGCGATCGCCGACGCCGTGCACCAGTGCCTGGAGGCGGTCGGCCTCCAGAACGTCGACGGCCTCCTGCCCGGCCAGCTCTCGGGCGGCATGGTGAAGCGCGTCGCGCTCGCGCGCGCGATCGTCCGCGAGCCGGTCATCCTCCTCTGCGACGAGCCGTTCTCCGGGCTCGATCCGATCTCGGCCCGCCGCATCGAGGCGCTGCTCGTCGACATCAACCGGAACCGCGGGGTCACGTTGATCGTCGTCTCGCACAGCATCCCGTCGACGATGCGGATGGCCGACCACGTCGTCGTCATGCTGCCGGACGGGCCGGTCGAGGGCTCGCCCGCCGAGCTCGAGGCGAGCACGGATCCGCGCATCATCGCGTTCCTGTCGGACGGCGAGGACCCGTCGATCGCCGCACCCGACGATCTGCCCGGAACGACGGCGACCGCACGGAGCGTGTCGTGATCCGACCGATCCAGGATCTCGGGTGGGCGGTCATCCGCTTCGTGTCCGACCTCGGCGCGCTCGCGATCTTCACGCTCCAGGTGCTGCGCGCGACGATCGTGCCGCCGTGGCGCGTCCGACTCTTCGTCGACGAGCTCCACAAGCTCGGCGTGCTCTCGCTCGTGATCATCTGCGTCTGTGGGCTCGCGGTCGGGATGGTGCTGGGGCTGCAGGGCTACAACACGCTCGTCCGCTTCGGCGCCGCCGAGTCGCTCGGCGCGGTCGTCGGCCTGAGCCTCGTCCGCGAGCTCGGACCGGTCCTGACGGCGCTGCTCGCGACCGGCCGCGCCGGCTCCGCGACGGCCGCCGAGATCGGCACGATGGTCGCGACCGAGCAGCTCGACGGCCTCCGCATGATGTCGGTCGACCCGATCGACCTCGTCGTGACGCCGAAGGCGCTCGCGATGATCGTCGTGATGCCGCTCCTCTCGGCCCTCTTCATTGTCTGCGGGCTCGCCGGCGGCTATCTCGTCGGCGTGGGGTTGATGGGGCTCGACGGCGGGAACTATCTCGCGAGCCTCCAGTCGGCGGTCGACTTCCACGACGACATCCTCGGCAGCCTCCTGAAGGCGGTCATCTTCGGGGTGCTGGTCGGCCTCATCGCGACCTATCGCGGCTATCACGCGGCGCCGACGTCGGCCGGGGTCAGCGCCGCGACGACCTCGACGGTCGTGGTCGGCTCGGTCAGCATCCTCATCTTCGACTATTTCGTGACGGCCCTCTGGGGAGTGTGACCAGCCATGAATCGATCGCCACTACGTGATTTCGTCGTCGGGTTGTTCGTGCTCGCGGGCCTCGGCGCGATCGCGTACCTCTCGATCAACGTCGGCGGCCTCTCCTACAGCGGCCCCGGCGGGCTCACGCTCTTCGCCTCCTTCGACCAGACCGGCGGACTCAAGCCACGCGCCCCGGTCGTCATCTCGGGCGTGAAGGTCGGCCAGATCAGCGCGATCGACCTCGGCGCCGACTATCGCGCGCGCGCGACGCTCGAGCTCGACGCGAAGCTCGAGCTCCCGACCGACACCACGGCGTCGATCCAGACCGCGGGGCTCCTCGGCGACCGTTACGTCGCGTTGCAGCTCGGGGGGGACGACAAGATGCTGAAGTCCGGCGACGAGATCACCTTCACCGAATCGGCGGTGATTCTCGAGCGATTGATCGGCAAACTGGTGCACAACGCCCCGAGCGCCGAAAAGACCGAGGAGTAGAGGAGATGATGCGACTGTCGACCATCGCGCTGCTGGCCGTCCTGGTACTCGCACCGACCACGACCTGCCTCGCCGCCGACCCGCCGCCCGCGACCGAGACCGAGACCACGAGCGACGCCGCCGGCACCGGCGCCGACTACGACCCGTGGCAGCGCATGAACCGCGGCATCTTCTGGTTCAACGACCAGGCCGACCAGTACGTCCTCGAGCCCGTCGCGAAGGGCTGGGACGTGATCATGCCCGAGCCCGCCGAGACGTCGATCTCGAACTTCTTCGGAAATCTGCGGTTCCCGGTCGTCATGCTGAACAACCTGCTGCAAGGGAAGCCGGGCGACGCCGCGATCGACGTCGGCCGCTTCATGGTCAACACGACGTTCGGCATCGGCGGCCTCTTCGACCCGGCGACGATCTGGGGCCTCGAGCGTCACAGCGAGGACTTCGGTCAGACGCTCGGCGTGTGGGGCGTTCCCCCGGGGCCGTATCTCGTGCTGCCGCTCCTCGGCCCGTCGAATCCGCGCGACACGGCCGGCATCCCCGTCGATTGGGTCTTCAGCGTCACGCCGCTCTTCTTGAGCTCGTTCTGGTGGACGGGTGCCGGCGTCATCAACATCGTGAACGCGCGCGCGCAGATCCTCGACGAGGTGCAGCAAGCGAAGGAAGCCTCGCTCGACTACTACGTGTTCGTGCGGAACGCGTACTACCAGCGCCGCGTCGCGCAAGTGAACGATCAAAAGGAGGAGGGCACGAACGCGCCCTCGGACGATCTCTATGACCTCAACGTCATCGAAGACACGAAGTAGGCTGCTGCTCGCTCTCGCGCTCGGCGCGAGCCTGGTTGCCGGAGCCGCACGTCCGGCCGTCGCGGCCGACGGGCCGTCGGCGGTCGTCGAGCGGACCACGAGCGGCGTCATCGCGATCCTCACGGACGGGAAACTCTCCACCGACGAGAAGCGCAAGCGCGTCGAGGACGTCGTGCTCGCGAGCGTCGACTTCGAAACGCTTTCCAAGCTCGTGATCGCGCGCAACTGGAGCAAGTTCAGCGAGGCCCAGCGCGCCGAGTTCATGACGCTCTTCAGGAACCATCTCTCGATGACGTACGGGCGAAACGTCGAGACCTACAAGAACGAGAAGGTGACGATCACCGGGTCGCGCGACGAGAACGGCGGCGACACCACGGTGAAGACGAAGATTCTGCGCGGCGGCCCCGGCGACATCCTGGTCGACTACCGCATGCGGCAGACGGCGGGTACCTGGAAAATCATCGACGTGATCATCGAGGGCGTGAGCCTCGTGTCGAACTTCCGCTCGCAGTTCCAGGACGTGGTCGCGAGCGGCGGTCCGGAGCGCCTGCTCTCGCTGCTACGCGACAAGAACGCCAAGGGCGAGTCGCTGAAGACGAGCTAGCTGGCAGACTGCTACCGCCCTCCGCTGGCCCGCGATCGTCCCGGTGAGGTATCGGGGAGCCACACTCCCGCCACTGGAGGACGTCGCCATGCATCCGTACCGGACCGTTGCCGCCGTCGTCGCGCTGAGTCTGACGACCCTCGCCTCCGATCTCGCCGGGGCACCACCGCCAGGTCAGGTGTGCCAGGTGAACAAGAACAAGGAAGCCGGAAAGTACGATGCCTGCCGGCAGAACGCCGAGGCGAGCTTCGCCAAGTCCGGCGACGCCGGGAAGTACGCCACCGCGCTCGCCA
>Ga0268299_1002446_pt1 | contig 22190 bp, 10 predicted proteins | sample NOBtaG_FD_193484 | JGI IMG/M metagenome (GOLD analysis project Ga0268299, IMG submission 193484) | Activated sludge microbial communities from bioreactor in Nijmegen, Gelderland, Netherland - NOB reactor | ecosystem: Engineered > Bioreactor > Aerobic > Activated sludge | place: Netherlands... | reverse complement strand
CTCGCGCGCGCGGCGCATCGCACGAAGAGTCAGATCGAAGAGCTCGTCGCCGAGATCGCGCCGCGGCCCGACGTGGCGGCGGTCGTCCGCAAGCTGCCGGTGCGGGACGGTACTGCGCCGGTGAGCCAACTCGGTCTGGACCGAGTCGCGGCCCGCGGGCCCGCACTTCCACTTCTCGCGGTTGCGGCGAGTACCGCCGTTTCCGAGACGGAGCGAGCGCCGCAAGATCCACCTCGCCCGGTTCTCCCGCCGCCCGCTCCGCGGCCGCCGGCGGTCACGCCGCTCTCGCCGGCCCGCTACGGCGTCCAGTTCACCGCCGACGGCACGCTCCGCGAGAAGCTCGCGCGCCTCCAGGCGCTGCTGCGCTGTGATCTGGCATCGGCGATCGAGGCCGCGGTCGACGAGAAGCTGGCGCGCGTCGAAGCGAAGCGCTTCGGATCGACCACGGCGCCGCGGAGCAGTCTCGATGCCACCGATACCGCACCCCGCTCGCGCCATCTGCCGGCGGCCGTGCGGCGCGCCGTCCGCGATCGCGACGGCGATCGGTGCACGTTTCGCCTGCGCGACGGCAGTCGCTGCCCGGAACGGCGCGGCCTCGAGTTCCACCACCGCGACCCCTATGGCCGGGGCGGGACGCACGAGCCGGAGAACGTGGGCCTGATGTGCCGCGGGCACAACGTCTACGAGGCGGAGCTCGATTTCGGCACGGAGCACATCGAGCGATATCGGCGGCGCGCGGCGGGTCGCTGAGCGATTCGTCGCGCCCCGGCGGACCTCGTTCCGCCGCCGGCGCGGGTCACGAGCGGCGGTGTCATCACCGCCGTTGACAGCGCGCGTGAGCCCGAACGATCTTCCGCGGCTCATGACGGCGCGGGATTCAGAATCGCTCGGCTCCCGGCACTGGCGTCCCGGCCTCGCCGCGGTCCTCGTGATCGCGACCGTCGTGCGGCTGGCCTACGTCGCGGAGCTGCGTGCGACGCCGTGGTTCGATCGGCTCGTGGTCGATCCCGAATACTACGATCAGTGGGCGCGGCGGATCGCCGCCGGTGACTGGCTCGGGACGGGCGCGTTCTACATGGACCCGCTCTATCCGTACGTGCTCGGCGCGCTGTACGCGGTCGTCGGCCGTGATGTCCTCCTCGCGCGACTCCTGAACGTCGCGTGCAGCGTCGGGGCCTGCGCCTTCACCGCAGGGCTCGGCCGGCGCGTCGGCGGTGCGACGGTCGGGCTGTTGGCGGGCCTCGGGCTCGCCCTCTACGAGCCCGACGTCTTCAACTGCGGCGAGCTCGACAAGACGGCGCTGTCGATGCTGCTCGTCGCGGCGTTTCTTTTCCTCATGACCGATCGGCGGCGCGGTGCGCGGTTCGGCGCGGGGCTCGTGCTCGGGCTCGCCGCGCTGACGCGCGCCAACCTCCTCGTCTTCGCCCCGCTCGGCGCGCTCGTGATCGCACGCGACCCGGAGGCGGGCGACTCACCCGCGCGCGTCCGGGCGGCCGCGGCGTTCGTCGCCGGCTTCGCGCTGGCCCTCACCCCGGTCACGTTACGCAATCTCGCGGTCGCGGGGACCTTCGTGCCGACGACGACGCAGCTCGGGCAGAACTTCTACACGGGGAACAACGCGGAGAACCCGTACGGCGCGTACGGCGTCGTCTCGTTCGTGCGCGCCAACCCGCATTTCGAGGAAGCCGACTTCCGTGCCGCCGCGGAGGAGCGCGCCGGCCGGCCGCTCGGACCGAACGAGGTGTCGCGTTTCTGGCTGCGGGCCGGGCTCGAGCACATCGCGGCCGACCCGGGGTTCGCCGCCCGCGCGTTCGCGCGGAAGGCCGTGCTCTTCTGGAACGACTTCGAGGTCTCCGACAGTCAGGATCAGTACCTCATGGAGCGCGAGTCGCGGACCTTGCGGCTTCCGCTTCTCGGGTTCGGGGAGGTCGCGGCGCTCGCGGTCTTCGGGTTCGTGGTGGGGCGCCGGCGCCGGACGGTGCGCCTCCTCGGGGCGTACGTCGTCGTCTACGGCGCGACCCTCGTCGCGTTCTTCGTCTTCGCGCGCTACCGCATCCAGGTCGTCCCGGCGCTCCTGCCGCTCGCGGCCTTGGGAACGACGGCGCTGGCGACCCGCCTGCGGATGGGGGACGGACGGGGGATCGCGGTGGCCCTCGCCGTCGTCGGCGTCGCGGGGTCGCTGTCTTTCGCGACGATCGGCCTCTTCTCGCGCGATCATCCGAACGTCGTCGAGATGCGCCTCCGCCGCTACGCCGACGTCTACCTCCAGGCGGGAGAGGCTGAGCGCGCGATCGCCGCGCTCCAGGAGGCGATTCCCGGCTGTACGCACGGCTGTCCCTGGGCGCTCAAGGATCTTTTCGAGATCTATCGGACCACGGGGCGGAACGCGGAGGGCATCCGCTATCTCGAAGGCTTCGTCCGCGACCATCCGCAGCAGCGCGACGCCCCCGAGTACCTTGCGACACTGCGAGCCGCGACGACTTCGCCATAGACCTTGCACCGACGCGCGATTCGATGTGGCCGTGATGCGGGGTGGCGCACACTGCGAGAAGGGCGAAGTCGCGCCAGTCTCCGCGTACAAGAAACTTTCGGACGTATGCGATCGGTATGCGCTTTTTCGTTGACAGTCAGCATGGCGCTCGTGGTAGACCGCCTGCGCTGCAACCCCCGACTGTAGTCCGACGAGATCACGAGTTTCCCCTGACCCGCGCCGGAACGAGCCACTACCTGGCGGAGGAGTGACGATGATGGCCCCCACGAACCCTGCCTCCCTTGCATGCGGACTCCGCTCCTTCGGCATGGCGCTCGCGATGACCGTGATCCTCGCGGCCTCCGCCGCGGCGCAAGGCATCTCGGCTCACAGCGGCAGCACGGCGGGCAGTACCGGTGACGCCGGTGACGGCAGCGGGTCGCGGCGCTCGTCGCGCCAGACGCTGACGGCGAACACGTCGACCTTCCAGTCGCGCTTCGCGTGGAACATCAACGCCGACGTCGGTGTCGGCAGCACGCGCGACACCAGCGGCAACGCGCAGCACAACATGAGCTTCAACGTGACGGCGCCCGGCGGCTACCGGCTCGACGTCTCCGAGTCGCGCGTCGGTATGTACCAGAGGAACGCGGACGTCAGCGGGTGCAGCGGCTCCGCCGACATCAGCGCGCTCACGGGCTCGCAGGGAGGCGGCTCGCTCACCTCGGGTAGCCTGAGCATCGGTGACCCGGGCGGCATCGGTGCCGGCGGCGGAAACAATCAGGTCCCATTCTCTCAGTCGACCAGCGCGCAGATCCACGCAGTCAGCAACGGCGGCGCGGTCGGTCACACGCTCACCTTCACGTGGAACGGGTCGGTCCGGTCGAACTCCTGCGAAGCGGCCGTTCGCCACGGTGAGAGCCGCGGCAGTACCAGCGGCTGTGGCGCGTGCGAGTACCCCGGCTCTCCGAGCCGCACGCAGGCGAACGACGGTCACTTCGTGACGGTCAGCTTCACGAGCCTCTGCGGCAACGGCGTCGTCGACGCGTCGGTGTCCGAGCAGTGCGATCCGCCGAACGGCGCGTGCTGCGCCTCGAATTGCCGCTTTGCCAGCGCCGGCACGACCTGCCGCGCCGCCGCCGGCGTCTGCGACGCGGTCGAGACCTGTAGCGGGTCGTCGGCGTCGTGCCCGGCCGACGCCAAGCTCTCGAGCTCGACGGTCTGTCGCGCGAGCGCGGGCGTGTGCGACACGGCCGAGAACTGCAACGGTTCGAGCAACACGTGCCCGGGCGACTCCTTCCTGTCTTCCGCGAACGTCTGCCGGCCGACGGCGGGTGTCTGTGACGTCGCCGAGAACTGCACCGGCTCGTCCGCGGCGTGTCCAGCCAACTCCTTCGCGAGCTCGGCGACCCAGTGCCGCGCCTCGGCCGGGGTCTGCGACGTGGCCGAGAACTGCACGGGCTCGTCGGCGACCTGCCCGGGTAACTCCTTCGTGAGCGCGGGAACGCAGTGCCGCGCCTCGGCGGGCGTCTGTGACGTCGCCGAAACCTGCAACGGCTCCTCCGCGACGTGTCCGGCGGATGGCTTCGCGAGCGCCGCGACGGTCTGCCGCGGCTCGGCGGGCGTCTGCGACGTCGCCGAGAATTGCACCGGCTCCGGCGTGGCGTGTCCCGCGGACGGCTTCCAGAGCGCGGCGACCGTGTGCCGCGGCTCGGCGGGCGTCTGCGACGTCGCCGAGAACTGCACCGGCTCCGCGGCGACCTGTCCTCCTGACACGTTCCAATCGGCTGCGACCCCGTGTCGGCCTTCGGCGGGCATCTGCGACGTCGCCGAGAACTGCACGGGCTCGGGCGCCGCGTGTCCGGGCGACATCTTCGCCACCTCCGCGGTCCAGTGCCGCGCTTCCGCGGGCATCTGCGACGTCGCCGAGAACTGCTCGGGCTCGAGCGCTACCTGTCCCGCGAACGCCTTCGAGCCGTCGTCGACCGTCTGCCGCTCGGCGGCCGGCGTCTGCGACGCGGTCGAGAACTGCACCGGGTCCGCGGCGGCCTGCCCGACGGACGCGAAGAGCAGTGCGGTCTGCCGTCCGACGGCCGGCGTCTGTGACACGGCCGAGAGCTGCAACGGCACCGACGACGATTGTCCCGCGGACGCCTTCCAGTCGGCGGCGACGGTCTGCCGGCCTTCGGGCGGCGTGTGTGACGTCGCCGACAACTGCACCGGGACGGGGCCCGCGTGTTCGGCCGACGCGAAGAGCACGGCCGAGTGCCGCGCGGCCGCCGGCGTCTGCGACACGGCCGAGATCTGCGACGGCGTGAGCAACGCGTGCCCGACCGACGTCTTCCTCCCGAGCAGCACCGAGTGCCGCGCGTCGGCGGGCATCTGCGACGTCGCCGAGAACTGCACGGGCTCGGGCGCCGCGTGTCCGACCGACCTCTTCCAGTCGAGCGCGACCGTCTGCCGGAGCGCCGCGGGCGTGTGCGACCTCGTCGAGAACTGCACGGGCTCGGCGGCGGCCTGTCCGAGCGACGCGAAGAGCACGGCCGAGTGCCGCGCGGTCGCCGGCGTCTGTGACGTCGCCGAGAGCTGCGACGGTGCGAACGACGACTGCCCGACCGATGCCTTCGAGCCGAGCAGCACGACCTGCCGTCCCGAGGCCGGCGTCTGCGACGTCGCGGAGAACTGCACGGGCTCCGGCGCGGCCTGCCCGAGCGACGCACGCGAGCCGAGCACGACCGAATGTCGCGCCGTCGCCGACGTCTGCGATACGGCCGAGAATTGCGACGGCACCAACGTCGACTGTCCGGCGGACGGCTACCTGCCGTCGTCGACGGTCTGCCGCCCCGTGAACGGCGTCTGCGACACGGCCGAGAACTGCACGGGCTCGGGCTCGGCGTGTCCCGCCGATTCCTTCCAGTCGAGCGCCGTCGTCTGCCGGCCTTCGGGAGGCGTCTGCGACATCACCGAGAACTGTAGCGGCAGCGCCGCGACCTGCCCGACGGACGTCGTCGAGCCTTCGTCGACCGTCTGCCGTCCGGCGGCCAGCTCGGGTGATTCGGCCGAGACCTGCGACGGCGCCGCCTACTTCTGCCCGGCGGACGCCTTCCTGCCCGCCGGCACGCCGTGCGACGACGGCAGCTTCTGCACGGTCGACGACGAGGCCGACGGGTTCGGCAACTGCGTCGGTGATCCGTACGACTGTGACGACGACAACCCCTGTACGGACGACTCGTGCGACTCGCAGGGTGGCGGCGCCCTCTGCGAATACGTCAACAACGGGAGCTGCGTCGGCGCGAATTGCGGCAACTTCGCGATCGACGCCGGTGAGACCTGCGATCCGCCGAACCCGGCGATCGGTCCGAACGGCCAGCCCATCTGCCGTTTCGACTGTACGTCGTGCGGCGACGGTGTCGTGCAGCCACAGAACGTCGAGACCTGTGACGACGGCAACACCGTCAGCGGGTGCCGTCTCGACAAGCCGCAGCAGCCGCTCGACAACTGCTTGAACACCTGTATCGAGCCGATCTGCGCCGATCCGGCCCGCATCAAGTTCGGTTTCAACGATCAGCCCGACCTGTTCTACTTCCACGGCCGCCTGATCGCGCCGATGTCGGTGGACTTCATCAACAACCACTTCGTGATCGAGCTCCAGGACGTGAACGGCAACGTCCTCTGGCGCTCGTCGCTGGTGAAGAACTCGATCGAGGTCCAGAACGCCAAGTCGACGCGCTACAAGAACCGTGGCGCGCGCGCGGGCGGCGGCGTCTACCAGCTCAAGACCAAGCAGGCTGTCGGCCACTACGTCCTGACGTTGAAGGCGTATGGCGACCTGTCGCAGTCGATCGCCGACATGGTGACCCGCGTCTACGTCGGGTCCGAGGAGTGGGCGATCCGCGGTCTCTGGACCCAGCAGAGCACCAAGGGCTGGAAGCTCTCCAACAAGGCGACCTTCTACCCAGTTCCGTAAGGGGCTCGTAGCCACATCCGCAACGCGGGCTCGGACCCGTCGACGAATCGTCGGCGGGCTCCGGGCCCGCGTCGTTCGTGGGTCTCGAGGCCGGGCGCTGCTAGGCGTCGCCGGCCGTCGCCAGAAGCGCCGGCTCCAGCATCACAGCGTGGGTGACGCCGACGGTCGCGAACACGCGACGGTGCTCGGCGAGCGCCGCGAGCAAGCGATCGAGCATGTGCTCGTCACGGAGCCGATTCGAGCGGGTCGCGATCCGCTGGGTCGGGAGCTCGTCGCGCATGGGGTTGGTCTCGTGTCCCGTCACGCGCCCGGCCTCGAGCGGAGTGCCCATCACCTGGAGGTGCTGCCGCTCGATGAGGGCCCAGTCGATCGTGGGGAGGTCCAGCGCCGGCCCGATCAGCTCGAAGAAGTCGCCGAAGTAGCCGTCGAAGTCCATGCGGGCGGTCTTGCGGTTGTAGGACGCGAGTTGCCGCACGACCAGGAACACCAGCGCCTCGGCTTGCGACAGCTCGCGCCGGAGGAGACGCGCTTCCTCGGGGAGCGGGATGTCCATGCTGGCCGTCGGGATGCCGGCGCGCGCCGCGAGGTGGGTCACCAATCCGGCCTCGCCGTGCCGTCGGATCGCGATCTCCCGCTCGGGCTCGGGGTGCGGCGGCGTCCCTTCGTGCAGGACGAAGGCGGGGGCGAGCGCGGCGAACGCGGCTTCGATCTGGTCGAACATCGGCAGCGAAGGATCGGAGCTGTGCCAGCCGCCGAAGAGCACGAGCCGTGTCCCGTCGCGCCGCACGTCGACCACGTACGGGGTGGCGTGCCGGATCGCGGCGTACTCGGCGAACGTCAGGATGCGGCGACTACTCGCCACGCGCCGTCTCGCCGCGAGCCTTCGCTTCGTAGCGGTCGGCCTTGTCGAGGAGCCGCGGATCTTCGTAACGCTGCGTACTGAAATCCTCGAGCTTGTACGGTGCGGTCCGGTAGTTCGTCCCGGTGGCATCGTTCAGCTGCGGCGGCGTAGCGCTCACGTTCGCAAGCGCGACCGACGACAACTGGTAGGGCCCAGGTTGCTCGGTTTCGCGGAGGGCCAGGCCCCAGAAGTTGACGGGGATCCAGCGGATGCCGGGCTCGAGGTGGACCGTCTTCGCGGCCCATGCGAGCAACCCGCGCGACCCGCTGAGCGTCGCGTCGAGGCGATATTCGGCGGGCGCCGTCACGTTGACCTCGGCGAGGAGCCGTAGGTGCCCTCCGGCCAGCTCGTCGCGGTAGTTGCCGGTCAGCCACGCCGCCGCCGCTCCGTAGTAGAAGCGCGTCCGGGCGCTGCGCCGCTCGCCGCCCGACGTCTGTCCGTAGACCTTCACGCGTATCAAGCCGGTCCACCGGTCCAGGTCGTCGTCGGACGGGGTGAGGATCGTCGTGAAGACGCCGTCGCCCGCTTCGATGTCGCGCTCCTGCCCGTCGTCGCGGAAATCGACCTGGGCGACGACGGTGTCCTCGGCGTTCGTGAGCTCGCCGGCGATCTCGCCGCCGCTCTCCGTCGCCCAGTCGTCGGGGTACTCGCGGATGAATTTCGCGAACAGGATGATCGGGTTCGGCGCCTCGTAGCTCACCGATGACGCGAAGACGACGAGCGTCGGTCTCCGTCCCTGTCCCGGGGGGCTCACGCGCTCCTGGACCGTGCGGGCCTTCACGATCGGATCGAGGTTGTCCTCGATGCGGCGGGACGTGCGGGGGAAGCGGGCTTTGTGACGGAGGTCGGCCGCGATCTCCATGGCTTTTTTGGAATCGACGATCTCGGCGAGCTCTTCCTTCTCGGCGGCGCGACGCTGGGTCTCGGCGTCGACGGGCGTCGGTGAGGTGCCCGCGTTCGGCACTGCGGCGGCGACCGCTTCCGGCGGAGGTGGTTCGCTCGCGGTCCTCCCGGTCTGGGCGGGCCTTCGCAAGAAGAGGCCCGCGGAGGCGGCGACGATGACGACGGCTGCGATGAGCAGTAGGCGCGAACGTGGCATGAATCGGGGCCAGCGGCACGAAGCGCCTCGGCCGGTGCGTAAGCTAGTCGACTCCGCGTGACCCGTACAAGGCAGGTGCGGCGGGGTCGTGTCGCCGTGTGATCCCGGTCGACGACGCCCGGCCGGTCGAGAACGAAGTCCGCGCCGGTGCGCCGTCGGCCATCGGGAAATGCGGACGGGTGGAGGGTCATCCGGCGGGCCCTGCGGCGGCGTCGCGCTGTGCTCGGCGCGTCGACCGTGACCGGGCTCATGACTGATGCGCTCGCGATGGGCACATGGCCGCTCGTCGGGCGATCGGTGTCCCACGCCAGAACTTGCGTTTGGCGCTCCTCGCCGGCAGCCGGGCCCGCCGGACGACCCTCCACCCGTCCGCCCACGACCGCCGGTGCTCGGAAGACGCACGGCATCGGTATCGACAGGCGATCGAGCGGAGCGCAGCGACACCTCCCCCGCACGCAGTTCCCGACGGCCGACGGCGCACCGGCGCGGACTTCGTTCTCGACCATCCGAGCGGGGACGGGAATCAAAGTGCGACACGACCGCGGCGGGGTTGCCTTGACCGCTGGGGGATCGGAGCGACAGTGTGCCGCCGGACATGCGTGGGACGGTGGATCGATCTCGGAGCGTGGGCGCGGCGGCGCTGCTGATCGGTCTTCTGGCGCTCGTCGTTCCGTCGCCGCTTTTCGGCGAACGGCCGACCTGGGACGGGCTGCTCGCGCCCTACAGCGCCGGCGCGCCGCTCCCTCACGGCTTTCGCGTCGAGGGGATCCATCGTGGGCCGGACAACGGCGTGGTCGTCTCCGTTCGCCGGCCCGAGGACGGCGCCGCGGTCGAGGTGCTGATCGTCGAGCGCGGCCGGTGGCAGAGCGTCCACGCGTCGCGCAGCTTCACGATCGACTACGAGCTGCCGCGGTCCCCGGCTGCCGAGCGCGACGTCATCACGGCGTTCGTCGCCGAGACGATCCGAGCCCGTGATCACGGGTTGCCGGCGCCGGACGCCGTGGCACTCGGACCCGATGATTCCAGCGTCCTGCCCTGGTGGTACGAAACGGTGCGCGGCGCGCGTGGCGTGCTGATCGGCGCGAGCCTGGTCCTGCTGGCGCTGCTGTTCGTGGTGCGCTCACGGGCGCTGGCGTTCGCGGGGCTCGCGCTCGGCGCGACGGACCTCGCGCTGCGGCTCGTGGGCGTGCCGGTGCTCCGCGTGGACGTCGGCGCCGTGTGGATCGTCCCCGCGGCCGCGGCGCTCGTGACGGCCGCGCTGTGGGATCGGCCGCCATGGCGTGCGACGGGCGTCGCCCCGGTGTCGGTCGTCGCGGTCGTCGCACTCGTCCTGCGACTCGGGCTCGGTCCGTGGGGTCCGCTCCATGTGAACGGCCACGGGCCACGGTTCATTGCCGGGGTCACGAGCAACCCGGGGGACATTGCGGCGTACGGTCCGGGCTATCGCGAGCTCTTCGCTCCGATCGCCGCGTTCGCGCCGGCGAGCCCGGACTGGGCGATCTTCGCCGGCAACGCGCTGTTGTCGGCGTTGCTGGTGCCGCTGGCGTTCGCGATCGGGCGCATGACCGGGCTTGCGACGACCGGCGCCCTGATCGTCGCGTGGCTCCTCGCGATCGATCCGATCGCGATCCGCGCGAGCGCGACCGAAACCTACTTCGCGCCGATCGCGTTCTTCGCCGCGGCCGGGAGCGCGGCGATGCTCGCCGCCCTGCGTGCGGCGGAGGCGGAGAGCCACGGGCGCGCCGGGGTGCTGCTCGTCGCGGCGGGGCTGCTCGTCTCGCAGGCGGCGCGCATCCACCCGTGCGCGTGGGTGGTGATGGCGACGGTGCCGTTCGTCGTGCTCGCCGGGGACGCCGCCAGCCGGCAGCGCCGGGTCGTCATGGCGCTCGCGGCCGCGACGGTCAGCGGCGGCGTGTTGCTGTGCACGAGCGCGACGGCGTTGCTCGACGTGTTCGGCAACATCCGCACGGGTACGGTCTTCCGGCCGCCGTCGCCGTCGCCGTGGCCGCTCGTGTGGATCGCGCTGCCCGCGCTCGCGTACGCCGCGCTCGCGCCGCGGCGCTGGCTCGTGGTGCCCGCCGGTGTCGCGCTCGCGGCGATGCTGCTCACGCGGCAGGCCTTCGACGCGAGCTGGATCTGGCAGCAGTCGTATTTCCGCGTCTACCTGACGGTGCCGGTCATCGCGGCGGTGGCGTGCGTGCCGGCAGCGTGGCTCCACCGGCGCGGCGTCGTCGCGGCGGCGGTGCTGGTGCTCGCGCTCTCGTGGACGACGTTCGCGTGGCCCGTCGTCACGGCGCGTACCCCGGATCACCTGGAATATCGGTGGATGCGCGAGCACCTCGGCCGGATGGCGCCCGAGTGCGGGGTCGTCTACCTGCCGTCCGCGCAGAGGCGGGTCGTCCGGCTGCCGACCTACGCGGGTCCGGTACGCGAGGTCGTCGATGCGCGGCGATCCGGCGACGTCGCCGCGGCTTTGGCTCGCTCGAGCTGCCTGTACTACGTCCACACCTCGCTGTGCTCGACGGCCGAAGGCCGACCCGAGTGCGAGGCCGTCGAGCGCCGTCTTTCGCTGGCGCCGATCGACCGCGCGTCGTTCGCCGCGTCGCGCGAGCGCGAAACCTTCGGGTACGACGCCGACACCGTGGAGGTCTGGGTCGCGCGTGTGGAGCGGATCGGGGCCGACTGAGTCAGTCGATCGCGGCGATCCAGCACCCCATCGCTTCGAACCGTCGCGTACCGTGCTCCGCGAGCGCCGCATGGAAGGCGCGCGGCGCAGCGAGCGCGGGGCCGGCGTTCTGGAAGTACCGGACGCTGCGATCGCACGCGACGGCGAGGTCGATGCGTCTCTCGGTGACGAGCCCGGGATCGAAGTTCGCGACGCGCTCCACGAACTCACCCTTCAGGATGCGGGCGTCGAACTCGGGATACGCGCGGCGGAAGGCCTCGCGCAGTTGCGCTTGGAGCCGGCCACCGGCATCGGCGAACGTGGCTTGCAGGAGCGGAAACGCGTCGGATTCGAGCCAGATGGTGCCGCCCGGCGGTGCGTGCTCGAGCAGCCAGCGTTGCATCACCCAGCGCGGATTCTCCTCGGCCGCGGCGACGAGCACGCGCGGGCTCGTCCGGTCCCAGAGCTGGATCAGCATCGGCGCGACGACCAGCACGGCCGCCGCCGTCCCGATCACACGGCGGCGTGACGAGGCCGCGAGGGCGTCGCCGACGAGCACGCCGATGGCCGCGCAGAGCCAGGGCATCGCGATCAGGATGTAGCGGTCCTCGTGCGTCCGCACGGCGACGAACGCGGCGAGGACGAGCCAGGGGAAGAGTCCCAGGATGCGCCGGAACCCATCCCCGCGGATCGCCAGCCACGCGCTCGCGGACGCTGCCACGACCGCGAAGAGCGGACTCTGGTCGCGCACGAGGCCGAAGTAGAACCACTCCGACGTCTTCTCGAGCGACGGGTGCTGGATGGCGGCGAAGGAGAGCTGGAAAACGAACCCGTCCCACGCCGCTGCCGGCGCGAGGACGACGTACGGGTTCGTGAGCGTGAACGCCGCGACGGCCGCGAGCACGCCGAGCACGAACGATCGGACGACCTCCGACGGCGCGCGCCCCTTCCGCGCGATGATCGCGGTCGCGAGGTACGCGACGCCGAGGAGCGCCGCGGGATAGTTCGCGCCCGTCGCGAGGCCGATGATCGTGCCGGCGACGACGAAGTCGCGGCGTCGCCCGCGTTCCGCCAGTCGATGCAGCGCGAGCGCGGCGAGCGTCGTGAGCAGCGCGCAGAGCGAGTCGACGCGGGCCCGTTGCGAGTAGAGGACGTGCAGGGGCAGGAGGGCGAGGATCACCGCGGCGACGACGCCCGCCCACCATCCGCGGACGCGCCGCGCGAGCTCGAAGACGACGGGGACGGTGAGCGCGCCGAACGCGGCGGCGAGTAGCTGGAGCGCCTGAAGATACTTTGCCTCGTCGCGAACGAAGTCGGCGAGGAGATCGACGGGTGCCTCGAACGTCCCGGCCGCTTTCCCGACGAGGTAGAGGCCCGAGAAGAGCGCGGCGCCGGCGTCGTAGAAGAGGGCGGGGCGCAGGAAGTTCCCCGGGTTCCCGCCCTCGAAGAGGACGCACCACGCGCGCCATGCGACGTACCATTCGTCGCCGCCACCTTCGTTCGTCCCCACGCGCAGCACGAAGGGCACCCGAACGAGCAGCGCGAGGACGCCGAGGCCGGCCCATACCGCGGCGAGCCGCCATGGGGAGGACGCGCGCGGCGGAGGCACTTCGCGTGCATACGCGGGGCGCTCGCGGCGGGCAACGTGGTTCGGTCCGCTGGACGCCGTCGGCCCGGGACCGCTAGAGAACCCGGGCGTGCGGCCGCGGGTGATGCGCCGGAAGGGCGTGGTGAGGACGCTGACGCCGGCCGCGTTCGTGGTGCTCGCGTTCGTGCTGACCGCGGGTGCGTGGCCGACGGTCGCCGAGGCGGCCCCGATCACGCCCGAGTTCGCGCAGAGCCTCTACGCGCGCGTCGGCCCGTTGCGGGAAGCGGACGGGTGCCGGCTCACCCGCTTCGACACCAGCCGCTTCCAGATCACCATCGGTCTCGCGACGGCGAACGGGACGCAGGATGCGTTCGAGCTCGGCGCGCTGCCCGCGCCGGCCGCGGGCAGCCGCACGGCCGGAGACTGGTGGCTCGCGGTGCCGCCGGGGCTCGCACGCGACTGCGCGGCGACCGTCGCCGCGGTCGAGCGCATTCTCGGCGGCACCTCGACGCCGGCCGGGGATGGCCAGGTTGGTGGCGTGCCGCTCTCGGCTGCGTCGCACTATGCCGTGCTCGTCTGGACGTTCGCGCTGCTGCTGCTCGGCACCGTCTACGTCCTCGGCCGGGAGGCGGCGGCATGCGCCGCACCCGGGCGCGCCGTCGGCGCCTTCCTGCTCGTGTGGGGCGTCGCGCTCGGGCTCCGTCTCACGGTGTCGCCGCAGACGTTCCTCCACGAGTACTACCACATCACGGAAACCGTCGGGGCGTACTTCGGCGGCGAGGCCGCGCCCGGATACGGCAGGACCGGTCCCGCGCTCTTCCGCCTCGTGCGGCAGATGCTCGGAGCCGGCGACGACGTCCGGGTGATCTTCCTCACCAACGCCGTGCTCTCGTCGTTGGCGGTGCCCGCGGTCGCGATGCTCGTGCTCGCGGTCTTCGGGAGCTGGCCGCCGGCGCTCTGCGCCGCGTTGCTGCTCGCCGTATCGCCGCAACACCTGCGGTTCTCGGCCGCCGAGGACTTGTTCGTGCAGGCGATCACGTTCGGGTTGTGGTCGCTGGCGCTGTTCGCGTCCCATCTGCGCACGCGGCGACAGGTGGATGCCTTGCTCGGCGCGCTTGCCGCGTCGCTCGCGATGCAGTCGCGTCCCGAGATGATCTTCTTTCCGCTGGTGGTGGTCGGGTTCGTTTTCGGGACCGAGCCGCGCCCATGGCGCGCGCTGTTCTCGCGACCGATGCTCGTGGCCGCCGTGGTGTTCGCCGTGTCGATCGTGCCACACGCCCTCGACGTGCTGACCTCGATGCGCTCGGGACGCTCGCCGTCTCCCGGGATCCCGTCGCTGTCACGCTACCTCGATACGCTGGTGGCCTTCGATCCGCGGATCACGCCGCTCGTCCATCGGGGGGCGATCGTCGTCGGCGCGGCGTGGGCGGTGTTCCGCCGCCCGGGCTGGATGCTGTGGATCCTCGCCGTGTACGTCGGCTTCACCGTGTTCGGGTTGTCGATCTTCGACAACCCGCAGTTCCATTTCCGAGCGCAGAACTTGCCGACCAGCTTCCTCGTGATGCTCGGTGCCGGCGTGGCGCCCGTATGGATGGCGCTCTGGGGTGCGCGCCGACGGGCGGGCGTCGTCGTCGGCCTTGCGCTGCTGGTCGTCTCGGCGGTCACCGTGGTCGCCGGCTGGCGCGGCTTCATCGGCGAGCTCAAGGATCAGCAGCTCGAGTGGGCGTTCCTCGAACGGCACGTGCCGGAGCTCCCCAGGCAGGCCACGCTGCTCACCGCCGTCGAAGCGGGAGGGCACAATCTCGACGTGTTTCCGGAGTTTCTTTTGACGCGGAGCGGGCGCCGCTACACCCTGGTCGACGTCAGGAACGCGGCGAAGGGCTCGGTCTCCTGGCCACAGCCGACGGGCGAGCTTCTCTTCTACCAGGGGATGTTCTGCTACTTCGCGTTCGACGACGAGCCCTCGCCGGAGCCGATGACGCCCGTCTGCCGTGCGGTGCACGAGCGCTACGCACTCGAGCCGCTGCTCGTGAAGGATTTGCGCACGGAGGGCTACTCGTCCCTCCGCTACGCCCAGGGGGGGCGCGGAGTCTATCGCATCGGGTTCTATCGGCTGACGCCGCGTCCGTGACGCGGTCCGCGGCGCATTCTGCTACATCCCGGCCTGCGACCTCCCCACCCATGACGTGGTTCAGACGCCAGCGCGACGCGATCATCACGGCCATCGTCGTCGATCTCCTTCCGGCGCATCCGGCCCTCGATCCGGCGGATCGCGACGCCGTCGCGGCGGACGTCGTCGCGTTCGTGGTCGCGCAAGTTCGGGGACTGCCCGAGTTCCTTCGCCTGCCGTATGGAGCGGCCTCGTTCGCGTTCGACGGGCTTGCGATCCTGCGCTGGGGCCGGCCATTCCGGATGCTCGACGTCGCCCGCCGGCAGGCGTACGTGGCGCTCTGGACCGGGTCTGCCCTGGGTGCGACGCGGAACTTCATCAAGCTCGTCCGCAGCTGCACGCTGCTCGCGTACTACGACCATCCGACCGTCCGGGCTCGGCTCGAGGAGTCCGTCACGCCCGCAGCCGGAGGAGCGGCGGTGATCCGCTCGCGAGCGGGGTCCGCATGAGCGCGCTCGCGACCGCGTCGCTGCCGAGCGAGCTCACGACCGAGGTCCTGGTGATCGGGTCGGGGGCGGGCGGGGCGGCGACCGCCATGGCACTCGCCGAGGAGGGCTACGAGGTTCTGGTGCTCGAGGAGGGACCGGACACCGACACGACCCGCATCGCGTCGAACTCGATCGCGGCCATCGGGAAGCTCTACCGGAACGGCGGCATGACGCCGATGCTCGGGACACAGTCGATCGCCTTCGTCGAAGGCCGCTGCGTCGGCGGCTCGACCGAGATCAACAGCGGGTTCTGGCATCGCGTTCCTCCCGAGGCCTACGACCGCTGGCGGACGGAGGCGCTCCTCGCCGACTTCACGCCCGAGATCATGGAGCCGTACTTCGACCGGCTGGAGCGCGATCTGTCCGTCTCGTTCATGCGGCCCGAGGACATTCCGCGGAGCTCGGAGCTCTTTCGCGCCGGCATCGAACGCATGGGGTGGCAGTACGTCGAGGTGCCGCGGTGCCAGCGCGACGCGGGCAATCAGTTCGCGCCCGGCGCCAAGCAATCGATGCAACGCACGTACATCCCGCGCGCGCTCGCGGCGGGCGCGCGCCTGGTGGCGGACGCCAAGGCGACCGCGCTCACCCACGAGAGCGGTCGGGTGCGGAGCGTCGAGGTCGTCGTCGGTAGCGGACCGGCGCGCCGTCGCTGCTCGATTCGCGCCGAGAAGGTGTTCCTCGCGTGCGGGGCGATCCAGACGCCGGCGCTGCTCCGGCGGAGCGGCATCACGCGGAACGTCGGCGACAGCCTCCAGACACATCCCATGATCAAGGCGGCGGCGTTGTTCGACGACGAGATCGAGGCCCACGACGCCGCGCTGCCCGTCTACCAGGTGAAGCAGTTCTGGCCGAACATCACGATGGGCGGCGCCGTGTTCACACCGGGCTTTCTCGCGATGCTGCTCGCCGAGAGCTGGGACGCGTACGGGCACGCCATGCGCGATTGGAACCGCATGGCGCTCTACTACGCCGGCACGCGCGGCATGGGGCACGGAACGGTGCGGGCGATTCGCGGCGTGGAGGACGGCGTCGTCATTCGCTACCGGTTGTCGCAAGCCGATCATCACCACCTGCGCCTCGGCTTGAGCCGTCTGACCGAAGTGCTGTTCGCGGCCGGCGCCACGGCCGTCTATCCGGCGCTCAGCGGCGCGCCGATCCTGCGCTCGGCGGAGCAGGGACGGGGGCTCCTCACGCAGCCGCTACCGCTCACGTCGATGGGCTTGTCGACCGTCCACGCATTCAGCTCGTGCCCGATGGGCGAAAACCCCGACCGCTGCGCCACGGATTCGTTCGGCAAGGTGCGCGGCTTCCGCAATCTCTGGATCAACGACGCGAGCCTCATCCCGGACTCTCCAGGCCTCAATCCCCAAGGCACGACCATGGCGATCGCGCTCCGCAACGCGGAGCGCTTCATGGACGGCGATCGGCGCGCGATCTCACCCGCGCGTCGCGCCAGCGCCGCGCGGCCCGAGCTGCTCGTGACGGGCGCGCCGGGCTGGCTCGGCACGCGCCTCGTCGAGATGCTGGAGCAGGGCGCGCTCGGTCCGGCGTTCCGCGGCAAGACCGTGCGCTGCCTCGTCCGCCCGAGCGACGACGAGTCCGTGATCCGCCGCGTCGCGCCGGGAGCCGATCTCGCGGCCGGGGATCTCGGCGATGCGCGCTCGCTCGACGCGTTCTGCCGCGGTGCCGAGGGCGCGACGCTCGTCCACGTCGCGGGTCTCGTCCATCCCGCGCGCTTCACCCGCGACTTCGCGCGCGTGAACGTCGAGGGGACGCGGAACCTCCTCGCGGCGGCGGAGCGTACCGGCGTGCGGCGTGTGGTCGTCGTGTCGTCGAACTCGCCGGTCGGGTGCAATCCTTCCCCGGGCCACGTGTTCGACGAGCGTTCGCCGTACGACCCGTACATGGGCTACGGCCGATCCAAAGCGGCGATGGAACGGCTCGTGCACGAGGCGCAGGAGCGCGGCCGGATCGAGACCGTGATCGTCCGGCCACCGTGGTTCTACGGGCCGCACCAACCGCCGCGTCAGACGCTCTTCTTCACCATGATCAAGAACGGACGATTCCCGGTTCTCGGTGACGGCACCCAACGACGCTCGATGGCCTACGTCGACAACATCTGTCAGGGGCTCGCGCTGGCGGCGGAGAGCCCTCGCGCGAACGGTGAAACGTATTGGATCGCCGACGAGCGGCCGTATTCCATCGACGAGATCGTCACGACGGTGTCGGAGGTGCTCGAGTCGTTCGGCTTCCGGTGCGCCCCCGCGCCGCTCCGCCTTCCCGCCGTCGTCGGTGAGACGGCGCGCGTCGTCGACGGGCTGCTCCAGGCCGTCGGACTCTACCATCAGAAGATCCACGTGCTCGGCGAGATGCATCGATCGATCGCCTGCTCGATCGCGAAAGCGCAGGCCGAGCTCGGCTACGCGCCGCGGGTGTCCCTGCGAGCGGGCATGGCCGCGTCCGTCGAATGGTGTCTCGCGAACGGACAGCAGATCTGACCGCCATGCGGGCGCTCGTCACCGGGGGGTCGGGGTATTTCGGCTGTCTTCTGCGCGACCGGCTGCGCGAGCGGGGTGCGACGGTCCGCGTGTTCGACCTCGTCGACGCCGACGGCCGACCGCCCGAGGTCGAGCTCGTCCGGGGGGACATCCGCGACCGCGCGGCCGTGGTCGCCGCCTGCGAAGACATCGACGTCGTGTTCCACAACGTCGCGCAGGTCCCGCTCGCGAAGGATCGGGAAGCGTTTTGGTCGGTCAACTGCGGGGGAACCGAGAATCTGCTCGAGGCCGCACGGACGGCGCGCGTCGCGAAGATCGTGCACACGTCGTCGAGCGCGATCTTCGGGGTGCCGAAGCAGAATCCCGTCACGGAAGCGACCGCGCCGACGCCGATGGAAGAGTACGGCAAGGCGAAGAGCGCCGCGGAGGACGTCATCCGCCGTCACGTCGCTGCGCACGGGCTCGACGTCACGATCATTCGGCCGCGCACGATCGTGGGCCACGGCCGCCTCGGCATCTTCCAGATCCTCTACAACTGGGTCGAAGAGGGACGGCGCATTCCGGTGCTCGGCGACGGAGCCAACACCTACCAGTTCGTGCACGCCGACGACCTGGCCGAGGCGTCCATCCGCGCCGCCGCGCGTCCGGGCTTCGCGATCTACAACGTCGGCGCGGAATGCTTCGGCACCATGCGCCAGACGCTGGAGGCGCTGTGCGCGCATGCCGGAACGGGCAGCCGTGTCTATTCCGTCCCGATGACGCTCGCCGTCGCCGCCATGCGCGCGACGAGCGCGCTCGGCCTCTCGCCACTCGGGCCGTATCACTCGCTGATGTACGGCCGCAGTCTCTGGTTCGACGTGTCCCGGGCGAAGCGCGAGCTCGACTGGAGCGCGCGGTGGTCGAACGAGGAGATGATCTGCCAGTCGTACGACTGGTATCGCGAGCACAAGCACGAGCTCGCGGCCGGGAAGAAGGCGTCGCCGCATCGATCGGCGATCGAGCAGGGCGTGCTCGCGCTCGTCCGCCGTCTGTCGTGAGCCGCTGACCGCGGCGCAGCCGCGGCTTGCGCGCTTCGGCCAGATCGGGTCGTGTCGTGTCGCAGTCTGATTCCGGTCGGAGCTCGGCCGTTCGAGAACGAAGTCCGCGCCGGTGGGGCGTCGACCGTCGGGAAGTGCGTGCGGGGGAGGTGTCGCGCGCGGGGCCTGCGGCGCCGTCGCGCATGATCGGCGCGTCGCTGACGAACGCCGGTCATGCGTGATCCGACCCTGATCGGCGCATGGCTCTCGTGGCGCGGTCGGCCGCATCCCCCAGGGACTTGCGTCGCGCGCTCCTCGCCGGCGGCCGGCCCCGCGCGCGACACCTCCCCCGCACGCCCTCGCCCAACGGGGATCGTCGGAGCTGCCGCTTCGCTCCGCATGTCGATCTCGATGCCGCGCGTCTTCCGAGCGCCGGCGGTCGTGGGCGGACGGGTGGAGGGTCGTCCGGCGGGCCCGGCCGCCGGCGAGGAGCGCCAAACGAAGGTTCGGTCATGGGACGCCGCTCGCCCGACGAGCGGCCATGCGCCCATCTCGAGCGCAGCAGTCATGAGCCCGGTCACGGTCGACGCGCCGAGCACAGCGCGACGCCGCCGCAGGGCCCGCCGGACGACCCTCCACCCGTCCGCATTTCCCGACGGCCGACGGCGCACCCCGCGCACTTCGTTCTCGAACAGCCGAGCGTCGACCGGCATCAAACTGCGACACGACCCGAGATCTGCGCGAGGCGCCCAAAGCACGACGAGGGGACTGGGCAGGCTGCCCGGTCCCCTCGTCGAGAGCTACGCCGCTACGCCGTGAGGCGTAGCGATCGGATCAGTCCGCCCGATCCTTGAACTGCTCGGCGTTGTGCTTCTGCGGCGGTCCGCTGAACGTCGTCGTCCAGCAGACGCCGTTGCTGTTGTGGAGCTGAACGGTGATGGGCTGCACGAGGGTACTGAGATCCGCGGGCATGTCGAGATTCACGCCGCGCCCTGCGAGCTGGATCTTGGCCTTCGCGAGCGCCCCCGCCTTCATCGACATCTTCTGCGTGCCGTCCGGAGTCAGCGCCTTGTCGTTGTACTTGTAGCCGCTGGTCCCGCTCGCCTTCCAGCACGGCTTACCCGCACACATGCCGCCCGCCGGGTTGGTGGCTTCGATCTGGAGGCCGTTCAGATCGTACAGGCAGAGCTGGTAGTTCGTGACGGCGGTCGGGTTGCCGAACTCGGCGAACGTCGTCGGGTTGCCGGCCATCCACTTCCACTTGAGCGCGTCCTTGGCGTTGTCGGCCTTGGTCGTGAGCTGGAGCGAGGACTTGCCGGGCACGAACGGCGTCTTGCAGCCGCTGAGCGGCGTCTCCGGGCAGCCGAGGCCGATCTCGACGAGGCAGTTCGACGAGCAGCCGTCGCCCGAGTCGTTGTTGCCGTCGTCGCACTCCTCGGAACAGCTGCCCTGTACGGTGCCGTCGCCGCAGGTCATCGAGTCACCGACGCACACGCCGGAGCTACAGACGTCGGCGATCGTGCAGGTCACGCCGTCGTCGCACGACGTGCCGTTCGGCTCGAGGGCATCGGCCGGGCAGTCTGCGGCGCTGCCGCTACAGGTCTCGGCGACGTCACACTGACCCGCGTCCGCGCGGCACACCACGCTCGAGGGCTCGAACGCGTCCGTCGGGCAGTCGGCTTGGCTCCCGGTGCAGTTCTCGGCGACGTCGCAGACCCCGGCGCTGCCGCGGCACTCGAGCGAGGACGGCTCGAAGGCGTCGGTGGGACACGCGGCGTTCGAACCGTCGCAGTTCTCGGCGACGTCACAGACCCCCGCGACGGCGCGGCACTCGACCGTCGACGGCTCGACGACGTCGGCCGGGCAGCTGGCGCCCGAGCCGGTGCAGTTCTCCACGACGTCGCACGGGCCGGCCGCGCCTCGGCAGACGAACAGCGCCGACTGGAAGGAATCCGTCGGGCACCCGGCGTCCGCCCCGGTGCAGTTCTCGGGGACGTCGCAGACGTCCGCGGCGCCGCGGCATTCGAGGGTCGACGGCTCGAACGTGTCGGCCGGGCAATCGACGGCGACGCCGTCGCAGTTCTCGGCGATGTCGCAGACGCCGCCGCTGGCGCGACAGACCGTCGAGCTCGGCTCGATGGCGTCCGCCGGACAGTCGTCGCTCACGCCGTCACAGCTCTCGGCGATGTCGCAGACGCCGGCCGCGCCGCGGCACTCCGCCACGCTCTTGGCGTCCGCGGGGCAGGCCGCCGCCGAGCCGGTGCAGTTTTCGGCGGGGTCGCAGACGCCCGCCGACGAGCGACAGATGATCGACGAGTTCGTGAACGAGTCGCCCGGACAGGTCGCGCTCGAGCCGGTGCAATTCTCGGCAGGATCGCAGACGCCGGCGCTCGGGCGGCAAGTGTTGGACGAGTTCAGGAAGCCGTCGGCCGGGCAGGCGCCGCTCGAGCCCGTGCAGGTCTCGACGACGTCGCACACGCCGCCGAGCGTCCGGCAGGTCTGGCCCGCGGTGCGGAATCCGCACGTCGCGGTGCAGCAGGAGGTCGCGGAGCCGTTCGCGCCGCCCTGGTCACACACCTCGGAGCCGTCCAGTTGGGAATCGCCGCAGCTCGACGTGTAGAAGGCGAGGTCGACGTGGGAGCGGCTGACCTCGATGCTGCCGTCGCCCTTCCGGTGGCCGCCGTTGTTGAAATACACGTTCGCGGGCTGCCAGCTTCCCGATCCGGCATCGCTGGCTTCGATCAAAACGTTGACCGTGAAGCTGCTCACCAGGGCGCCGATCCGCCAGAGCGAGTGCACGCCCGGGGCGGTCCCGTTCCCGGTATTGCCCCGGATGTTCGTGCCGGTGAGGGCCTGGGTCGTCGCGTCGCTCACGACCGCGCCCGTGTTGCTGAAGGTGAGCGTGGCGCGGATGTCGACCAGGCCGTAGTTCACGATGGAGGTCTGGCCGGTGTAGCGGATGAAGGTCCCGCCGTTGGTGTTCCAGAGGAACATTTCGGTTCCGCCCGGCTCGGCGCTGCTGCTGTCCATGCCGTTACCGAACGGCAGGGTCATGTTGCGGTTGAGCCCGACGTAGAGATTGGTGAAGGCTCCCGCGGTGCCATTGCACGTGTAGTTGCCACCGCCGGCGTTCTTCTCCGTGCCGGCGGCCGGGGTCGTGCACGTCCACCCGCCTCCCGGCGAGGTGGTCGGGCCACCGGTGAGGACGATCGCCGCGGCCGGGGAGGCCGCGAGCAGCAGTCCGAGGACCGCCAGGGTCACTCTGGTGGTGAAAGCCGAATGCCGCGCACGGATCTGCGCCGCCGAACTGGTCCGCTGGGGTCGAGTGAAC
>Ga0268299_1002445_pt1 | contig 22216 bp, 20 predicted proteins | sample NOBtaG_FD_193484 | JGI IMG/M metagenome (GOLD analysis project Ga0268299, IMG submission 193484) | Activated sludge microbial communities from bioreactor in Nijmegen, Gelderland, Netherland - NOB reactor | ecosystem: Engineered > Bioreactor > Aerobic > Activated sludge | place: Netherlands... | reverse complement strand
TTGGGTGTGACGATGCGGTGTTCGAGTTCCCGGAAGGAGCCGTCTGCCTGCTGGTGTTCGTTCAGCCAGGCGCGCACGCGCTCGACTTCGCCAGGTGGCATGAAGTCGGCCGGGTGGCGGCCGATCAATTCCTGGTCGGAGTGCTGCCAGACAAGTTGCACGCGGCTCGAGACGTAGCGGAAGCGGCCATCGAGATCGGTTTCCCACACGAACTCCCCGGCGGCCTCGGCAAAGTCCCGGAAGCGGTTCTCGCTTTCACGCAAGGCCATCTCCGCGGCGTGACGGGCGTGTTCGCGCAGCAGGTTGTCGAGCGCGTAGGATACGTTCGACGCGAGCGCGTCCAGCATCTCGATGAGTTCGTCATCGAAGTAGTCGCTGCGTCTGGCGAACACCTGCAACAGACCGCAGACCTTGCCCTGGCGCCGCACCGGCAACACGGCATAGGCGCGCAGTCCGGTGCGCGCGAGTTGCACGCTGCTGGTCACGCTGCCAGCCTCGCGCAGCACGTCATCGCACACGTAATGCGTGCCGGTTCGAATCGCATGCGCGGCAGGGGTTCGGCCTTCGGGCAGCCGCGGATCGAGCGACAGACGGAGCAGTTCCTGCGGGACGTCCTTTTCGCCCATGCTGGCCACGGTGCGCATGCCGCCGTTCTGCGGGTCGATCTCGGCGACGCGTGCGTGGGCAAAGTGACCGTGCTGAACTGCGATGGCACATACCGAGCTGAACAGTTCCTCCGATGAGGCGCTGCGGCTCACCGCCACGTTCGCCTGCATCATCACCGCGTACAGGTCGCGCAAGCGCAGCACTTGCTCGCGTGCCTGGACCTGTGCGGTGATGTCGCGAGCCACCCCGCGGTACCCGGTGAAGGCACCGGAGGTAGCGAACACCGGCTCGCCTCCGGTGAGGACGACGCGGCCGCTGCGGCGCTCGGTCAGGATCAGATCCTGGAAGGCGCGTCGCTCGGCCAATACCCGCGCGTGCGCCTCGCGCACCTGCTCCGAAGGCCAGTCGTAGTCGAGTTCGAAGCGGGTACGGCCGATCACGCTCATAGCCGGCAACGGCGACTTGTGTTCGGCGTGCATTGAATAGTTGACGAAGCGCAGGTGCTCGTCCTGTTCCCAGTACCAGCTCTCCGACAGCGACGCCAAGGTCATGAAGCGCTGCGTTGCGGTCTGGAGGCTGTCTTCGGCGCGCTTGAGCGCACTGCAGTCCGTGAGCAACACCAGGACGGTGGAATTGTCCGCGCACGGCGCGCTGGCGTGCACGCTGTGCCAGCGCGCTTCGCGCGTTGCCCCGCATTGCAGTTCGAGCGCAGAATCCTTTCCCGAGAGCGACTCGACGATGGCGTGGCGCAGGCGGTCGGCGGTGTCGGGCCCGAGGCCGTCCGCGTCGAGCCTGCCCTCGAGCTCGTCGCAGGTGCTGCCCAGGGTTGCGCGCAGCGGCGCGTTCACTGCGAGGCAGCGGTACTGGCCGTCGAACACCAGGGCAGGGATCGGGATCGCGTCGACCAACCGCCGCCATTCCTGGGTCGATGGGTCGGGGCCGTGCGGCGCTTGGGTGCGCATCGCGCGGCTGTGGTGGTCCTCGTCGTTCATTGCTAGCGCCTCGATTGCTAGGCGGTATTGCGGTCGGGCATGATCGGCGGGGCGACCTTGAGCACTTCCTCGGCGCTGGTCTGCCCAAGCGCGACCTTCAGCGCGCCGCTGGTGCGCAGTGGTTTCATTCCCTCGCGCAGGGCTTGCTGGCGCAGCGCGCTCAAGTCGGTGTCGGCCTGGATCAGGCGGCGCAGTCCCGGGGTCATCGTCATCATCTCGTAGATGCCCATGCGACCCATGTAGCCGGTCATGCGGCATTCCAGGCAGCCCTGTCCGCGCTGGATCACCGTGGGCATGGGAATGCGCCACGGCGCCGTCAACGACTGCCACATCGCTTCTTCCGTGGGTATCTCCTCGCGACAATGCGGGCACAAGGTGCGCACGAGCCGCTGGGCAAGCACGCCCAGGATGGTGGAGTGCAGCAGGTAGGGCTCCACGCCGATGTCGAGCATTCGCGTGATGGCCGATGGCGCGTCGTTGGTATGCAGCGTGGACAGCACGAGGTGGCCAGTCAGCGCCGCCTGGATCGCCATCTGTGCGGTTTCGTGGTCGCGAATCTCCCCGACCATGATGACGTCGGGGTCCTGTCGCATCAGCGTGCGGACGCCGGCGGCGAAGTCCAGGCCAATGGCACTTTGCACCTGCATCTGATTGAACTGCGGCTCCACCATCTCGATCGGATCCTCGACCGTGCACACGTTCACGTCCGGTGTCGCGAGCTGCTTCAAAGTCGAATACAACGTGGTGGTCTTTCCAGAGCCGGTGGGTCCGGTCACCAGGACGATTCCGTGGGGCCGCGCAGTGAGCCTCTTCCAGCGTGTTTCGTCCTCGTCGGAGAAGCCGAGTTCCCGGAAGTCCTTCACCAGCACGTCGGGATTGAACACGCGCATCACCAGCTTTTCGCCGAAAGCGGTTGGCATGGTGGACAGGCGCAACTCCACTTCATCACCCTCGGGAGTGCGCGTCTTTACGCGGCCGTCCTGCGGACGTCTCTTCTCCACGACGTCCATCCGCCCAAGAATCTTGATGCGGCTGGTCATGGCGGCCATGACCGGTGTCGGGATCTGGTAGACCTGGTGCAACACGCCATCGATGCGGAAGCGCACGTTACCGGCTTCGCGTCGCGGCTCCATGTGAATGTCGCTGGCCCGCTGCTGGAACGCGTACTGGAGCAGCCAGTCCACGATGTGCACGACATGCTGATCGTTGGCGTCGAGCTTGCCGTTGCGGCCGAGTTCGACCAGTTGCTCGAAATTGGCGATCTCGCTCAGGTTCGGACCGCTCTGGGCCGATGCGCTGCGCACCGAGCGGGCGAGATTGTAGAACTCGGCCTGGTAGCTGGCGATGTCCTGCGGATTGGACAGCACACGCTTGATCTTGAGCCGAAGGATCTGTGAGAGTTCGGCCTCCCATTCGCGCACGAACGGTTCGCACGTGGCGATGACCGCCTCGCGCACAGTGACTTCCACCGGAAGGATGCGGAAGCGCGTGGCATAGGCGTTCGACATCACTTTGGTGACCGCAGCGAAATTGATCTTGAAGGGGTCGATGTGCAGGTAGGGCAAGTCGACCTTGCCCGCCAACCACTCCGTGAGCGATTCCAGGGTCAGCAACTTGCGGGTGTGCCGTGGATCCTTGAGCTTCTGCTCGGCGACGAAGACCAGCGGATGGACCTCACCCCGGCGCAGGTGCTGCGCCGCGAGCAGCGCGTCCATGACTGTCGGTTCGATGAGTTGGTCCTGGAGCAGTTCGCCCAGCACCTCCTTGAGCGTCAGGCGCCGGTCGCCCTGCTTGGGTGGTACGACGACGCGGATGTGCGGGGAAGATGTCGGCATGGGCGGAGTTGAAGGGCCCGGGGTGCAAAGCGAATTCCATTCCAAAGCCTTCCGTCCCGCCGTTTGACGCACCGAGTCGGGGCGTTACGCAGGGGATTTGCTCCGACATGGTGCGTATGGTGCGAGCTAGCATTCCGCGCAGCGCATTCAACAGCATGAATGCAATAGGTTAGTGGGAAGTGGTGCAAGCCTTGCTTTGGTCCGCCCCCCGATTCATTCATAAAACTACAAGGGGGAGACGATGAGCACCGCCGGCGGCGACGTATTGTTCGTACTACTGGGCGCGATCATGGTTCTTGCCATGCACGCCGGGTTCGCATTTCTTGAACTGGGCACGGTCCGCTCGAAGAACCAGGTCAATGCGCTGGTCAAGATCCTGGCGGATTTCGCAGTCTCAACCATCGCCTACTTCTTCATCGGCTACGGCGTTGCCTACGGAACGGATTTCCTGGCCGGCGCAGAGGCTTTGGCGGCGAAGAACGGCTACGAACTCACCAAGTTCTTCTTCCTGCTCACCTTCGCGGCGGCGATTCCGGCGATTGTCTCTGGCGGCATCGCCGAGCGCGCCCGGTTTCATCCGCAACTGGCCGCCACGTTCGCCCTGGTCGGTTTCGTCTATCCCTTCTTTGAGGGGATCGCATGGAACGGGCACTACGGCATCCAGGCATGGCTGACTGCTCGGTTCGGGCAGCCTTTCCATGACTTCGCGGGATCCATCGTGGTACATGCCATGGGTGGCTGGATCGGCCTGGTGGCCGTGGTCCTGCTCGGTGCGCGGCACGGGCGCTACGGCAAGGATGGCGGTATTTCAGCACATCCGCCCTCGAGCATCCCCTTCCTCGCGCTGGGTGCGTGGATCCTCACGGTCGGCTGGTTCGGCTTCAACGTCATGTCCGCGCAGGCCCTCGACAAGATCAGCGGGTTGGTTGCGGTCAATTCGCTGATGGCCATGGCGGGCGGGACGCTGGCGGCTCTGTTCATCGGTCGCAACGACCCGGGCTTCGTCCACAACGGTCCGCTCGCCGGGTTGGTCGCGGTGTGCGCCGGGTCCGATCTCATGCACCCACTCGGCGCACTCGCCACTGGGACGATTGCGGGTGCTGTTTTCGTCGTTCTCTTCACGTTCACGCAAAATCGACTCAAGATCGACGACGTTCTAGGCGTTTGGCCACTGCACGGCGTATGCGGCGTATGGGGAGGCATCGCCGCAGGCATCTTCGGCAGCACGGCGATGGGCGGGTTAGGTGGCGTCAGCCTGGGCGCGCAGTTGGTCGGGACGGGCCTCGCCCTGACCATTGCGGTCGGGGGTGCGCTGGTTATCTACGGCCTGCTCAAGCAACTGGTGGGCATCCGGATGGATCCGGAACAGGAATTCGAAGGGGCAGACCTGTCGCTGCACAAGATCAGCGCCAGTCCTCAGCGGGAGCCGCACTGGTAGGTGCGCCCGCAACGGCGGAGTCGGCCGGCACTCTGCCGGCCGCCTGCCGGTGTCTTCGGCCATAATCGGGGTTTCGCAGTTCGCCCGCTGCGCGGGCGGTGCAGGGACCCTACGTGGCAGACGCCGACCTCTCGAAACTTCGCATCGCCCGCGGCGCTACGCCGGGCCGTGGCCGCCGCTGGCAGCGGCCTGTTCTGTTCGCGTTGGTGGTGGTGGTCGTAGCGCTGCTGGTCTTGCTCGTCTACCGCCGCGTCGCCGGCGCCGCCGTGGAGGTGCAGCAGGCGAGCGTGACCCTGGTGTATCCGTACCAGGCAGTAACGGTGCTCAATGCCACCGGATACGTCGTGGCACAGCGCAAGGCCTCGGTGGCATCCAAGGCGAGCGGCCGGCTGGAATGGCTGGGCGTGCAGGAGGGCAGCCGAGTCAAGAAGAACGAAGTGATCGCGCGACTCGAACGCCAGGACATGTCGGCTGCGCGCGACCAAGCCGCGGCGAGCGTGCGTGTCGCCCGTGCCGGCGTCGAGCAGGCCGATGCGGAACTGCGCGAGGCGCAGCGGGCGCTCGAGCGCTCCGCGGATCTGCTGCGACAGAGTTTCGTATCCGCATCCGCGCACGACGTGGTGGTTGGCCGCATGGACAAGGCGCAGGCCGCGCGCAACGGCGCCTTGGCAAACGTGCGCGTGGCTGAAGCGAATTTGCGCGCGGCCGATGTCGCCGTGGAGCAGACCGTGATTCGTGCCCCGTTCGACGCGGTGGTGCTCACCAAGAATGCAAACGTCGGCGATACCATCACGCCGTTCTCCTCCGCGCTGGACACCAAGGGCGCAGTGGTGACGGTGGCGGACATGAGCACGCTGGAAGTGGAAGCCGACGTGTCGGAGTCCAACCTGGGTGCACTCAAGGTCGGTCAGCCGTGCGAGATCGAACTCGACGCGCTGCCCAACGAGCGTTTTCGCGGTTACGTCAACCGCACCGTCCCGACAGTCGATCGGGCCAAGGCGACCATCACCGCCAAGATCCGTTTTCGCACGCTCGACCCACGCATTCTCCCGGACATGAGCGCCAAGGTTGCCTTCCTGTCGGAGGATGTGCCCGATGATCAGCGCGCGGCACGGCCGGCGGTGAATGCGCAGGCGCTAGCCCAGCGCGGTAGCGCCCAGGTGGTCTTCGTGGTGCGCGAGGGAAAGGCGGTCGCCACGCCGGTGAAGACGGGACGACGCATCGGCGAGGCGGTGGAACTGCTGGAAGGCCCGCCGGTGGGATCGAAGGTGGTATTGGCGCCGGGCGAGCGGATCTCCGATGGCGTGAGCGTGAAGGCAGCGCGCGAGTGAGGGTCCAACGCGCCAGTGCCGGCGTCCTGCCAGCGCCGCACTGAATGGGCACGATGGTCGAAGCGCGCAATCTTTCGAAGTCCTACCGGCGCGGTGGCCAGACCGTGCCCGTCCTGTCCGACATCAATCTGGACATCGATGCCGGGGAGTTCGTCGCGCTGATGGGGCCGTCCGGCTCGGGCAAGAGCACCCTGCTCAACCTTGTTGCCGGCATCGACAAGCCCAGCGGCGGCAGGCTGCGGGTCAATGGTCTGGACATCGCGACCATGAGTGAAACGCAGCTCGCCGATTGGCGCGCGCAGGCCGTCGGTTTCATCTTCCAGTTCTACAATCTGCTGCCGGTGCTGAGCGCGTTCGAGAACGTCGAACTGCCGCTGCTGCTCACCCACCTGTCGCGGCGCGAGCGGCGCGAGCACGCTGAGGCGGCCCTTGAGATGGTCGGCCTGAGCGACCGCCTGAAGCACTACCCGTCCGAACTCTCCGGGGGACAGCAGCAGCGCGTGGCGATCGCACGTGCGATCATCACCGACCCGCAGATTCTGGTGGCCGATGAGCCGACCGGGGACCTGGACCGCGCTTCGGCCGCCGAGGTGCTCGGCCTGCTGGAGAGGTTGAACGCCCAGATGGGTAAGACCATCGTGATGGTTACCCACGACCAGCGTGCGGCGGATGCGGCTCATCGGCTGATCCACCTCGACAAGGGGGTGCTGATCAACGGGCAGCGCGATGCGCAGCCGGCCACCCGCGCGGGTCTGTCCTGAGCAGCGGCCCGTGTACTTCCTCAAGCTGATTGCGCGCAACAGCCTGCGACACAAGCTGCGCAGTGCACTGACCACCCTCGGCATCGTCATCGCGGTACTCGCCTTCGGGCTGCTGCAAACGGTGGTCGACGCGTGGTACGCCGGTGCGGATGCCGCCTCGGCCACACGCCTGGTTACGCGCAATGCGATCTCGTTGGTGTTCCCGCTGCCGATCACGTATCGCGACCGCATCCTCCAGGTCGAGGGCGTGCGCACCATCAGTTTCGCCAACTGGTTCGGTGGGGTGTACATCTCCGAGCGCAACTTCTTCCCGCAGTTCGCCATCGACGCGAAGCGCTACTTCCAGATCTATCCGGAGATCGTCATTCCGCCGGAGCAGCTCGAGAGCTTCCTGCGCGACCGCAAGGGCTGCGTGGTTGGCCGCAAGCTGGCGCAGACCTGGGGCTGGCGCGTCGGCGACGTGGTGCCGTTGCGCGGCACCATCTACCCCGGCACGTGGAATTTCACCGTGCGTGCGATTTACGAAGGACGCGATGCGGCGACTGACGAGGTTCAGTTCTTCTTTCACTGGGAGTATCTGAACGAGACGCTGCGGCAGAGCGCGCCCAGGCGGGCTGACACCACCGGCATCTTCGTGATGGACATCGACGACGCCGACCGCGCCGCGCAGATCTCCCAGGCGGTGGATGCGACGTTCAAGAACTCACTGGCCGAGACGCTCACCGAGACCGAGAAGGCGTTTCAGCTGGGATTTGTGTCGATGACCGAGGCGATCGTGGTCGCGATCCGGCTGGTGTCGTTCCTGGTCATCGTCATCATCCTGGCAGTCATGGCAAACACGATGGCGATGTCGGCGCGCGAGCGCTTGTCGGAGTACGCGACGTTGAAGGCGATAGGATTCCCCCCCCGCTTCGTGCGGCGGCTGATCTTCGGCGAGTCGATCACCATCGCCGTGGTTGGCAGTGTCATCGGATGCCTGTTGACCTTCCCGGTGGCGCGCGCGTTCGCAGCGAAGATGGGAACGCTATTTCCGGTGTTCCAGGTCTCGACGCAAACGGTGGCGTTCCAGCTCGTCGCAGGTCTGGTCATTGGACTTGTTGCCGCGGTGGTGCCCAGCATCCGCGCCGGGCGCGTGCGCATCGCCGAAGGCCTACGCGCCGTGGGCTGAGCCGACCGAGGATCCAATGCCGGTTCCGATCTCCTACAGTTTTCGCAACCTCTCGACGCGCCGATTCACCACCGTGCTGACCGTGAGCGGCATGGCGCTGGTGGTGTTCGTCTTCGCCACCGTGCTCATGCTCGAGGAGGGGCTGCGCAGCACCCTGGTCACCACCGGGGCGTACGACAACGCGCTGATCACGCGGCGCTCGGCCGGAGCGGAAGTGCAGAGCGCGGTGGACCGCGAGCAGGCAGCGGTGGCTGAGATGCGTCCCGAGGTTGCGCTCGACGGTGCCGGCATGCGCTTGGTCTCGCGCGAAACGGTGGTGCTGATCTCGTTGAACAAGCGCGATTCTGACAAGCCCTCCAACATCGTCATCCGCGGCATCGGAGAGCAGGGCTTGCCGCTGCGGCCGCAGGTGAAGCTGGTGGCTGGGCGCATGTTCAGGCCGGGCTCTTCGGAGATCGTCGCTGGCCAGTCCATCGGCGAGCGCTTCATTGGCGCGGGCATCGGCGAGCGCTTGCGCTTCGGCATGCGCGACTGGACGGTTGTCGGGCATTTCGATGCGGGGGGGACCGGATTCGATTCTGAGATCTGGGGCGACAACGAGCAGCTCATGCAGTCGTTCCGGCGCACGTCCTATTCATCGGTGCTGCTGCGTCTGCAAGACGCAGAGCGATTCGACGTCTTCAAAACTGCATTGGAGAACGATCCGCGTCTGACCGTGGAGGTCAAACGCGAGTCGGTGTTCTATGCCGAGCAGTCGGAAGTGCTGGCGAACTTCATCCGTATTCTCGGTCTCACTTTGTCGATCATCTTCTCCACCGGTGCGGTGATCGGTGCGATGATCACCATGTACGCCGCTGTTGCTAATCGCACCGCTGAAATCGGTACCCTGCGAGCGATCGGGTTCCGCAGCCGCAGCATCCTGTGGGCGTTTCTCCTCGAGTCGTTGTTCATGGGCGCGCTGGGCGGCGCGCTGGGCTTGGCGCTCGCCTCGCTGATGCAATGGGTGTCGTTCTCGACCATGAACTTTCAGACGTTCTCCGAGCTGGCGTTCTCGTTCACCTTGACGCCGCGCATCGCGCTCTGGGCGATGCTGTTCGCGCTCGCGATGGGCCTGCTCGGGGGCTTCCTGCCCGCGGTGCGTGCCGCCCGGCTCAAGGTCGTCGACGCATTGCGCGCTGCATGACATGAACGAATCGGAGTCCTCCGCCTTCCTGCTGGTGCGTGCCATCGAAACCACCGATGTGCAGCGGCAGCTCTGGTCCGACGAGGATCGCGCGTGGGCAACGCGGGCCGCGGCCGAGGTTGTCGGAGCGGGCGCATCGGACGATGCGTTCCTCGCGCGGCGCGCCGAGCTCGCGCTCGAGCGTCTGAGCACGCGCAGCGCGTCGATTCCGCGCACGCTGCGCATCGCGGCGTGGCGGCCCTGGGTCGGGTGGATCGCGGTGCTGCTGGCTTTTGCCGCCGGCCTCGCCACCGACCAGATCGGCGCCAGCAAGCGGGTCAACCTGCTGGCACTGCCCCTGGTCGGTCTTTTGACGTGGAACCTCCTCGCCTACGCCCTCGTGCTGGCGCGCGCGCTCTGGGCGCTGGCGGGCAGGGCACCCAGGCCGGGACCGCTGCGCGCGCTGCTCTCCCGGCTCGGCCAAGCCAGGTTGCCGTTGCTGACAGATCGTGCGCCGGTGCTGGCGCCGGCAGTGAGCGCGTTTGCCGCGGACTGGGGCGCGGCATCCCTGCCGCTCGCCGCAGCGCGCGTCGCACGCATCGTGCACCTGGGCGCGCTGGCATTCGCGTTGGGGATCCTCACGGGCATGTACCTGCGGGGCATGGTTCTCGAGTACCGCGCCGGCTGGGAGAGCACATTCCTGGATGCGCGCGCGGTGGGCGCCATCCTGCACACGGTCCTCGGCCCCGCGTCGGCAATCACCGGCATCGCTCTGCCGGATGCTGCGCGGCTGGACGCGATGCGTTTCGGGGTAGGGGTAGGGGCAGGCGAGATTGCCGCGCCATGGCTGCATCTGTATGCAGTCACCATCGCACTATTCGTGCTGCTGCCGCGCGGCGTGCTTGCGGTGATGGCTGGAGCGCTCGAACGCCGCAGATCCAGGCGTCTGGTGGAGCCGGCATCTGATGCCTACGCGCTGCGGCTGGTGCGCCAGCTGCGCGGCGAGCGTTCGACGCTGCGGGTGGTGCCCTATGCCTTGGAGCTCTCCGGTGATGCGCGCACCAACCTGCTGTCGCTGATGACGCGCGTGTACGGCGCGAAGGCCCGTGTCGATCTGTCCGATCCGATCGCTTGGGGCGAGGAAGAAGGACTCGATTCAGCCGTATGGTCCGCGGGAGGTTCCAGCCTCTGGGCCTTGTTCTCGCTCTCGGCGACGCCCGAACGTGAGAACCACGGCGCATTCCTGACCGCGTTGCGCGCGCATCGCGAGAGGGCGGATGGTGCACCGCTGGCCATCGTGGACGAATCGGCGTTCCGCCGGCGCTTCGCGCAGACCCCGGGCCGCATGCAGGAGCGCCGCGCCGCGTGGCAGGCCCTCCTCGACGAATCCCGTGTCCAGGCGGTATTCGTCGACCTGGAGCATCCGGATTTCAACGCTGCGGAGAACGCGATGCACCTCGCCGTCGAGCGCAACGCGCACAGCAGGCCATGAGCGTTCAATCCCAGAGCATTCAAGCCCAGAGCGTGGAACTCTCGCTGGTCTCGCACACGAACGTAGGCAAGACCACACTCGCGCGCAGCCTGCTCGGCCGCGAGGTGGGCGAAGTACGCGACGCGCCGCACGTTACGGCGCTTGCCGAGCCGTTCAGCATGATCGAGACCGCGCAGGGTGACATCCTGCGCCTATGGGATACGCCCGGCTTCGGCGACAGCGCCCGGCTGGCGCAGCGCCTGGCGCAATCGGGCAATCCGATCGGCTGGCTGCTATCCCAGGTGTGGGATCGTTGGCGCGATCGCGCGTTCTGGTCCAGTCAGCAAGCGGTGAAGAACGTGCGCGAGGTGGCGGACGTCGTGCTGTATCTGGTGAGCGCGGCAGAGGATCCGGCCCACGCCGGCTATGTCGAGCCTGAGATGCGCATCCTCGAGTGGATCGGCAAGCCGGTGATCCTGCTGCTCAACCAGGTGGGACCGCCGCAGCCGGCGAGGGACGAGTTGGCCGACCTGCAGCGCTGGCGCAGCCACCTCGCGGCGCATGCGTTCGTACACGACATAATGACGCTCGACGCGTTCGCCCGCTTCTGGACGCAGGAGTTCCGCTTGCTCGACGCCGTTGCCACTGTGTTGCCCGCACACAAGCATGCTGGGTTCGAGCGGTTGTCGCAGGCTTGGCGCAAGCGCCGCCTCGAGCAGTATGAGCAGTCGATGCGAATCGTGGGCGGGCTCGTCGCATGCATCGCCTGCGATCGCGAAGCGCTCCCGGAGCAGAGTGTAGGCGATCGCCTGCGCGAGGTCGGCACGCTGCTCGGTGCAGGCGCAAAGGGCGATGGTGCGAAGGCGCGCGCCTCGGAGCGGCTGGCTCAGCGCTATCGTGATGCCGTGCGCGAGGCCGCTGACCAGCTGATTTCACTGCACGGGCTGCACGGGCGCGCAACGCAGACCGTGCTCGCGCGTGTGGCCGAGAACGTGTCGGCGGACGAGCCGATTCACGAAGGCAGGGCCGCGGTGCTCGGCGGGCTGGTGTCGGGCGCGATGTCGGGGCTGGCGGCGGATCTGGCCAGCGGGGGCATGACCTTCGGCGCAGGCTTGCTCACCGGCGGGCTCCTGGGCGCGCTGGGTGCCGCCGGGCTGGCGCATGGGTTCAACCTCGTGCGCGGTGCGGACCAGACGGTGATCACCTGGTCGGACGCATTCCTGCTCGATCTGATGGCTACGCAGGTGCTGACCTACCTGGCCGTCGCGCATTTCGGTCGCGGCCGGGGCGAGTGGCGAGAATCCGAACATCCCGCGTTCTGGCGGGCGGAGGTGCAAACCGTCCTGCTTGCGCGGCGCGAGCGCTTGCTCCAGGCGCTTGCCGGGCGGGCAGGGGAGGCACGCGACATGCAACTGGCGCAACGGCTGCAAGCGGAAATGCACGATGCCGCCAGGGCGGTGATTCAGCGCCTGTATCCGGAGGCAGTTGTCATTCCCGCAGGCATTCATCCTTGAACACCCCGAGCGGGCGTGCTAGCGTAACTCGACTTTAACCAGGCACACGCGACAAGTCATGCAACTGCTCTATCCCTGGCAATGGTTGACGGCCCTTGGCGGCGTCGGCCTCACGCTGCGCCTCCCGCTCGAACTAGACCGCTCGCGCCTGCATGCGGATTTCCAGGACGTGATGCGCCATTACGTGCCACCTGTGCAGGATGGTCCAATGCACAATGGGCGCTGGAAGCGGCTGGGGCTCATTGCGCCCGATGGAGATCCCATGCAGGCCTACGCGCGAAAAGGCCAGCGGCACCGGCCCACGCCGGTGCTGGAGAAGCACATGCCCTACCTGGCCACGGTCATCGAGCGTATCGGCTTTCCGGTCCGCTCCGCGCTGCTGTCGGTCCAGGAGGCCGGCTCGAAGGTGCGCTGGCATCGCGACCGGTCACACAGCATCGACTTGTCCCTGGTGCGCCTGCACATCCCGGTGCAGACCGATCCCAGCGCAGTCATGACGATCGGTCACGAGCGATGTCACTGGCCCGCGGGCCAGATGTTCTATGCTGATTTCAGCTTCCCGCATCGGCTGTACAACGCGTGGGACACTGATCGCGTCCACGTGATCCTGGATGTGGAGGCGGACAGTGCCGTGCGTGCGGCGTTCCCTCCTGCCTATCTGGCGCAGGCGGCGAAGCGGCGTGCGGTCCGGGCGATGGTGGCCAGGGTGTTCGACTATAGCGAGCGGTTGCATCCTGCCGGGCGCCGCGCCAACGAGGCGCGCCTGCAGCGCGCCATGTCGCAGCAGACGCCGGTCGAGTACTGAGTCGTGCAGTGGGAGCCGCCCTTTCAGGCTGCTTCCCGAGTTCTGATTCCCACTTTTCGTGCCGGCACGCCTGCCCACACCTCGCCCGGGCCGATCTGCGTCCCGCGCGGTACCACGGCCCCCGCTGCGATCACACCGAAGTCGCCGATTCGCACGCCAGGGAACACGATTGCCATCGTCCCCACAGTCACGTGTCGACCCATCACGATTCGCTCCAGCGTGACGTGGCCGGCTTCGATCGCATGTGCGGTAATGAGGCTGTTCTCGCCCATGAATGAGTAGTCGCCGATTTCGATCAGGGGCGGCTCCACCAGTTTGCCGGCGATCATCACGCCCTTTCCCAGACGGGCGCCGAGGAACCGGTAGAACCCCCGGCGCACGCTCACCGGAAGCACGTATCCAAGCACGCTCATCGTCCAGTCGTTGTTGAACTGGTAGTACTTCCAGAACGTCATGAATGTGCTCGTATCGACCGCGAACGTGCCTTCGCGATAAGGCTGGAATGCGCGCAGAACCTTCCCGTACAGGCCGGAGAAGAAAAACACGCCAGCGACGAACAGCAGCACCGTAAGCGTGGGGCCGTAACGGCCCAGAATGCGGTCGAGGACTGGCGCAGCGAGATAGGCGCCACCCAGCGCCAACCCCAGGACGACCAGGATGGAGAACACCGTCAGGACGATATCCTTGATCCCGAATTGCATGCCTGCTCCCGGTTGCCGATGTGTGTGATCATTGTTTCATATAACGGATGCAGCAAAGGAGAGCGCAGATGCAGTTGAAGGGCAAGGTGAGCATCGTCACCGGCGGCAACGGCGGCCTGGGTCAGCGCATCTGCCACGCACTGGCGGAAGCGGGCAGTGATGTGGCGGTGGTGTACGCGCGCAGCGCTCAGGCAGCGGATGCTGTCGCGGCTCAGCTGCGCACACGCGGCGTGCGCGCGCAGGCCGTCCGCTGCGACGTGAGCGACCCGGACGCCGTCAGCGCGATGGCCTCGGAGGTGCAGGCGACATTCGGGCGCATCGACGTGCTGGTCAACGATGCGGCGTACAACACGTGGATTCCGTTTCCCGATCTGGACGCGCTGTCACTGGAGGAGTGGCAGAAGATCCTGGCGGTCAATCTCACCGGACCCATGCTGTGTATCAAGGCAGTAGCCGAGTCAATGAAACGCGGCGGAGGCGGCCGCATCGTCAACATCGCCTCGGTCGCGGGACTGGCGCCGTCGGGGTCATCGATCGCCTACGCGGTGTCCAAGGCAGGGCTGATTCACCTCACGCGTTGCATGGCCGTCGCACTGGCACCGGCGATCCTGGTGAACTGCATCGCGCCGGGATACCTGGAAGAGACGCGCGCCACGGAAACGCTCGATCCGGCCTACCGGCAGCGCGCCCGAGACGGTGCGCTGCTCAAGCGGGCGGCGGACAAGGATGACATCGCGATGCAGGTCGTGGCCCTGTGCAGCGCCGAGACCATAACCGGACAGACGCTGGTGATCGACGCCGGGCGCGTTTTCCACTAGCTGCTGTTGGGATGCTGCGACGCAAGCCGATACAAGTGCGCGAGGTCAATCCTGCGCGTGCCCGCTGCCGCGGCCCATCGGTTCGATCGTGCCCATGTGCAGGGTGAAGTGCCCGCTGCGGCGATCGTTGAAATAGTGAGTCAGGGTATTGCGTACGGTGACGAAGGCCAGTTCGTTCCACGGTACCTCGGTCTCGTCTACTAGCCGCGTCTCCAACGTCTCCGAACCGGGTCCGAAGTCGAGGTCGAGCAATCGCGCACGGAACAGCATGTAGACCTGGTTGATGTGCGGCAGGTTGTACAGCGCGAACAGCCCGTCGATTTCGACACGCGCGTTGGCTTCTTCCAGCGTCTCGCGTTGCGCGCCCGCAGCGGTGGTTTCGCCATTCTCCAGGAAGCCTGCGGGCACGGTCCAAAGGCCGTAACGCGGTTCGATCGCGCGCTTGCATAGCAGCACCTGGCCTTGCCATTCGGCCACGCAACCCACGATCATCTTCGGATTCTCGTAATGGACCGTATTGCAGGCGTCGCACACGTGGCGAATGAGCGTGTCTCCGGGCGGGACGCGGCGTGCGAGCGGGGCGGCGCAGTGGCTGCAGAAGTTCATCGGATGGGTGAACGTTGTCCGGCTAGGCTAGTGGCAGTCGAGGGCGCTGGCAAGCGCATCGCGTCCGGGCCCGGGAGGAATTAAACTGGAGCCCATCCTGACGTGATTCGACGAGAGGCTGTATGAACGGCAGAAGAACATGGATCGTGTTGTGCGCAGGGTCAGTGCTTGCCTGGGCGACAGTCGCCGTGGCCGCGCAGCAGGCCGATGCGCAATCCATCGACGGGGTGTGGACGGGCCCGTGGTATCAAGGCATGAGCAGCGGCAAGGCGCGCTTCGAGATTCAAGGCAGCAGCGGCACGATGGCGCTGACCAATGCCGAGCGATTCGGCGACGGAACGCATCCGCTGCAGAAAGTCATCTTCGACGGCAAGACCTTTACGTTCGAGGCAGCAGGTGACAGCGGAGCGATGACTGGCAAGCTGCAACTCAATGCGCGCGGAGACCAGATGAAAGGCGCCGGCAGGCATGAAGGTTTCGCCGTGCGCTTCGAGCTGGTGCGCACGCCCGAGTAGCGGTCGGAGAACGGGAAAGGGGCGGCTGCTGCCGCCCCTTCGAATGTCGGCTCCGCCCAGACCGCTCAGTTGGCCGGCAGCGCCTTGATGTAGTCGCCCAGCGCCTGCAGTTCAAAGTCCTTGAGCTGATTCTTGAACCCGGGCATGGGCGATTTGCCGCTGGCGATCTGTTTGATCACCTGGTCCCGGGACTTGTCTGTCCCGCCCAGCTTCGGGCCATCCGCCTGTCGCATGCCGTAACCCTGGTGACACCAGCTGCACTTCTGCGAGAAGAGCTTCTTTATGTCGAGGTTGTGCTCGGCATACTTTTCGTTAACCATCTTTACCGCAGGTGCGATGGCCTCGTCGATGTCCTGGGCCCACCCGGCGGGCGGTGCGGCGAATGCGACTGCGGTAACCGCGCAGACTGCGATGCTGTGCAGAATGTTTCTCATCTATTCTCACTCCACTTCGAATGGTGGGCATGGATTCTTGCCCGTCTCCCGGCAGCAGGCAGCGACGGTCCACTCATCACTGACATCAACGCGCGGCGAGCACCGAAGTTTACATCGGAGTACAGCCTTGCAAAGGCGGCTTACTTGCTGCCTGACTTGAGCGCCATGATGTAGGTGGTAAGTGCCTCGATTTCTTCCGGTTTGAGCATTTTCTTGAACGACGGCATCATGCCCTGCTTGCCGTCAGTGATCCGGCTGTGTACCTGTTCGGCGGTCATCGCGGTGGCAGAAAGCTTCGGCCCACCGCCACGTCCACCCATGGATGTTCCGTAGCCACCGTGGCACAAGCCACACTGCGTACCGAAAATCATCTTCACGTCGACACCGTGCTTCTCCTTGGCTTCCGCCCGGGCTGCGTCGATGATGTCTTCGTTCGCTACGGCCGTGCCCATACCTGCGCTCATCAGCAGCGCCAACACGAAAAGGGAAATTCTCGATCGAGACAGGCACATTTTCGAGGAGTCTCCAGATAACACTTGATTCTGCAATGATGCCACTGCCGAGAACGATAGAGGCACTGGCCGACGGTGCCCTTCGGCTGCACTGACCGCAAGAAAAAGGGCGGGGGAAATCCCCCGCCCCTCCTAACGGACGAGCAGTGTCTTCAGATTACTTTACCGAGAAGACCAGGAGCTGACCGTTGTCGGTCGGCATGCTGGCAAACGGCTCGCCGAACAAGGGTGCGTAGTTGCCTGCCACATGGCTGCCCCAACCGGTCACGACGGCAACGTACTGCTTGCCCTTGGCCGTGTAGGAGATCACACCGCCGTGGTGACCGATACCGTTGGCATGCTGCCACAGCTTGTTGCCATTGTCGGCATCTAGCGCGTAGAACGTGCCGTCAGCACCCGGAACGAACACCAGACCGCCCTTGGTGGAGAGCAGCGAGGCGAGCGGCGGGTACTTCATTTCGACTTCCCACTTCTTCTTGCTGGTGATGGGGTCGAACGCCTGCACGGTACCGAACGACTGACGGCCTTCCGGATGCTTTGCCGTCCACGACGCGCCGAAGTAGGCCTGGCCGGAGAAGTCTGCCGGGCGGTCCACCTTCTGCACTTCGATGTCGAAGCACCATTCCTGGGTGACCTTGTAGTACAGCCCGGTGTTCGGGTTGTAGCTGCCGGTGTTCCAGGAGATTGCACCGTCGATGGCCGGGCACACGTTGGTGTGCTTGCCGAGCGGCAGTTCACGGCGGCCGATCAACTCACCCGTCTTGGCATTGACGCCCTGGATGTAGTTGAAGGTCTTGCCGATCATGTACGCATTCTCGACCTTCAGGACTTGGTCGCCCTGCGTGACGCCCGGGTCGGCGTTGTAGACGAACATGATGCCGCCCTTGTTCGGGTGGATCATGTAGCGCTTGCCGCCACGATCGATCTGCACGAACTCGCCCACGGCGCTGTCGAAGTCCCACGCGTCGTGCGGCATTTCCTGGAAGTAGGCCTTCAGCTTGCCGCTGTCGGCATCGAGCACGACCACGGAGGAGCTGTACAGGTTCAGGCCAGGACGCGGACCTTCCGTCATCCAGTTCTCGCCGGCCCAGTCGTAGTCGGGCGCCGGGTTGGCGGTACCCCACCACACGCTGTTGGTCTGCGGATCGTAGGAGCCGGTCATCCAGCCGCCGCCGCCGCCGACTTTCCAGGAGTCGTTGCCCCAGGAAGCGCGGGAGCGCTCGTCGCCGCCGATGGTGTCGAACTGCCACTCGACGTCACCGGATTGCGCATTGACCGCGAAGATCGGGCCGCAGCAGCCGGACAGTTCGCCGCCGTTGGAGCCGATCAGAACCTTGTCCTTGACGATCACGGGGGCGCCAGTGAAGCCCTTGTTGCCCTTCTCGACCGACATGATCATGTTGTCCCATACCACCTGGCCGGTCTTCTGGTCCAGCGCGATCATGCGACCGTCGACGGTGCCCACATACACCTTGCCATAACCCAGCGCGAGGCCGCGGCTGTAGGGATTGTAGAAGGTGCCTTCGGCACGCTCCTGATCGATCTTGGCGGTGTACTTCCAGACGAATGCGCCGGTGGCGGCGTCGAGTGCCCATACCTGGCCGGTGGAACTGGTGTAGTACAGGATGCCGTCAGCGACGAGCGGGAAGGACTGGATGCCGCGCTTGGCAGCCGAAGGCGTGTGGATCCAGGCAACGCCCAGATCCTTGACGTTGTTCTTGTTGATCTGATCCAGCGCGCTGTAGTGCCAGCCCTTGAAGGAGCCGTGGTACATCAGCCAGTTGTTCGGATCCTTGTCGGCGTTGAGCAGCCGATCCCAAGTGATCTCGGCTGCGGTGGCTTGTGCGGCGAAGCCGAGAACGGCTGCGGCCGACAGTGCCTTCGCAACACCGGCAAGTTGAGTTTTCCATCGATTCATGAACGTCTCTCCCAATCGGAGTGTTAGTTTCAACTTGTCCTTGCGGACGTTTCTGTTTCTTGTTGAACTTAGAGATTCGCTCCGGCAGACCAAATTTTCTCGTTATGGAACTTCGAGCCTTTCCGGGCAAATCCACTCACGAATTTAGACCTTGTCGTTATGCTTTGCAAGTACGAACGCGAGAGCGGGCTGGTGCTTTAACCTGCGCGTTTCCGACGAGATGGGAGGTCTTCCGATGGTGCGTAGCAACAATGCCGCATGACCCAGGCACTGAAACCATGACCCAGGCATGAGCAAGAAAATCATCGTTAACGCGAGCATCACCATTGGTGAGGATGAACTGACGGAGACCTTCCAGCGGGCGCCGGGGCCCGGGGGCCAGAACGTCAACAAGGTCTCTTCTGCAGTGCAACTGAAGTTCGATGCGGCCGCGTCGCCGGGGCTCACCGACGAGATGCGTGTGCGTCTGCGTGTGCTGGCAGGACGACGGATGACAACCGAAGGCGTCGTCCTGATCGAGGCGCACCGATTCCGCACACAGACGCGCAATCGGGACGATGCCCGCGCCCGTCTGCTCGAGCTGTTGCGCGAGGCCAGCGTGGCGCCCAAGCCGCGCAAGGCCACCCGGCCCAGTGCCGGTACGCGCGAACGGCGGCTGCAGTACAAGCGCGAGCGCAGCGAAACCAAGCGCGCACGGCGTGCCCGACACGACGAGTGAGCATCAAGGCTCGCTCAGTTCCGAGCGTCCTTTCCCTGCGAGCCGCCCGAGCAGTTCGAACAGCTGCGCCCGTTCACCGGCGCCCAGCTCGTTGGTGAGGCGCTTCTCGTGCGCCAGCACCCGGCGCTTCAGACGCCTGAGCAGCAATGTGCCCTCCGCGCTCAGCCACAACCCGTTTACGCGCCGGTCCTCGGGTGGCGGACGGCGTGCCACCAGACCGCGTGCTTCCAGCTTGTCCAGCACCGGCACCATGGTCGAGCGGTCGAGCATGGCCGCGCGGGCGAGCTCGGTCTGCTTCAGCCCAGGGTTCGCTTCGATGATGACCAGGATACCGAACAGACCGGGGGATACGTCGGGCTGGCCGATGCTGTGCTGGAAGTCGTCGAACACGGCGCGCTGGGCCAGACGCAGGCGGTAGCCGAGCAGGCTGGGCAGCAGCCCCAGGTCCGTTTCGACGCGTGCGTGCTGTGCCTCGCGCGATCGCGGGGCCGTCGGCGCCACATTGGGCTCAGTGCGTTCGGACATGGGGCGGGTGTATCGAAATAAGGATCAGGCGGATCGAAACAAGGGTAAGGTACAGCATTTGTTGGACATCCAACAATTGGGTTACCATGCCTCGATCGTATCGGAATCGGCCGGCGCCGGGAAGCGCATGCTCTCCCCGGACCGGAACGGCATGAACCACTCCATCGAAATCGTCGGCGACGCGCACCCCGTGCAGGCGCAGGACGGAGAGACCATTCTCGATGCGCTCCTGCGCAACGGGGTCGGTTTTTCGTACAGCTGTCAGGCTGGCAACTGCGGCTCGTGCAAGTGCGAGCATGTGTCCGGCGAGATCTTCGAGCTCGAATATTCCGAGCATGCGCTCTCTGCCGCTGAACGGGCGCGCAATGTCGTGCTCGCCTGCCGGGCACAGGTTTGGAGCGACGTGCGCATCCGTCGGTTGGAGGCGGAGGATTTCGTGATCCACCCCTCGCGCGTGATGCAGTGTCGGGTAAGCGAAATCGAGGCGCTCACCCACGACGTGCTACGCCTGCGCTTCGAGATCGAATCCGGCGGCCCGTTCACCTTCTCCGCCGGACAGTTCGCCAAGCTGCAATTCGCCTTTGCCCCGGATTTGCCGCGAGACTATTCGATGGCCAACGCCCCGCACGAGTCGGGGCTCGAGTTCCACGTGCGCGTGCTCCCCGGCGGGGTCAGCGAGCAGATTCGCGACCGGCTACGGGTCGGCGACGCGGTGCGCATCAGCGGCCCCTTCGGCACCTCCTATCTGCGCGAAGCGCACGCGGGACCGATCCTCGCCATCGCCGGGGGAACCGGGCTCGCGCCGATTCGTTCCATCGTGCACGCGGCGCTGCGTGCAGGGATGCCGGGGCCGATCCATCTGTACGCTGGTGTGCGTGCGGAAGGCGACGTCTATGGCGAAGCGGAACTGCGGCAGTGGGCACAGGCGTATTCCAGCCTGCGCCTGCATATCGTCTTGTCGGAGGGCCAAGCCGGTGGCGCACGGCGCGTGGGCCTGGTCTCGGACGCGGTGGCCGAGGACTTCTCCGCACTCGGCAATTTCAACGCCTATCTGGCAGGACCGCCGGCGATGGTCGATGCAGCGGTTCAACTGCTGCGCAGCCGTGGCATGAGCGCGCGCGATCTGCACGCGGATGCCTTCTACAGCGCGGTAACGGCGCAGCCGGCTGCCGCTGTCTGAACAGGAGCACCATGAACAGCACTTTCAAATTCGACGGACGCGTGGCGATCGTCACCGGCGGCGCCCGTGGCATAGGCCGCGCGGTCACGGAAACATTCCTGCGCGCGGGAGCCCGGGTGGTCATCGCCGACACCGGCGTGAGCATCGACGGCGGCTCGCCGGATCCGACGTTGGCGCAGGAGGCGGCGCGCGCGCTCGGCGCAGCGGCATTCACCGATGACATCGCGGCCCCGGGCGCGGCGCAGGCGCTGGTGGAGTTCGCGCTGAAGCAATACGGCGCGCTCGACGCAGTGGTGAACAATGCGGCGGTGATGCGCGATGCACTCGTGTTCAAGGCGCAGCGCGACGATTGGGAGCAGGTGCTGAGTACCAATCTCGGCGGCGCCTTCGCGCTGATTGCTGCTGCCACGCCACACATGCGCGAGGCGGTGAAGCAGGGGCGTGCGCCAGGGCGCATCGTCAACATGGTCTCGTCGGCAGGTTTGTACGGCAACTTCGGCCAGTCGGCCTATGCCTCGAGCAAGGCGGGCCTGTTCGGCCTGACCAGGGTGGTAGCGATGGACATGGCGCGATCGGGCATTCACTGCAACGCGGTGGCGCCATTCGCGGCCACCCGGGTGACCGACTCGATCCAACCGGCCAACGCGGCCCAGGCGCAGTACAAGGCGCGCGCCCTGTCGGTGCCTGCCGCCTATGTCGCGCACCTCGTCGCATGGCTGTGCGCCTCGGGGTGCGGGGTCACCGGCCAGCTGTTCGGCGTGCGCGGACGCGAGGTGTTCCTGTTCTCCCAGCCGCGCCCCGTTGCTCGCGTGGTCGTCCCGACGCTGGATGAACTCACGCCGGAGGCGATCGACACGCTCGTGAGCGTCGAGATGGGCGAGCAGTTCACCGACCTGTCCACCGATCTCGAAGCGTTCAACACCGAACCCCTGCTGTAGGAGACGATGCGAATGGCCGAAACAGCCACCCTGGAAGTCAAGACCGCCGCCGAACTGCAATCCCAGCCCGAGGAATATCGCGCCGCGGTCGAGAAGATCGTCATCAGTCACGCCGTGAACGAGTTGTACGGCGCCCAAGTGTTCGACGAACCGGCCATCGCGCTGGCCCCCACACCCTATGCCAAATGGCTGACCTGCCGGGTGGCGATGGAGGAGTACCACCACCACGTGCGTTTCCGCGCCCTGGCCGAGGAGATCGGCGTAGCGC
>Ga0268299_1002444_pt1 | contig 22219 bp, 19 predicted proteins | sample NOBtaG_FD_193484 | JGI IMG/M metagenome (GOLD analysis project Ga0268299, IMG submission 193484) | Activated sludge microbial communities from bioreactor in Nijmegen, Gelderland, Netherland - NOB reactor | ecosystem: Engineered > Bioreactor > Aerobic > Activated sludge | place: Netherlands... | reverse complement strand
TGTCCAGGTGCTTCCAGCCCTTCTCGGCCAGCGAGAAGGCGATGGCAGGCACGCCGAAGAGGTAGCCCTCCATGGCCGCCGCGACCGTGCCCGAGTACAGGGTGTCGTCGCCCATGTTGGCGCCGTTGTTGATGCCCGAGACCACCAGGTCGGGACGCTGCTCGAGCAGGCCGGTCAACGCGACGTGCACGCAGTCCGACGGCGTGCCGTTGAGGTAGCGATAGCCGTTGGCCGCGGTCCAGACCGAGAGCGGCCGCTGCAGGGTCAGTGCATTGGACGTGCCGCTCGAGTTCTGCTCCGGCGCCACCACGTCGATCTCGCCGAGCCCGCGGCAGGCCTCGACCAGGGCCGCCAGTCCCGGCGCCAGATAACCATCGTCGTTGGACACCAGGATGCGCATCAGCTCATTGTAGGGAGCGCCTGCGTCGCATCGGCGACGGAGCGATGCCGTCGCGCTGCCTATCATCGCCGCCATGGCGCACCGAGGAGACACGACCATGCATGCCTGGCTCTGCGAGAACCCGATCGGTCCCGAAGCCCTCAAGTGGACCGAGCTGCCGACGCCGCAGCCCAAGGCCGGGGAGGTGCGCGTCGCCGTGCGCGCGGCCAGCCTCAACTTCCCCGACCTGCTGATCGTGCAGAACAAGTACCAGATGAAGCCGCCGCTGCCCTTCGTGCCGGGCTCGGAGTTCTCCGGCGTGGTCGAGGCCGTCGGCGAGGGCGTCAATCACCTCCAGCCGGGCATGGCAGTGGCGTCGTTCGGCGGGCTCGGCGGCTTCGGCACGCAGGTCTGCGTGAATGCGGCGCTGGCGATGCCGCTGCCGCCGGGCTTCGCCTTCGACGACGCTGCAGCCTTCCTGTGCACCTACGGCACGACCCACCATGCGCTGATCGACCGCGGCCAGCTGAAGGCCGGCGAGACGGTGCTGGTGCTGGGGGCCGCCGGCGGCGTCGGCACCGCGGCGATCCAGATCGCCAAGGCCGCGGGCGCCACCGTGATCGCTGCCGCCTCGACCGACGAGAAGTGCGCGCTGTGCAAGCAGCTCGGCGCCGACGCGACGATCAACTACACGCAGGGCGACCTGCGGGAGCAGATCAAGGCCGCCACCGGCGGCAAGGGGCCGGACATCGTCTACGACCCGGTCGGCAGCGACCTGGCCGAACCGGTGTTCCGTTCGATCGGCTGGCGCGGCCGCTACCTCGTCATCGGCTTTGCCGGCGGCAGCATCCCCGCGCTGCCGCTCAACCTGACGCTGCTCAAGGGCGCCTCCATCGTCGGTGTGTTCTGGGGTGACTTCGCGCGCCGCGAACCGAAGAACAACGCCAAGGCGCTGGCCGAGCTCGCCGGCTGGTACGCCCAGGGCAAGATCAAGCCGGTGATCGAACGCAAGCTCGCGTTGCAGGACCTGCCCCGCGCCTTCGAGCTGATGGCCGCGCGCCAGGTGCGGGGCAAGCTGGTGCTGACCGTCGACTGACACGCCGCCCCCCGTCGGAGTGCCCTCCGGCGAGCCATCGCCCGTCGAGGGCTGCGGTGCACAATCGCGCCCTGCCTGCCCCAGGACGCCGACCTTGCGACGAACCCTGCTCAAGCTCCCCCTGCTGGCCCTGGCCGGCTCGGCGGAGCGCGCCTTCGCGCAGGACCGGCCGTCGTACACCTTCGGCGTCATCACGACCACCAGCGTCGGCGAGACCAAGCTCGCCTGGGAGCCCTTCTTCGAGGCGATGCGACGCAGCACCGGCCTGGACGTGCGCGGCATCTATCCGGCCACGTACGAGGAAGCCGTCGACGCGGTCGTCAGCAACCTCGTGCAGCTCGCCTGGGTCTCCAACAAGGCGGCCCTCGACTGCGTCGAGCGCGCCAACGTCGAGGTGTTCGCCCAGCTCGTCGACTCGGCCGGTGCGCTGGGCTACCGCTCGCTGATCGTGGCGCGGCGCGACGCTTCGCTCGGCTCGGTCGAGCAGCTGCTCGGCAAACCGCGCAGCTGGCGCTTCGCGATGGGCGAGCGCAGCTCGACGTCCGGCTCGGTGATGCTCGAGTACGCGCTGTTCGTGCCGCGCAACATCAGGCCCGAAGAGCACTTCCTGACGCTGCAGCGCGGGACCCATGCCCAGACCCTCGAGGCCGTGCTGTCGGGCCAGGTCCACGCCGGCACCTACAACACCGAGGAGCTGCACCGCCTGCGCGAGCAGGCGCCGCACAAGGCGGCGCAGATCAAGATCCTGTGGGAATCGGCGATGATCCCGAAGGACCCGCTGCTGTGGCGGCGCGACCTGCCTCTGTCGGTGCGCAACCGCATCGCCGCCTATGTCTTCGGCGTCGGCAAGACGGTGGAGGAGAAGGTCATGCTCAAGCGCATGTTCGACCTCGCCGGCTTCAAGCGGTCCAGCAACCAGCAGCTGAAGTTCGTGCTGGACATCGAGGACTTCCGGCAGCGCTCGGAAGTGCTGCTCGACGTCCGCATGAGCGAGCCGCAGAAGAACGAGCGCCTCGCCGACCTGCGCGAGCGCTACAACCGTCTGTCGACCGCGGTCCGGGCCGGCGTCGAGGTCGGCCGCTGACGCGGCCCGGCACGCGTTTGAGGAGAGCACGATGGCTGTCAAGGTGTTGATCGTCGAGGACAACCCGGTGGCGCGGCATTTCCTCGTGCGCGTGGTGCGGGAGAGCTTCTCGGACGTCACCGGCATCACCGAGGTCAGTGATCTCGCCGGCGCCCGCCGCACGCTCGGCGTCGGCGGTGCCAGCGGCCCGCCGCCCGGCAGCGAGCCCTTCAAGCTGGTGCTGGTGGATCTCGAGCTGCCGGACGGCAACGGCCTCGAGTTGCTGACCGAGATGGCCGGCCATGGCGCCACCAAGATCGTCACGACGCTGTACTCCGACGACGACCACCTGTTCCCGGCGCTGCAGTGCGGCGCCGACGGCTACCTGCTCAAGGAGGACCGCTTCGAGGTCCTGGTCGAGGAGCTGCAGAAGATCGTGCGCGGCCAGCCACCGCTGTCGCCGGCCATCGCGCGGCGCCTGCTGTCGCACTTCCGGCTGTCCGACTCCGGGTCGATGCCGCTCGACGCGCCGATCGCGCCGGGCGACTTCCAGCCGGCGCGCAGCACGGCCCCGCCGGTCTACGCCGAGCCCGACCACGAGCGGCTGACGCCGCGCGAGACGGAAGTCCTGACCTACCTCAGCAAGGGCTTCACGATCAAGGAGATCGCCGGGCTGATGGGCATCAAGTGGTTCACCGTCAACGACCACATCAAGGCGATCTACCGCAAGCTCAACGTGTCCAGCCGCGCCGAGGCGGCCGTGCTGGCCAGCAAGCAGGGCCTGGTCTGACGAGCGAAGTCGGGACGCGCCGATGAGCACCCTGCCTCCGGCGTCCACGAACCGGCCCTCGCCCACACGTGACCGCCGCGGCGCCTACCGCGGCAGCGGTCGCGGCGACAGCGACGACTCCAGCCTCGACACCGGCGTCCTCGAGCAATGGCTGCCCTCGCGGGTGCGCCACTCGCGCTGGCTCGGCTGGCGACTGCGGGCCCTGGTGGCGCTGGCGCTGTGCGGCTGCATCGGCCTGTTCCTGCTGACGCGCATGCTCGCGGCGCAGCCATCGATCGATGCCAGCTGGCGTGCCAGTCCGCAAGGTCAGCTCGAACTGGTGGCCAGCGGCGACCCGGTGCTCGCGCCCTTCGTCGGCCGGGCGCTGCTGGGCGTGATGGGCGGCGACAACCGGATCGCCGTGCTCGATCCGCTGGTGCTGCAGCGTTCGCCGCGCTGGGTTCCGGGCGACGCCGAGCGCGCCCGCCATCGCGAGCTGCACGCGCAGCTGCACGACGCGCTCTCGCAGCGGCCGGTGCGCCTGTACTTCGCCGACGGCGGCACCGCCGAGCTGAAGCTGGGCCCGCGCGGCAGCCTGCACCTGGGCCTGCTGTACTGGCTGCTCGCCGGGCTGGCCCTGGTGCTCTACCTGATCGCCATGGTCGTGGTGCTGGTCCGTCCGACGCTGCGCAACACGCTGTATGCGCTGATGGCGCTGGCGCAGAGCGGCAACCTGCTGTTCATCGCCTCCGCCAGCACGCTCGACCTCGCGCTGCCGGCCGGTTTCGCGTCCTGGGAGATGCGCGCGCGGATGCTCTTCGACCTGGTCACGGCCGCGGCCATCGCGCACGCGGCCGCCGTGCACCCACGCCGCCTGCCCTATGCCAACGCGATGGCGGTCCTGGCCTGGGGCACGGTGGCCACGCTGGTCACGCTGGAGTCCCTGCAGATGCTGCCCTCGGCCTGGTGGTGGACCCAGGGCGCCGGCGCGGCGCTCGGCCTGGGTGCGATCGCGCTGCTCGGCTGGTCCTACCGCATCGAGCCGCACCCCTACGCGATGGTGTTGCGGCGCTTCGGCATCATCACCGTCGGCACCTGGATCCTGCTGACGGCCGCGGTCGCGGCGGTCAGCCAGCAGTCCGGCCCGCAGCACGGGATCGCGATCGTCGGATCGATGATCTGGGTGGTGTTCCTGGCCTCGCTGCTGCTGCTGGTGCCCTTCCTGGCGAAGTCGCAGCAGGTGCTGCGCGAGTTCTCGTTGCTGGCCGGCATCAGCACCGTCGCCACCTCGCTCGATCTGCTGTTCGTCGCCGCCTTCTCGTTCGGTCAGTTCACGTCCATCACCTTGTCGGTCTTCCTGGCGCTGGGCCTGTACGCCGGCGCTCGCCAGTGGATGCTCAACCAGCTGCGCGGCAGCCGCATGCTGACGATGGAGCGCCTGTTCGAGCGCCTGTACCGCATGGCGCGCGAGGTCGAGGCCCATCCCGAGCGCGCCTCCGGGTCGCTGCTGGGCCTGCTGCGCGAGCTGTTCGAGCCGCTGGAAGCCGGCGTCGCCGCCAAGGCCAGCCGCCGCGCCCGCGCCAGCGGCGATGGCTCGACGCTGGCCGTGCCGGTGCCCGACCTCAGCCGAGTCAGCGGCCGGGCCGACGAGACGCTGGTGCTGCGCTTCTCTCAGCGCGGCCGGCGCCTGTTCACCGAGGAGGACGCGCGCCTGGCCGATCGCATCGTCGACCAGTTGAAGCGCGCCGTCGCCTTCGACCAGGCCGTCGAGCGCGGCCGCAGCGAGGAACGCAGCCGCCTCGCCCAGGACCTGCACGACGACATCGGTGCGCGCCTGCTGACGCTGATGTACCAGGCCGGCAGCCCCGAGCAGGAGGAGTACATCCGCCACACGCTGCAGGACCTGAAGACGCTGACGCGCGGCCTGGCCGTCAGCAGCCACCGGCTGTCGCATGCCGCCGGCGAGTGGAAGGCCGACCTGCAGCAGCGGCTGCAGCTCGCCAACATCACGCTGGACTGGCAGGCCCGCTTCGACCGCGACGCCGAGCTCAACGTGGTGCAGTGGTCGGCGCTGACGCGCATCCTGCGCGAGCTCGTCAGCAATGCCATCGCCCATGCCCGGGCGACGCAGCTGCTGATCACGCTGGACCTGCAGGACGACCGCCTCGAGCTGCTGGTGCGCGACAACGGCCACGGCCGCAACCCGCAGGTCTGGGCCCACGGCCTGGGCCTGGGCGGCGTGCGCAAGCGCGTCAAGCAGCTCGGCGGCGAAGTCGAGTGGCGCGAGGCGGTCCCGAGCGGCATCGAGTGCCGCGTGCGCTTCGCGCACTGGTCGCAGGCCGCGAGCGGCTGAGGCGCGTCAGTCGGCGGCCGTCGCGGCCGTCCCCGGATCGGCCGCCGGCGCCCCACCCAGGTGGTGCATCACCCGCTGCGGGAACGGGATCTCGATGCCTTCGGCATCCAGCACCCGCAGGATCGCGAGGTTCACGGCCGAGCGCAGGTTCGACTCGCCGTTGACCGGGTCGGCGTTCCAGTACCAGATCCGCAGCTCCAGCCCGTCGGCCGCGAAGTCGTGCAGGTGCACCGCCGGGCTGCGGTCCTCGTCCTTCGGGATGCGCTCGATGGCGCGGATCGCGGCCACCAGCCTGGGCTGCAGCGCGGCGATGTCGGTACCGTAGGCGACCTGCACCGTCGTCGAGCTGAGGATGGCCTGGTCGCTGAGCGAGGCGTTCTCGACGCGCTGCGTGATCAGCAGTTCGTTCGGCACGATGGACTCGCGCCCGCTGGCCGCCCGGATCACGGTGGCCCGGGTGTTGATGTCGGTGATGCGGCCCTCGAAGCCGTCGACCTTGACCAGGTCGCCGATGCGCAGCGAGCGCTCGGCCAGGATCACGAAGCCGCTGACGTAGTTGGCGGCCAGCTTCTGCAGGCCGAAGCCCAGGCCGACGCCGATGGCGCCGCCCAGCACGCTGAGTGCCGTCAGGTCGATGCCGGCCGCCGACAGCGCCAGCAGCAGGCCGACGAAGAGCAGCAGCGCCCGCGTCAGGTTGGCCGCCATCTTGCGCACCGACAGGTTGGCGAGCTGGCCCTTCAGCAGGCGCGTCTCGATCGCCGCGCTGACCCACAGCGCCAGCATCAGCACGATGACGGCGTTGAACACGCCCTCCAGCAGGGCTCTCAGGCTGATCCTGCTGCTGCCGAGCTTCCAGCTGATGGCGTCGAGCTCCTCGATCACCATCGGCAGCACGCCGGTGACCCACAGGATCAGCCCGATCCACACGCCCCAGGACAGCCAGCGTTCGGCAAGGCGCACGAACTCCGAGGCCGGGAAGGCCGCGCGCAGCACGCGCACCGCCAGCCGGATCATCGCCAGTGCGAACAGCAGCGCGACCGCCAGGCGCATCACCGCGGCCGGCACGTCGACCAGCACGGTGTGCCGCGCCAGCACCGCGAAGCCCAGCGCCAGCAGCGGGAACAACGCACCGTCGACCAGCTTCTCGCCGAACAGCACCGAGTGCGTGTCGGGAATGCTGCGGCCGCGCAGCAGCCGGGTCACGGCCCAGGCCAGCAACAGGCAGCCGGCCAGCACCGCGACCTCGATCAACGCGCTGCTGCTCAGCAGCGAGCGGCCCAGCGCTTCCAGCTCGGCCGGCGTCATCGGCCGGGCGATCGGGGACGAGGCAGCGACACCCATCGGCGGCGTCAGGTGCCCAGGCCGGCCAGCACGCGCACGTGGGTCGCCACGCTGCGCGCCAGGGCGCCGAGGTTGTAGCCGCCCTCCAGGCAGGAGACGATGCGCCCCTTCGCGTGCCGCTCGGCCAGGTCTTTCAGCCGCTGGGTGATCCACGCGTAGTCGGCCTCGACCAGTCCCATCTGCCCGAGGTCGTCGTCGCGGTGCGCGTCGAAGCCCGCCGAGATGAAGATCATCTGCGGCTTGAAGGCCTCGAGCCGCGGCATCCACTCCCGGTCGATCAGCTCGCGCACCGCCGGTCCCTTGGTGTAGGCAGGCACCGGCACGTTGACCATGTTCGTGCCCATCGGCACGCCGCCCGAGTGCGGGTAGAACGGGTGCTGGAAGTAGCTGACCATCAGCACGCGCTCGTCGCCGGCGATGATGTCCTCGGTGCCGTTGCCGTGGTGCACGTCGAAGTCGACGATGGCCACGCGCTGCAGGCCGCGCGAGTCGAGCGCATGACGCGCCGCGATGGCCACGTTGTTGAGGAAGCAGAAACCCATCGCCTGCCGGCGCGTCGCGTGGTGGCCGGGCGGCCGCACCGCGCAGAAGGCGTTCTCGGCCTCGCCGTCGATGACCGCGTCGGTGGCCGCCACGGCGGCGCCGGCGGCCCGCAGCGCCGCCTCCCAGGTGCCGGGGCCGGCGCTCGTGTCGGGGTCGAGGGCGCGGCGCCGGCCGCTGGCCTCGACCTGCTTCATCGCGTCGCGCAGCTCGGCGATGTAGCCGGCCTCGTGCGCGCGGCTCAGCTGCGCGTCCTCGGCCCGCGGCGCATCGCGCATCAGCAGCGCGAGGTCCAGGCTGGTCGCGCGCAGGTGGTCGGAGATGGCATCGAGCCGCTGCGGGCTCTCGGGGTGGCCCGGGCCCATGTCGTGGGCGCGGCACGCGGGGTGGGAGTAGTAGGCGGTCGCCATCCGTCTTTGTCTTTCGTGGTCTCCGGCGGCACGGCTTTCGGCTATGGTGCGCGCCATGACTTTGCACGCCCAGCTCCACCGGCTCGTCGATCAGATCGCCACGATTATCGTCGGCAAGCGCCCGCAGATCGAAGACAGCCTCGCCTGCCTGCTGGCCGGGGGGCATCTGCTGATCGAGGACGTGCCCGGCGTGGGCAAGACCACGCTGGCCCACGCGCTGGCGGTGTCGCTGGGCCTGCGCTTCTCGCGCGTACAGTTCACCGCCGACCTGATGCCCTCCGACCTGGTCGGCGTGTCGGTCTACGAGCGCGGCAAGGAGGCCTTCGTCTTCCACCCCGGCCCGGTGTTCGCCCAGGTGCTGCTGGCCGACGAGATCAACCGCGCCGGGCCCAAGACGCAGAGCGCACTGCTCGAGGCGATGGAGGAGCACCAGGTCACGGTCGAGGGCGAGACGCGGCCGCTGCCGGCGCCGTTTTTCGTCATCGCGACCCAGAACCCGTCCGACCAGCTCGGCACCTACCCGCTGCCCGAGAGCCAGCTCGACCGCTTCCTGATGTGCATCACCCTCGGCTACCCCGACCGCGCCAGCGAACGCTCGCTGCTGGCCGGCCGCGACCGCCGCGAGATCATCCACGCGCTGCAACCGGTGATGACGCCGGGCGAACTGCAGGCGGCCCAGCAGGCGGTGCTGGCCGTGCACGCCAGCGATGCGCTGCTGGACTACCTGCAGGCCCTGATCGCCGCGACGCGCGACGGCCAGTGGTTCGTCGAAGGCCTGTCGCCGCGCGCCGGCATCGCGCTGCTGCGCGCCGCCAAGGCGCACGCCTTGCTCGACGCCCGCGACTACGTCGCGCCCGACGACCTCCAGGCGGTGCTGGCCCAGGCCGTCGCGCACCGCCTGATCCCCGTCGCCGGCGCCGGCCGCGGGCGGCGCGAGCAGGTGCTGGCGATGGTCGAGGCGGTGCCTCTGCCCTGAGCGCCGTCCGCCGATGCAGGCCACGCTGTCCTTCGGCCCGGTCGCGCCCCGCCTGCGGGCCCGCTGGCGCGCCTGGTGGGATGCGCGGCATCCTCGCCGCGACACTCAGGAACTGACCCAGCGCAACGTCTACATCCTGCCGACACGGGCCGGCTGGGTGTTCGCGCTGACGCTCGTGGTGCTGCTGGTCGCATCGATCAACTACCAGCTGAGCCTCGGCTACATCCTGACCTTCCTGCTGGCCGGCAGCGCCGTGGTGGCGATGCACGTCACGCACAGCACGCTGCGCGGCCTCAAGCTGCACCTGCGCCCGCCGCAGCCGGTGTTCGCCGGCGAGTCGGCGACGATCGAATGCGTGCTGGCCAGTTCGGCGACGCGCGCGCGCCACGGCATCGGCCTGCGGCTGGTGGGGCCCGAGCGCGCGCCGCACTGGAGCTGGACCGACGTGGCGGCCGGCGGCCAGGCCACCGTGCGGCTCGGCTTCGTCGCGCCGCGGCGCGGCCGGCTGGCGCTGCCGACGATCCGGCTCGAGACGCGCTTCCCGCTCGGCCTGTTCCGCGCCTGGAGCGACTGGCGGCCGGCCTCCACGCTGCTGGCCTGGCCGCGCCCCGAGCGCCCGGCCGCGCCGTTGCCCGCGGCGCGCGCGATCGGCAGCGGCACCGCCACCGCGCGCCGCAGCGAAGGCGGCGAGCTCGAAGGCATCCGCGGCTACCGGCGCGGCGACCCGCTGAAGCTGGTGGTCTGGAAGAAGGCCGCCCGCGCGCTCGACACCGGCGGCGAACTCGTCAGCCGCGACACCAGCAGCGCCGCACGCCACGAACTCTGGCTCGACTGGACGATGACCGGCGCGCTGGCGCCCGAGGACCGCCTGTCGCGCCTGAGCGCCTGGGTGCTGGCCGCCGAGCGCAGCGGCGCCGACTGGGGACTGCGCCTGCCCGGGCGCGAGCTCGCGCCGGCGCAGGGCGAGGCACACCGGCGCCAGGGGCTGGAGGTGCTCGCGCTATGGGTCTAGCCCGCTGGACCTGGCCGGGCTGGCGGCACCTGCCGCGCGAGGCGCGCGACACGCTGTTCCTGCTGGCGGTGATCGCGTGGACCGTGCTGCCGCACGTGAGCCAGCTGCCGGTCTGGTGCACCGCGCTCACGGCGACGGTGCTGCTGTGGCGCGCCGCGCTGGCAGTGCGCGCGGCGCCGCTGCCCGGCCGCTGGGTGCTGGCCGGCGTGCTGGTCGTCGCGCTGGCGCTGACGCTCGTGACGCACCGCACCCTGCTCGGCAAGGAGGCCGGTGTCACCCTGCTGGTGGTGCTGGTGGCGTTGAAGACGCTGGAGCTGCGCGCGCGGCGCGACGCCTTCGCGGTGTTCTTCCTCGGCTTCTTCCTGGTGCTGACGCACTTCCTGTACTCGCAGGCGCTGCCGATCGCCGCGGCGATGCTGGTCTCGGTCTGGGGCTTGCTGACGGCGCTGGTGCTGGCGCACATGCCGGTCGGCCAGCCCGGCCTGCGCCAGGCGGGGCTGCTGGCCGGGCGCTTCGCGCTGCTCGGCGCGCCGGTGATGGTGCTGCTGTTCGTGCTGTTCCCGCGCGTCGGCCCGCTGTGGGGCGTGCCCGGCGACGCCGGCGCGAAGACCGGGCTGTCGGGCGAGATGCGCATGGGTCTGATCGCCGAACTGGCCTCCGACGACAGCATCGCGATGCGCGTGCGCGTGCTGTCGGGCACGCCGCCGGCGCCCGAGTCGCTGTACTTCCGCGGGCCGGTGCTGTCCGCCTTCGACGGCACGACCTGGCGCGTCGGCCGCCCGAGCTTCCCGGCGCGCCTGCAGCCGCCGCTGAACCTGCGGCGCGAGGGCGAGCCGGTGGAGGTCGAGGTCACGCTCGAGCCCCTGCGGCTGGCCAGCATCCCGACGCTGGAAGCCACGCCCGAGCTGCCGCCCATCGACGAGGTGCGCACCCAGCTGCGCGACGACCTGCACTGGGTCGCCGAGCGGCCGATCCGCGAGCGCATCCGCTACGTCGCGCGTGCCTGGCCGCGGTTCGCGCACGGACCGACCGATCCCATCGTCGGCCTGCAGGACGACCTGGACCTGCCGCCCGGCGCCAACCCGCGCACCTTGCAGTGGGCTGCCGCGCTGAGGCGCGATCCGCGCTACGCCGAGGCCGATGCAAGAACGCTCGCCGCGGCGCTGATGCAGCGCATCCGCAGCGAAGGCTACAGCTACACCCTCGCCCCCGGCACCTACGACGACGACGGCAGCGGCGACGGCATCGACGAGTTCTGGCTCGACCGCAAGACCGGCTTCTGCGAGCACTTCGCCGCGGCCTTCGTCGTGGTGATGCGGGCTCTCGACGTGCCGGCGCGCATCGTCACCGGCTACCAGGGCGCGGAGCGCAACCCGGTCGACGGCAGCCTGGTGGTGCGCCAGAGCTATGCGCACGCCTGGGCCGAGTACTGGCAACCGGGCGTGGGCTGGCTGCGCGCCGACCCCACGGCCGCCATCGCGCCGGAACGCATCGACCGCAGCCGGCCGCTGCGGCCGGCGCCCGGCTTCGTCGCGACGGCCTTCGGCGGCGTTGCGCCAGGCGCGCTGCTGCAGCTGCGCGCGCTGTGGGAGGCGGCCAACAACCACTGGAACCAGTGGGTGCTGAACTACTCGCGCGGCGCGCAGCTCGACCTGCTCCGCCAGCTCGGCTACCCGTCGCCGCGCTGGGAAGACATGGCGCTGCTGCTGGCCGCGACGATCGCCGGCTTCGGACTGCTCGGCGCCGCCTGGGCCTGGTGGGACCAGCGCCGCAGCGACCCCTGGCTGCGTGCCTACGCGCGCGTGCGGCGCGCGACGGCGGCGCTCGGCCTGGCGGCCGGCGACGCCCTGCCGCCGCGGGCGCTGGCCGCCCGGCTGCGCGACCGCTACGGCAGCGCGTCCGCGAAGGCCGAACAGGCCTTGCACGACCTCGAGGGCCTGCGCTACGCGCGCCACGACGCCCCGATGCCGGCGCGCGCCGTCGCAGCCCGGGCACGGCGACTGGCGGCCGACGCCATCGACGCGCTGCGTGCCCTGCCGCCCCGGCCTCCTGCCACACTCGCCGCCCTCGCTGCCCGATGACGACCCGCCCGCTGCTGACCTCCTTGCTCGCTGCCCTGCTGGCACTGTGCGCTGCCCTGGCGCCCGCCGACCTGTGGGCCGGCCAGGGGCGCAAGACCGCCTCGGCGAACGACACCCAGGCCGCCGAGGCCGTCGCCTACGGGCGCCGCGAGGACGTGGTCGCGCTGGCCGCCGGCATCGCCGAGCGACGCGCGCTCGACGCCGCCTGGGTCGAGGCGACGCTGGCGCAGGCCCGTCACGTCCCCAGCGTCGTGCGGCTGATGCAACCCGCGCCGCCCGGCACACCCAAGAACTGGGCGGCCTACCGCGCGCGCTTCGTCGAGCCGGTGCGCATCCGCGCCGGCGTCGCCTTCTGGCGCGAGCACGAACCCTGGCTGCGCGAGGCCGAGGCGCGCTTCGGCGTGCCGGCCGAGATCGTCGTCGGCATCATCGGCGTCGAGACGATCTACGGCCGCCATCCCGGCAACTACCGCGTGCTGGACGCGCTGGCCACGCTCAGCTTCGACTTCCCCAGGGACGCCCGCCGCGACCGCAGCGCCTTCTTCCGCGAGGAGCTCGAGTCCTTCCTGCTGCTGTGCCGGCAACGCGGCAGCGATCCGCTCGAGCCCAAGGGCAGCTACGCCGGTGCGAGCGGCATGCCGCAGTTCATGCCGAGCTCGCAGCTGCGCTACGCCGTCGACTTCGACGGCGACGGTCGCATCGACCTCGACGCCAGCGGCGCCGACGTGATCGGCTCGGTCGCCAACTACCTGGCCGTGTTCGGCTGGCAGCCGGGCCTCGCGACCCACCACGGCGTCAACGCGCCGACCGACGTGAGCGATCGCGCGGCGCTGCTGCTGCCCGACATCCTGCCGAGCTTCACCGCCACGCAGTTCGCCGAGCGCGGCGCGGTGCTCGACGCCGCCGGCCGCAGCCACCCGGGACCGCTGGCGCTGGTCGAGCTGCAGAACGGCGAGGCCGCGCCCAGCTACGTGGCCGGCACGCAGAACTTCTACGCGATCACGCGCTACAACTGGTCGAGCTACTACGCGATGGCGGTCATCGACCTGGGCCAGGCGGTCGCCGCGGTGGTCAACGCGACGCGCTGAGCGCGTCGCGTGCCGGCGCCCACGGGGCTAGTTCCCGTAGGCGGCGATCGAGGCTTCGACACGGTGGCGGTCGGCAAGCTCGTCGGAGACGACGACGGCCGGCGCGGCTCGCGGGGCGTCCGCCACAGGCCGCGCCGCGACCGCTTCGCCGCCCGCCGGTGCCACCGGCGGCAGGGGTCCGTCCGGCAGGGCCAGCAGCAATGCGCCGGTCAGCGATGCCGTGACGCACCATGCGACGACCTGCGTCGCCCGCGTCGCGCGCCGTTCCTTCGAGGTCTCGCCCCGCAAGCTCAAGTTCCCGTTCATGTTTCACTCCAGTGATGCTGCCCGCCGAACCGCTCGGGGGCGTACTCGGTCTCACGGAACGAGGCGGCGAAAGCGGACACGCCCCATCTCCCCAGGTCGACAGGCCCGGGCGTCGCCGGGCACTCCATCCGGCTAGTCCGGCGCCGGCGCGTCGAGACAGGACTCGGCGTCGATCCACGACTGCAGCCGCAGCGCAGCGGTCCAGGGCCCGTCATCGCCACCGAGCCGGCGACGCAGTTCCTGCTGCAGGACGGCGGCCAGGGCGGCCCGCCGCTCGCTCGCCAGTCCAGGCGGGGGTGGACGGGACACGCGCCGCGACGCGGCCACGCCGAGAGCGATCGACGTGCGCAGCGGCACGAAGCCCGGCAGCCGCGCTTCGGGCGGCCTGCGGCCCAGGTGCGGACCGATCTCGTCGAAGACGGTGTGGCGCCGCTGCACCCCGGTCTCCCTCGCGTCAGTTCCCATAGGCCGCGATCGCGGACTCGACGGTGCGTCGGTCCGGATCGTCCTGAGGCATCGGCACCTCGTCGCGCACGAGCATGTCGAGCTCGGCGCTGGTGCCCGCCACCGGGACCCCCGCCTCCTGGGCCGGCAGCACGACCGGCCAGCGGCCGGGCGCCAGCGCCAGCAGCGCGACGCCGACCAGCGCCACCGCGACGCACCAGACCACGACGCGCAGCGACATCGCCGCGCGCCACTCCTCCGACAGTTCGCCCTTGGGCAACAGCTTGCGGTCCATGACTCGCTCCTCTGGTGATGCCCCGCCGAGACATTCGGCGGGGTCGTCACGCATACGGAGCGAGTCCCCTGCACAGGACGGCGGGCGTCTCCCTAGCTCGTCAGTGACCCGCGAGATCAGTCGCCCATCGTCGCGACCCTGGCGCGCAAGGCGGCCACCAGCTCGACCGCCGACCGCAGGTCCTCGGGTCTCGCGCGCTCGCGGTCCCGGAGGACACCGAGCTGTCGATCGATCTCGTCGAGCAGCCTCATGATCGACGCGGGCGGCTCGTCCGGGCCGGGCCCCGGGGGACCGGACGGGCCCTGCTTGATCACCACCTGGTCGGCCTTGCTCGGCTTCGACGGCGACGCCGGTCGCGTGAGCATTTCCTTCTTGATCGATGGCATGGCGCCCTCCTGAGGGTCAGAAGAAGAACTCGGTGGAAGCCGGACCCGTCTGGCGGCCTTCCCCGAGTGCAAGCCGTTGCTCAATCTCGCCGATGCGGGCGACCAGCGGCGCATCGCGACCGGCGGCATCGCGAAGCGCCGGCAGACAGCCTCGCGCCACCTCGCTCGCCTCGACGAAGCGGCCCAGGGACGCCAGCGGAGCCCACTGGTTGAGTGCGTAGAGGCACACGATGGGGTGATCCGCACCGCTCTCGGCCGCGGCTTGGGCCTGGGCCTCGCGCAGCAGGCCCAGGCTGGCCTCGTGCCGGCCCTCCTGCCGGGCGTGCACGCCACTCAGCAGCAACTGCCGCGACTTCCAGATCGCGCCCTCGAGCGGCACCCGCCGCTCCTCGGCCAGCAAGCGGTCGATCCCTTGGCCCGCTTCGGCGGTCCGACCCTGTCGCAGCGCGACTTCGACGTCGACCAGCTGCGCGATCCGGCGCTGGGCCGGCAGCAGCTGGCGCCCCTCGTCGGCCCAGGCGATGCGCCGGACACGGTCCGCCACGCCGGGATGCTCGTGCAGGCGATCCGACGCGGCGAGCGCGCGCGCCACGACCACGCTGATCTCGGCCGCCCGCCGGCTCGACTGCGCGGCCTCCAGGCTCGAGATCAGGCTCGGCAGGAACCGCTGCGCGCCGGCGACATCGCCACGCTTGAGCGCCGTCGACACCGCCGTCTGCTTCAGCAGCAGGCAGTTCTCGCTGGCCGGGCCCAGGTCGGCATCGCAGGCCAGCGTCGCCGGCCGGGTCAAGGACCACGCACGCTCGTAGGCGCCGGCGCCGTACTCGATCAGGGCGAGCTCGGCCTCCATGCCGTGACGGCTGCGCGGCAACGTCCCGGGGTCGCGGTGCGCCAGCGCGATCGCCTCGCCCAGCAGCGCCCGCGCACGGATCGAGTCATGGCGCAAGCTCGCCAGGCTCGCTCGCCAGCGCAGCAGCTCGACGGCCTCCGAGCTGTCCGGACCGAAGGCCGCCGCGATCTCGCGCCCGGCGGTCTGGTAGGTGGACTCGGCGTCCTCAATCCTCCCGCCGAGCTGCGCGACGATGCCCTCGGTCATCGCAAGCCGGGCGCGCAGCTCCGGGCGGCGGCGTCCGGGTGCCGTTCGCGCCGCGTCGGCGAGCAGCTCGCGCGCGCGCTCGAGCTCGCCCATGCGCCACGCCGTGTCGGCCCGCTCGACCAGCGCGAGCGCCGTGGCGTCGCGGTCACCCAGCGGCCGCAGCGCGTCGACCACGTCCGCCCAGATGCGGTCGGCCTCGGCGTACTCGCCCATGAAGACATGCAGGTCGCCGAGTCCCCGCAGCAGATCCGCCTGCAGCGCCGCCTGCCCGCCCAGGCGGGCGGCGACGCGTTCGCGCGCGCCTTTCAGCAGCTGGCGGGCCGTGATGTCCTTGCCGCCTTCGGCATCCGGATCGGCGCGACGGAACAGGTCCAGCAGGAAGTCGCGGGCCGCGACGGCCCGGGCCGACTCGGCCTGGGCCCGCTGGCGCTGCAGTTCGGTGGCCGTCGTCAGCGCCAGCAGCGCCACGATGGCGGCGCTGCCCAGGCCGACCCCCAGCGGGTGGCGACGCACGAACTTGTGCAGCTTCAGGCCCCACCCGGGCGGACGCGCCAGCACCGCCTCGCCCGCCAGCCAGCGATCGACGTCGGCCAGCAGCGCGTCGACCGAGGTGTAGCGCTGTTCGGGCGTCCTGGCCAGCGCCTTGAGCACGAGGCCGTCCAGTTCACCCGCCAGGGCCCGTCGCAGGGCGCGCGGCTCGCTGCGCCGGGCCTGGGCAGCCGGCGCATCGACGTGCTGGCTGGGCGCCTTCGGGTCGACGTCGCAGATCGCGCGTTCCAGCGCGCCGGCGCGGGCCTCGACCTCGTCGTGCGGCCGTCGGCCGCACAGCAGCTCGTAGAGCACGACCCCCAGCGCATAGACGTCGCTGGCGGTCGTGAGCGGCCGGCCGAGCACCTGCTCGGGACTGGCGTAGCGCGGCGTCAACGGCCGCCCGGCAGCGCGCGTCAGCTCGGTCTCGGCGCTGGCGGCATCGGGCTCGGCCAGCAGCTTGGCAATGCCGAAGTCGAGCAGCTTCACCCAGCCCTCGGGCGTGACGAGGATGTTCCCGGGCTTCAGGTCGCGGTGCAGCACCAGGCGACCGTGGGCGTGCTGCACGGCCAGCAGGACCTGCCTGAACAGGGCGATGCGGCTGCGCAGATCAAGTCGCAAGCGGTCGGCGTGCGCCGTGATCGGCTCGCCGTCGACGAACTCCAGCGCCAGCCAGGGCTGGCCGTCACGAGCATCGACGCCGGCGTCCAGCAAGCCGGCAATGCGCGGATGGTCCAGCGTGGCCAGGATGTCGCGCTCGCGCTCGAAACGCGGCGCGAAGGCCGCGCCGCGCCGCCACCGGTGCAGCAGCTTCAGGGCGACCGGACGTTTGAGCCGGCCGTCGTCGGCGCGCGCCAGCCAGACCTCGGCCATCCCGCCCTCGCCGAGCCGCCGCTCGAGGCGGAAGGGACCGACACGGCTTCCCGGCGCGTGGCCGGCCACGGCCATCACCGGCAAGGCCTGCAGGAAGTCCCCGGTTTCGACTTCGTCGAGCGCATCGAGCAGCTGCTCGAGCCGTGTGGCCAGCGGATCGCCCTGGACGCGACGCCGATCCAGCCACGCCCGACGCTCGGCGGGCGCGTGCTCGGCGGCCTCGTCGCACAAGGCCGACAGGGCCTGCCAGGTCTGCGGGCTCATGCGCTCCACGACATCGCCCCCTTTCGCCGGCCGATCATAGGTTTGGCGGACCCGCACGCATACGGCAAACGCGGGAGAAGCCGGACGGTTCCGATGGACAGCCGCGGCAGGCCGGCGCTACGCTGGCGCGGCGATGGACGCCGCACCGCTGCCGCCGATCACGCAATGGCTGGAGCGCGCCGCCGCGGGCGACCGGGCCGCGCTCGATGCCGTGTTCGCGGCGCTCTACCCCGACCTGCGGCGCGTGGCCCACGCACGGCTGTATGCGCAGGGCCGCGCCGATGGGCTGGGCACCACGACGCTGGTGCACGAGACCTTCCTGCGCCTGGTGCGTGCCGCGCAGCTGCGGCTCGAGGACCGCAAGCACTTCTTCACCTATGCCGCCAAGACCATGCGGCACATCATCATCGACGAGGCGCGCGCCGGGCACGCCGAGCGGCGCGGCGGCGACCTGCAGCGCGTCGCGCTCGATGGTGACGACGCCCGCCCCCCGGCAGCCGAGGCGCCGGACGACGAGTTGCTGAGCCTGCATCAGGCCCTGACGCGCCTCGAGGCCCTGGACCCGGACCTGGCCGAACTGGTGGAGATGCGCTACTTCGGCGGCTACGACGAGATCGAGATCGCCGCCCTGCTGGGCATCACCGACCGCACGGTGCGGCGGCGCTGGGACAAGGCGCGCAGCTGCCTGCTGCTCTTGCTGCGCGGCGAGATCGACTGAGCGCCGCGGTTCAGCGCCGCCGGCGCGGCGTGCGGCTGCCGTCGTAGAACTCCGGCGGCTTGCCCCGCACCCAGCGGACGAAGGCCGCGATCTCCGGGTGGGCCTGCAGCCCGCTCCAGTCGCGGCGCTCGCCGGCCAGTTCGCGCTCGCTGAAGGTCGCGTGGAGCTTGCGGTGGCAGATGCGGTGCAGCAGCGCCAGGTTGCCGGCTTCGGTGCGCCCGCCCTGGCTGCGCGGCAACAGGTGGTGCCGGTCGGCCGAGGGGCCGGGGACGATCGCACGGCCGCACAGCGGACAGTCGGGCAGGCCCATGGCGGGCGGGGCGCAGAACGGCTCGCTGCCCCGCAAGCGGCGCTTGGCGACCACGGCGCTCAGGCGCCCGGCAGGCGCGGCGGGTCCGGGTGCAGACGCGCCATCGCCAGCGCGTCGACGTAGACGCCGTCGCGCAGCGCGAAGGCCCGGTGCGTGCCCTCGACCGCGAAGCCGAACTTGCGATACAGCGCGATCGCGCGCGCGTTGTCGGCAAACACCGTCAGCTCGAGCCGCAGCACCTGCGCCCAGCGGTCGGCGTAGTCGCACAGGGCCTGCATCAGCACCGTGCCCACGCCCTGCCCCTGGACTGCCGACAGCACGTTGATCCCCAGCATCATCGCGTGGCGCCGCCGCAGCGACGGGCCGACCGGATGCAGGCCGGCGCTGCCGAGCACCTCGTCGCCACGTTCGGCCACCAGCAGCAGGTCGGCCTTGCCGGGCTGCTGGATGTCGGCCAGCCACGCGGCCCAGCGCTCCTCGCTGGGATGCGGCAGCTGCAAGGTGCCGGGAAAGACCGCCGGATCCGCCAGGACGCGCGTCCATGCGGCCGCGTCCTTCGCCGTCGCGCGGCGCACGGTGATCGGCGCGAGCCTTGCCACGCGCTTCAGACCCGCTCGCCGACCCAGCCCGCCACCGAGGCCAGCGCCTGCGGCAGGCGGGCAGCGTCGGTGCCGCCGGCCATGGCGAGGTCCGGCTTGCCGCCGCCCTTGCCGCCGACCTGCTGGGCGACGAAGTTGACCAGCTCGCCGGCCTTGATGCTGCCCATGCGATCGGCCGTCACGCCGGCCACCAGTTGCACCTTGCCGCCTTCCTTGTCATGACTCACGGCGGCCAGCACGATGACCGCGCTCTTGAGCTTGTTCTTCAGCTGGTCCATGGTCTCGCGCAAGGCCTTGGCATCGGCGCCGTCGAGGGTCGCGGCCAGCACCTTGAGTCCCCTCACGTCGACGGCCTGCGCCAGCAGCTCGTCGCCTTGCGACGAGGCCAGCTTGCCCTTCAGGGCGGCGAGCTCCTTCTCGAGCGCGCGCACCTGCTCCAGCACCGCGCCGACACGGCCCGGCACCTCGGCCGGCGCGGCCTTCAGCGTCGCGGCGATGCCGTCGACCGTGCTCTCCAGCGACTGCACGTAAGCCAGCGCGTTGTCGCCGGTGATCGCCTCGACGCGCCGGATGCCAGCCGCCACGCCGCCTTCGGACACGATCTTGAACAGGCCGATGTCGCCGGTGCGCTGCACGTGCGTGCCGCCGCACAGCTCACGGCTCGTGCCGATGTCGAGCACGCGCACCACGTCGCCGTACTTCTCGCCGAACAGCATCACCGCGCCGAGCTTCTGGGCATCTTCCATCGGCAGCACGCGCGCCTTCGTCTCGGCGTTGGCCAGGATCTCGGCATTGACCTTGGCCTCGACCTCGCGGACCTGCGCGTCGCTCATCGGCGCGTTGTGCGCGAAGTCGAAGCGCGTGTGCGCCGCGTTGACCAGCGAGCCCTTCTGCTGCACATGCGCACCCAGCACCTCGCGCAGCGCCTTGTGCATCAGGTGGGTGACGCTGTGGTTGCGCATGGTCTTGGCGCGCTGCACCCCGTCGACGCGGGCGTTCAGCACATCGCCGACGCGGATCTCGCCCTCGACGACGCGGCCGTGGTGGCCGAAGACATCGGCCTGGATCTTCTGCGTGTCCTCGACGATCACGCGGCTCGTGCCGTTGCGCAGCTCGCCGCTGTCGCCGACCTGGCCGCCGCTCTCGGCGTAGAAGGGGGTGTGGTCGAGCACGACCACGGCGTCGTCGCCGGCACGGGCCGACGCGACCGGCGTGCCGTCGACGTAGACCGCAGTGACCTGGGCGCCCTCGTGGCTCAGGTGCTCGTAGCCGTGGAAAGTGGTCGCGGCACCGGCGTACTCCAGCCCGGCCGCCATCTTGAACTTGCCGGCCGCACGGGCCTGCTCGCGCTGGCGCTGCATCGCCGCATCGAAGCCGGCCTGGTCGACCGTCACGCCGCGCTCGCGGCAGACATCGGCGGTCAGGTCGAGCGGGAAGCCGTAGGTGTCGTGGAGCTTGAAGGCCGTCTCGCCATCGATCGTCCTCGCGCCACCGGCGAGCGCGGCCTCCAGGATCTCCATGCCGTTGGCGATGGTCTGGAAGAAGCGTTCCTCTTCCTGGCGCAGCACCTCGGTCACACGGGCCTCGGCCTGGCGCAGCTCCGGATAGGCTTCGCCCATCTGCGCAACGAGCTCCTTCACCAGCTTGTGGAAGAAGGGCTTGCGCGCGCCGAGCTTGTAGCCGTGGCGGATGGCGCGGCGGGTGATCCGGCGCAGCACGTAGCCGCGGCCCTCGTTGCCCGGGATCACGCCGTCGACAATGATGAACGCGCAGGCGCGGATGTGGTCGGCCAGCACCTTCAGTGACGGAGCGTCCTTGTCGCACCCGGCGCCGGAGGGGCCGGTTCCCGTCCCGCCGGCGCCGCCCGCCTCGTCCACCGCCTTCTTCGCCGCCGCCAGCAGCGCGACGAAGAGATCGATCTCGTAGTTGCCGTGCACGTGCTGCAGCACCGCGGTGATGCGCTCCAGGCCCATGCCGGTGTCCACGCTCGGCTTGGGCAGCTTGTGCATCACCCCCGCCTCGTCGCGGTTGAACTGCATGAAGACGTTGTTCCAGATCTCGATGTAGCGGTCGCCGTCCTCGTCGGGCGAGCCCGGCGGGCCGCCGGGGATGCCTTCGCCGTGGTCGTAGAAGATCTCGGTGCACGGGCCACAGGGGCCGGTGTCGCCCATCATCCAGAAGTTGTCCGACGCGTAGCGCGCGCCCTTGTTGTCGCCGATGCGCACGATGCGCTCGCCCGGCACGCCGATCTGGCGGTTCCAGATCTCGTAGGCCTCGTCGTCCTCGGCGTAGACGGTGACCCAGAGCTTGTCCTTGGGCAGCTTGAAGACCTCGGTCAGCAGTTCCCACGCATAGCGGATCGCGTCCTGCTTGAAGTAGTCGCCGAAGCTGAAGTTGCCCAGCATCTCGAAGAAGGTGTGGTGGCGTGCGGTGTAGCCCACGTTCTCGAGGTCGTTGTGCTTGCCGCCGGCGCGGATGCACTTCTGCGCCGTCGTTGCGCGCACGTAGCTGCGCTTGTCGAAGCCCAGGAAGACATCCTTGAACTGATTCATCCCGGCGTTGGTGAACAGCAGCGTCGGGTCGTCGCCCGGCACGACCGGGCTCGAGGCCACGATGGTGTGGCCCTTGGACTCGAAATACTTCAGGAACGCGGTGCGGATCTCGGAGGCTTTCATGCGGGGCTCGTTCGGGGTTCAAGCGCGCGGCGATGCCGTCGTGCGAGGTGCGCCAAGTGCTTGATTCAGCAAGTTTTTTCATTATAGGTTTGGAGTCCTTATGGGCACCGCGGTCGAGGGTCGGCGCTTATCATTTGCGCCTGAGGAGATCGCCATGGACATGAAGACCTCGCCGCTGGCGCTGCTGGCCGATGCGACGCTGCTGAAGACCGACGCGCTGATCGACGGCGCCTGGGCGGGCGGTCGCAGCCGCTTCGCCGTGACCGACCCGGCGACCGGCCTCGAACTGGCCCAGGTGCCCAACCTGGGTGCCACCGATGCCGAGGCCGCAATCGCCGCCGCCGACAAGGCCTGGCCGGCCTGGCGCGGCAAGACGGCCAGGGAGCGCGGTGCGATCCTGATGAAGTGGTTCCACCTGCTGCACCAGCACGCCGACGACCTGGCCCGCATCATGACCGCCGAGCAAGGCAAGCCGCTGGCCGAGGCCAAGGGCGAGGTCGGCTACGGCGCGAGCTTTCTCGAGTGGTTTGCCGAGGAAGCCAAGCGCGTCTACGGCGAGACGGTGCCGACCACCGACAACAACAAGCGCTACCTCGTCATCAAGCAGGCGATGGGGG
>Ga0268299_1002443_pt1 | contig 22225 bp, 22 predicted proteins | sample NOBtaG_FD_193484 | JGI IMG/M metagenome (GOLD analysis project Ga0268299, IMG submission 193484) | Activated sludge microbial communities from bioreactor in Nijmegen, Gelderland, Netherland - NOB reactor | ecosystem: Engineered > Bioreactor > Aerobic > Activated sludge | place: Netherlands... | reverse complement strand
CCGAGCGAGAACGCCGTCATGGTGGCGCTCCGCACCCAACAGATCATCGCCGAGGAGAGCGGCGTCACGAACACCGTCGATCCGCTCGGCGGCAGCTGGGCGATCGAAGCGCTCACCAATCGCATCGAGGCCGAGGCGCTCGACTACATCGAGCGCATCGACGCGATGGGAGGCATCGTGCGCGCGATCGATCTCGGGTTTCCGCAAAAGGAGATCGCGGAGGCCGCGTATCGATTCCAGCAGCAGCTCGACCGCAAGGAAAAGGTCATGGTCGGCGTGAACCGCTACCAGACCGACGAGAAGCCTTCGATCGACATCCTGCGCATCCACGCCGAGGTCGAGGACAAACAAGTCGCGCGCGTGAAGGCGTTCAAGGCGAAGCGCGATGCCGCGCGTTGCACGTCGCGTCTCGCGGACGTCCGCGCCGCGTGCAAGGACGGCCGGAACCTCATGCCGTTCCTCGTCGCGGCGGTGAAAGACGGCGTCACGCTTGGCGAGATCTGCGACGTCTACCGCGACGAGTTCGGCGTCTACCGCGACCCGGCCTGGCTCTGACGCGTGACCACGACCCCTCGTCTCAGGATCCTCGTCGCGAAGCCCGGGCTCGACGGGCACGATCGCGGCGCCAAAATCATCGCCCGCGCGCTCCGCGATGCCGGTGTCGAGGTGATCTACACCGGCCTGCACCAGACCCCGGAAATGATCGCCGAGGCTGCCATTCAGGAAGACGTCGACGCGATCGGCCTCTCGATCCTCTCCGGCGCGCACAACACGCTCTTCCCCGCGATCATCAAGCTCATCAAGGAAAAGGGCGGCGACGACATCGCCATCTTCGGGGGCGGCATCATCCCGGAGGAAGACATCGCGACGCTCAAACAAGCGGGCGTCCGCGAGATCTTCACTCCGGGCGCGACGACCGACGACATCGTCGCCTGGGTGCACGCCAACGTGCACCCCAGGAATTGACGCGCGCCAACGTGCACCCCAGGAACTGACGCGCGCCAACGTGCACCCCAGGAATTGACGCGCGCCAACCTGCACCCCCAGGAACTGACGCGCGCCAACCCGCACCCGAGGAGCTGACGCGCGCCTCGATCTACTGCCGGCGGATCCGAATCACCCGGTTGGAGCTCGTGACGACCATCGCCGTCGTCGCGTCCACCACGATCACGTCGCGCGCCAGGAGGTTCTGCGCGCCGACGGTGGGCAGCGCGGTCTGGAGGTTCACGCTCGACAGCTCCAGGGACGGGCTCAAGTAGATCACCTCGGTGGTGTCCACCGACGTGAGCCACAGGCCACCGCTCGGGTCGTACCCGAGATCGACGAACTGCAGCGCGCTCGACGAGAAATACGTGTCGCACGTTTCGCTGTTCACGCTGAAGCGGCAGCGCGAGATCGTGCCGGTCGGAGCGTCCGGCCCGGTCGAAAGGCACGCCACCTTCGTCTCTCCCGTCACCGGATCGAGACCCGCGAGCTTCGAGGCGCAGCGCAGGTTGCCCGGAAGGACGTCGCTGCCGCCGGCGCTGCCGTCGAAGGCATAGGTGCGCATCCGGGTCTTCCCCGCGTCCGACAGCGCGACGAAGCCGTTCTCGTGCTTCGTGAGCTGGCTGAACGAGTCGATGCGGTTCACGAGGGGGAAGGTCAGGAACTGGTTGTTCTGATTGAGAAGGCCGTTGCGGGTCACGCGGGCCGGCGCGAAGCTCATCCGTACGACGCCGACCGGCCGGCCGGGGACCGCCGTGCCTTCGAGCTGCGTTCCGGCGCCGAAGCGCAGGCGGGTGAACCCCGCGCCCTCGAAGCTCCGGGTGACGAGCAGGCTGCCGTCTTCGTCGAGCAGCGGCGCGCTGAGGCAGCAGGCGCTCGTCCCGATCACCGGCTGCGACAGGGTCGCGCTGAGCGATCCGGTCGCGGATCCCGAGGCGGGGAGGGCGATCTTGACGCCGACATCGGCGCCGTTCTGGGTGCCGACGTAGGCGAGCGTCGATGCGTTGCCCACGAAACGAATGCCGGTGAAGCTCGCCGTCGAGGGCGGCACGGGCAGGACGCCGAGGTTCTCGACGCACGGTCCCGTGCTCGGACACGCCGGCTCGGGGCACGAGGTGCAGCGCGGAATCGAGAGGCTCGTTTTGACGCCGGCTGCCGCCGTCGAAAGGGCGTTCAGCGAGAGGGTGACCGCCGTCTCGGAGCTCGCCGTGGCGTCCTGGAGCGACCAGGCGTCACCCTCGCGGAGCCACACCTGCACCGCGTCGCCGTTGGTGGCGAGCTGCTCCAGCGACTCCTCGCGAACGGGGAGCGTCACCTCGACCGGCACCGCGAGCGGTGGATCCGTCGGGCCGAAGGTGAACTGTGCGCCGACGCGCTCGGCGAAGTCGGGGAGCGGGTCGCCTTCCGTCCCCGCGCTGATCGTGAACACGGTGCCGCCCGGAAGCGCACCGGCGGGGATGTTGGCGAGCACGCCCTCGAACTCGGTGCCGGTCGGTCCGACGACGACGCCGCCCTCGGACGGGACGACGGCGTTCAACACCCCGTCCGTGACGGTCGCGGTGAGCTCTGGCTGCACGAAACGGTAGCTGTCGTCCCCGTCGCCGGAGCAGGCAGCGAGAGTGACGAGGCACAGCACGGCGACGAAGCGACGATGGTTCGATGTGGGCATCAATGGCCCCCCTTTCAGTGGGGGGAGTGATAGCCCCGGCGCCGCCGCGTAATCCTAAGCGATCGGTAAGGTATCGGTAAAAGTCACGGCTCAGGTTCCGAAGCGCCGGACGACGCCGCGGCGTCGCGCGCGCAGCTGGGCGGCGCGCTCCGCCGGCGTGATGCGGCGGACGTCGGCCGGCAGGCTCGCGTCGAGCTCGCGCGCCGGCACGCGCTCCATGCGGGGGCGAGGGTACGCGTCGGCGCCGATCCAGCGGAAGGTGACATAGCCTTCCACATGTCCACTGGGATCGAGCCAGTTCGGGAGACCCGGATCCTGGTGGCTGACGACGACCAGCAGCGACCCGTCCTCCTCGAGCACGGCGTAGTGCTGGTTCACGCTACAGAGGCGGTACCGGTAGTCCATGGTCTCCCACCAGTACCCGCCGAACTCGACCGCCCAATACGAGGCGCGCGGCGGCGTCACCCGGATTACCAGCGCGTCGTCGGGTCCCGCCTGCCAGTACGCGATCAGCGGCGCGCCGCCGGGCGTGACGTCGATCGCGTTCGTTTCGAGCTCGCCGTAGGCGATGAACTCGCCGGGGCGAGCGCGCCAGCGGTCGAGCATGTCGGCCCAGTACGTCACGGACTCGCGGATCCAGTCGGCCGCGTTCCGGAGGCCGTCGGCGAGTTGCGCCGCCGTGAGCGGGGCGGGCGGCTCGCTCGCTCCCTCGCGCTCGATCGTGGCCGCCATGGGCGTCTCGTGCTCCCAGTCGGCGAAGAACTGCCGGATGGTCACGCGATACGTCGCGGGCGTGGACCGGATCCAGTTCCCCGGACGCGGATCGGGACCGATCGTGAGATCGAAGGTACCGTCCGGCTCGACGTGCAGCTGCCGGTCGATCAGCGTGCCGACGACCGGCCCGCCCCAGGGCGTCGCCCCGTCCTCGAGCACGGTCACGGCGAAGTAGGCGGCCGTGCCGCGGTGCCCGCGGATGCGGTAGGTGTCGGTGCCGTTGATCGGCGCGCCGACGTACAGGGCGTCGGTGTTGTCGCCGCCCTGCTTTCGCAAGGGGTCGAAGTAGTGGAGCAGCTCCGGAAAGCGCGGATCACGGTTCTCCAGCTCGAGCTGGAGGGCCAGCGAGACGTTCCGCGCGAGCTGCCGCATGCCGGTCGCGCGCGCCACCGGGTCCCGAGGGGTCGTGTCGCGAAACACGAGATCGCCGGCGCGCTTGAGACGCTCGCAGAAGTCGTTCCAGCCCGCGCGGAGCGTTTCGTCGTCCCGGTCGTCGCCGAACATGCGCCTGCCTTGACCCTCGAGGGTCCCGTAGCACAAGGTCGCGCGCCATGACGACGGACGCCGAGGGACGCGCGCGCTGGCAGCCCCCGCCGCGGCCCGCATGGGTCGCCGCGCTGAACGCCGAAGGTGCGCACGCCGATCTCCGCTCTCTCGTGCCGCTCGACGCGCGCGGGCTGATCGACACCGCGTGCCGTCGGACCGGGCTCGCGGACTTCGGGCCCGAGCACTGGAGGGCGCCGTTCGAGACGCTCTGTCGCGACCTCGACGGTCCGGCGTCGCTCACGCTGATGGGCCGGTTGATGACCCGCGGCGATCTCTTGATCTGGCTCGAGAATCGCCTGCGCATCACGGCGCTCCTCCGCGCCCATCCCGAGATCGAGGACGAGGTGATCGTTGCCCCGGTCTTCATCGTGGGGTTGCCCCGCTCGGGCACGTCGATCCTGTTCGAGGTGCTGTCGCGGGATCCCACCTTCGGGGTACCCGAAACCTGGGAAGCGCTCTTTCCGTGCCCGCCGCCGACCGCCGCGACCTACGCGCACGATCCGCGGATCGCCCGGGCGCACGCGCGCGTGACCCAGTGGACCCGCGTCGTGCCGGAGTTCGCGACCATGCACGAGATGGGCGGCAGAATTCCCGCCGAATGCGGCCTCCTCATGGCCAACAGCTTCGTGAGCGATCACATCGCGGCGCTCCATCACGCGCCGGAGTACGGCGCGCTCTATGCCGCGGCGGACATGCGCCCCGCGTACCACGATCACCGGACGATCCTCCGCATCCTCCAGTGGAGGAACCCGCGCGGCCACTGGCTCCTGAAGGCGCCCGCGCATCAGAACCATCTCGACGTCCTGCTCGAGACCTATCCGGACGCGCGCGTCATCCAGACCCACCGCGATCCCATCGTCTGCATGGCCTCGACGACGAGCCTCATGGGGTGTCTGCTGTTCATGCGAAGCGATCTGCCCTTCGACGCACCGGCGTTCGAAGACATCATGCTGGGAGACGCGACGGCGCGCCGCCTCGAGCACGTGATGGAGCAGCGTCGCACCGGCGTCGTCCCCGCCGACCGCATCTGCGACTCGCGCTTCCAAGACCTGATGGACGCGCCGCTCGCGTGCGTCGAGCGCATCTACCGGCATTTCGACCGGCAGCTCGCGCCCGAGGTGCGCGCACGGATGGCGCGGTACCTGGCCGCGAAGCCCCGCGGGAAGCTCGGGGTGCATCAGTATGCCGTGGCGGCTCCCACGGCCGCGGAACGCGCGCGTTTCCGCCGCTACCAGGACGCCTACGACGTCCCCGACGAGATCTGAGCGTCGGGGACGCGCGGGATCCGACTCAGCGGATGCCGAGCTGCGCCGCGAGGCGCGCCTTGGCGTCGATCGGCGCCGTGCGCACGGGGGGCATGGCAGCCAGCACGACGTCCTCGCGGCGCGCGAGTACGGTGCGGACGGCGTGGACGATCTGCTGGCGCGTGAAGGGCTTTCCGACCGAGTAGTCCGCATCCATCTGCGAGCGGAAGTGGGTGCCGTGGTGGCCGACGCGCGCGCTCACGAGGATGACGGGGATGCCGGAGCTCGCAGGGTCGCTGCGGAGCGCGTGGAGGAACTCGGCGCCGCTCATGCCGGGCATCATGAGATCGAGGACGATGCAGTCGGGCGTGGTGCAGGCAAGCATGCCCTGCGCCTCGACGCCGCTGCCGGCGATCATGGTGCGGCAGCCCGCGGTCTCCAGGTAGCGAGCGATGATGCGGGCGATGTCGGTGCAGTCGTCGATGATCAGGATCGTCGGGCTCGTCGCGCTCATGGGCAGGGTTTCCTCCGTCGGAAACAGGTGAGAGCAATCACGGGGCCGGGGGACGCGGAAGCGTGACGCTCGTGCGCGCGGCTGCCGATCGTCGCGAACGGTCGCGACTTTCGACCGTTCGTGATGAGGCGAGTGGGGAGGCGAGCGCGAGGCGTCACGGTCGTGACGAGGATTGCAGCGTCGCATGGGCGGACACGCGGCCCCGCGCGCGTGCATGCTCGCCATGCGAAGTCGCGTGGCGCTCGATCAGGGCGTGAGGACGATCTTCAGCGCCTCGCGCCGCGCGTACGCGGCATACGCCTCCGGCGCCTCCGCGAGCGACGCGTGACGGCTCACGAGCGGCGTCGGATCGAGAAGGCCGGCGGTCATCATCGCGAGGACGGCGTCCACGTGACCGATCACGTTGGCCTGACCGGTGCGGAGCGTGAGCGCCTTGATCCAGACGAGGCCCATGTGGACCTGGCAGCGCTCGGAATAGACGCCGGTCACCGACACGCTGCCGCCGTTCCGCGCGAGACGGAGTGCCAAGTCGAGCGCGTCCGGATGCCCGACGGCATCGATGCAGCCGTCGGCGCCGCGCCCGTTGGTGGCTTTGCGAACGGCCGCCTTCGGGTCCTGCTCGCGGAGGTGGACGGCTTCGGCCCCGAACCGCGCCGCCATGGCGAGGCGCTCGGGCACGTCGTCGACGGCGATCACGTGGCCCGCGCCGAGCGCGCGGGCGGCCTGCACGGCGCAGAGCCCGACCGGACCGAGGCCGAGCACCACGACGACGTCGCCCGGCGACACGTCGGCGCCGCGCACCGCGTGGAAGCCGGTCCCCATGACGTCGCCCGCGAAGAGGGCCGCGTCGCTCGAGAGCCCGGCCGGCACTTTGCGGAGCGTCAGGTTGGCATGCGGCACGAGGACCTGCTCCGCCTGCGCGCCTTGCAGGCCGCCCAGCGTCTTGCCGTGGCCGAAGACGCGCGCCTCGGTGCACTTGTGGAAGTCGCGCCGGCGGCAGAAGAAGCAGTGCCCGCACGCCGTGACGAAGCACCCGAGCACGCGATCACCGACCCCGACGTCGGTGACGTCGGGCCCCGCGGCCGTCACGGTGCCGACGAACTCGTGGCCGAGGATGAAGCCGGGCTCGAGCGGGATCCGGCCGTGGTACAGGTGGAGATCGGAGCCGCAGATGCCGCTCGCTTCGACGCGCACGATCGCGTCGTCGGCGGCGCCGAGCGTCGGATCGGGACGCTCTTCGACGCGGACCTCTCCGGGGGCTTGGAACGTCACTGCTCGCATGGTCGTCGTCCTTTCCTACCGCGCCCGCCAGACCGGCTTTCGCTTCTCGGCGAACGCGCGCGGGCCTTCCTTGAAATCCTCGCTCTTGTAGAGGCGGCCGACGGCCGGATAGCGCGTCTGCATCGCTTCCGCGATCGGGCGCCCGAGCCCCTCGTAGACGCTCTGCTTCGTCGCTTGGATCGCGAGCGGCGAGCACTCGCAGATCGTGCGCGCGAGCCGCTCCGCCGCCGGGATGAGGTCGGCGAGCGGGACGACCTCGTTCACGAGCCCGAGCCGCGCCGCCTCGGCGGCGGTGATCGGCTTTCCCGTGAGCAGCATGCCCATCGCGATCTTCAGCGGAATGGAGCGGGGCAGGCGGTGCGTGCCGCCCGCGTAGGCGAGCAGCCCGACCCGCGGCTCCGGCAGACCGAGCGTCGCATGATCGGCCGCCACGATCAGGTCGCACGCGAGCGCCAGCTCGAGCCCGCCGCCGAGCGCGAGACCGTTCACCGCCGCGATCAGCGGCTTCACGATGTCGGTCCGCGCGGTGAGCCCGCCGAAGCCGCTCGCGGGCCAGCGCGTGCTCGCGTGGGTCGCGGTCCACTTGAGGTCGTTGCCGGCCGAGAAGGCGCGATCGCCGGCGCCGGTCAGGATCGCGACCCAGCAGTCGTCGTCGGCGACGAAGTCCGACCAGACGCGGTCGAGCTCCTCGCCGGCGGGTGGATGGAGCGCGTTCATCACCTCGGGACGGTGCAGCGTGACGATCGCGATGCGATCGCGCTTCTCGTAGCGGACGAACTCGAGCTCCATGGGATCGCGCCTCCGTGCGGGGTCCTCCCTCCTAGCGCACGGGTTCGCCGTTTGTCAGGCCGCCGGCGCGCGGGTATGCGACGGCCATGTCGGTGCGGCTCTCGGCGCTCACCTGCGGATGGCTGACCGGCCCGCGTGCGCTCTTCATCGAGGGTGGGATGGGGAGCGTGCGGGTGCCCGTGCCGGTGTTCGTCGTCGAGCATCCGAAGGGGCGCGTGCTCTTCGACAGCGGGCTCCACGCGGAGCTCCAGCACGATCCCGCGACGCGCCTCGGCGCGGCGGCGGCCGTCTTCACGCCGCACTTCGCGGCCGGGGACGACGTCGCCGCGCGTCTCGCCGCCGCCGGGATGGACGTCGGCGACGTGCAATGGCTCGTGAACTCGCATCTCCATTTCGACCATGCCGGCGGGAACGCCGCGGTCCCGAACGCGACCGTCGTCGTGCAGCGCCGGGAGTGGCAGGCGGCGCACGACGACGCGGGTATCGTCAGCAACAGCTACTCGCCGTCCGACTACGACGTTGGCCACCCGCGCCTCGAGGTCGACGGCGAGCACGATCTCTTCGGCGACGGCCGCGTGATCTGCCTTCCGACCTTCGGCCACACGCCTGGGCATCAATCGTTGCTGGTGCGGCTCGACGCGGGCGACGTCGTCCTCGCGGCCGACGCCTGCTACTTCCGCCAGACGCTCGAGGAGATGAAGCTGCCCCTCGTCGTGCACGACCCGATCGCGATGCTGGCATCACTCCAGCGCCTCCGGGCCCTCGCGGCGGTCGGGACGCGGATCGTCTACGGGCACGACCCCGAGATGTGGGAGACGATGCCGCAGGCGCCGACGGCCGTCGTGTGACGGTGACGGCAACGCCGGGTGCCGCGCCGGCCGTCTCCGTACTGGTGCCGGCACGCGACGCGGCCGCGACGATCGCCGCGAGCTTGCGAAGCATCCAGCGCCAGCGGTTCACGGACTGGGAATGCGTCGTCGTGGACGACGGGTCCGCCGACGGCACCGGCGCGATCGCGCGGACGTTCGCCAATGCCGATCCGCGCTTCGTGCTGGTCCCGACCGGGCGGGACGGGCTGGTCGCGGCGCTGAACGCCGGGCTCGCGCGCTGTCGCGGGCCGCTCGTCGCCCGCATGGACGCCGACGACGTCATGCACCGCGATCGGCTCGGCGCCCAGGTCGCGGCGCTCGCCGCCGCGCCCGAGCTCTTCGCGGTCGGGACGCACGTGCGGATCTTCCCGCGGGCTCGCATCGCCGCGGGCTGGAAGGCGTACGAGCGCTGGCTGAACGGCATCGACTCCGCCGCGGCGGTCCGTGCCGAGGCGTTCGTCGAGTGTCCGGTCGTGCACCCGACGCTCATGCTGCGCCGGCCGGAGCTCGTGAGGCTCGGCTATCGGGACGCCGGGTGGCCGGAGGACTACGATCTCGTGCTGCGCGCGCTCGCGCGTGGCCTCGCGATCGGCGTCGTGCCGCGGCGGTTGCTCGCCTGGCGCGATCGTCCCGGTCGACTCTCGCGCACCGGCGACGCGTACGCGCTCCCGCGCTTCACCGCCATCAAAGCCGCGTTCCTCGCGGAGCGCTTTCTTTCGGAAACCGACCGCTACGTGCTGTGGGGATATGGCGGCACCGGCCGCGCGCTCCGGCGCGCGCTCCTCGCGCACGGCAAGTCGCCGACCCACGTCATCGAGGTGCATCCGGGCCGTCTCGGCAACCGCATCCACGGCGCCCCGGTCGTCGGGCCCGATGCGCTCCGCGATCTGCCGCCGCTCCCGCTCGTGGTCTCGGTCGCGCGCAGCGGCCCGCGCAATCTGATCCGTCGCGCGCTCGCCGAGATGGGGTACGAAGAGACGCGCGACTACGTGTGCGCGGCCTGAGCCGTCGGCTCAGGGCGCGAGGGGGGCGTCCGCGGCGGGGACATACGGCGCCGTCGGCACCTCGATCTCGGCGAGGTAGCTGCGCGCGGTCGTGTTCCTCGGATCGGTGGTGAGGGCGCGACGCAGCCACAACTCCGCCTCGCGACGGTCGCCGCCGAGCCAGCGCGGCAGGCGCGCGAGGAGCGCGCCCTTCGCGGCCATCGCCTCGGCGTGGTCGGGCGCGAGGGCGAGGGTGAGGTCGATCTCGCGGCGCAAGCGATGGACCGCCTTGATCGCGCCGAATCCGACGCCGGTGAGGCCGGTCGCCTTGCCGAGATTGCAGACGACCGCGAAGTGCGCGTCGGCCGAACGTTCGTCGATCGCGAGCGCGGCGTCGGCGAGGTCGAGGCCGCGCGCGAGTACGTCGAGTTGCTGCGACGCGGGCACGCGATCGGCCGCGGAGCAGAGCGCGATCGATTCGTCGATCCGCCGTTGGAGCTCGCTCGCGAATGCCGGCATCGCGACTGCGACGACCAACGCGCCCGCGAACAGCGAAGCCGCGAGCACACCGACGCCGCGAGTGCGGGAGCACGCTGGAGTTGGCCTCGGTGGCCCAGGATGACAGCGCGTGTCCATCGGGTGGCGCTGACTCGACGATAGCGACGTCGGGAGGTCCCCTCTACGCGAAAAGCGTATCGCGTTGCACGACGCGGCGCGCGGCGACGAGCCAGGAACCTGCCGCGTCCCCGCACGCGGCATAGCGCTTGCTCTCTCCCGGGATCATCATGCGCATCCTTCACCTGGGTGATCCCGCCGTCGTTCCCGCGCTCCGTGCCCTGGGCCACGATGTCCTCGCCGCGGACGAGCTATGTCCGCTCCTGGTCGTGCCGGGGCAGCCGGTCGACGTCCGTCTCGTGCATCGCGAGGTGGCGCCGGAGGCCGAGGTCTTTCTTCTCGTCGACGTCCTCGGCCGTCACAGTCTCGTCTCCGGCGTCGAGGAGTTGCCGATCCCGCGGGTCTACTGGGCGGTCGGCGTACCGATCGACGTCGCGTTCGCCGAGCGGTTCCAGCTCGTGCTCGTGCCCGAACGGGCCGGGGTGCCGCTGCTCCACGCCGAGGGGCTGCCGGCGCGGTGGCTTCCGTGGGCCGACGATTCGGAGTCGATGGCGCTACGCATGGCGATCCTCACCGATTGGCTGACCGCCGGCATTCCGGGGCGCGCGCGCCGGCCACGCGCCGCGACGTCGGTTGCAGAGGTGCGTCGCTTCTCTTAGCTTCCGCGCCCGTGGAGCGGCGCGACGTCATCATCGTCGGGGGTGGGCCAGCGGGCGCCGCGACGGCGCTCTTTCTCTTGCGCCGGGATCCCGCGCTCGCCGGACGCATCCTCGTGCTCGAGAAGGCGCGGCATCCGCGGACGAAGGTCTGCGCCGGCGGACTCATTCCGCACACGCTCGATTGCCTCGACGAGCTCGGCGTCGGCCTCCGGGTGCCGCACGTGATGATCGATCGCGCGGCGGTCGACGTCCCGGCGAAGCGCGTGGAGGTCGAAGGCGAGCGCTTCTGCGCCGTCGTCCGCCGCAACGAGCTCGATGCCTCGTTGATCGCGGCGGTGCGCGCGCGCGGCGTCGAGGTGCGGGAAGACGAGAAGGTCGTGTCGCTCGCGCGCGAAAGCGACGGCGTCACGCTCCGGACGACGGGCGGCGCGTACGCCGCGCGTGTGGTCGTCGGCGCCGACGGCTCGGGGAGCTTGGTTCGGCGGCGGCTCGTCGACGGCGGCGGGGCGCGCGAGGAGGTGGCGCGCGCGGTCATGGCCGACATCCCGGTCGGCGCGTCGGGATGGGACGGCCATGCGCGGGCACGCTACGACTTCGACTTCCGCGCGGTGCCGCGCGGCCTCGCGGGCTACGCGTGGGCCTTCCCGTGCTTGATCGACGGCGCGCCGCACGTGAACGCGGGCGTGTACGCGTGGCACCGCCGTCCCGGGATCGACCTGGTCGCGTTGCTGCGGGATCTCCAGGGCACGCTCGGCGGCGCGGAGGTGCGTCATCAAGCGGCGCCCATCCGGTGCTACGGGCGCGGCCGTTTCGTCACGCCTCATGTGTTGCTGGTCGGTGATGCCGCCGGCGTCGAGCCACTCATGGGCGAGGGCATCTCGTTCGCGCTCGAGTACGGCCGCTGGGCGGCCGACGAGATCGCGACGGCGCTCGCGTGCGACGACTGGCGCTTCGCCGGGGCCGAAGCGCGCTTCCGCGCCGGGTGGACGGGGCGGAAGCTCCGCCGGCTCGGGCAGGCGGCGACCATGTTCTATGGCCCGGGCGCGCGGCTCTGGCTCGGGCTCGCGGCACGCTGGCGGGGCGGGCAGGAGGTCGGCCTCCGCTGGTACAACGGGGTCGACGGCTGGGACCGCCGGAGCGCGTGGGACGCCCTGAAGGGCGCGGTTGCCTGGCCCCAGCGCGTGGTGCAATAAGGTTCCGTTTCGCCACACCCCACGCTCGTTTCAAGGAGGCCTCACATGCAGAAGCCCGTCATCGTCGCCGCCACCCGGACCGCCATCGGGACGTTCGGTGGCACGCTCGCCCAGACCCCCGCGCCGGAGCTCGGCGCCGTCGTCATCCGCGAGGTGCTGCGTCGGGCCGGGAATCTGCCGGGAGATCAGGTCGACGAGGTCATCCTCGGCAACGTGATCTCGGCCGGCCTCGGCCTGAATCCCGCCCGCGTCGCGTACTTGAAGGGCGGCATCCCGAAGGAAGTTCCCGGCCTCACGATCAACAAGGCATGCGGCTCCGGCCTGAAGGCCGTGGCGCTCGCGGCCCAGTCGATCCAGACCGGCGATGCCGAGATCGTCGTCGCGGGCGGCATGGAGAACATGAGCGCCGCGCCGTACCTCCTCACGAAGGCGCGCACCGGCTACCGCATGGGTCACGATCAGATCATCGACTCGATGATCGCCGACGGCCTCACCTGTCCGATCACGTTCACGCACATGGGCATCACTGCGGAGAACGTCGCCGCCAAGTACGAGATCTCTCGCGGCGAGCAGGACGAGTTCTCGATCGAGAGCCAGGCGAAGGCCGCGGCCGCGATCAAGGGCGGCAAATTCAAGGAGGAGATCGTCGCGGTCGAGATCCCGGCCAAGAAGGGCGATCCCATCAAGTTCGAGGTCGACGAGCACCCGCGCGAGAGCGCACCCGAGAAAGTCGCGGCGCTCAAGCCCGCGTTCAAGAAGGACGGCTCCGTGACGGCGGCCAGTGCGTCGGGCATCAACGACGGCGCCGCGGCAGTCGTCGTCATGTCGGAAGAGCGCGCCAAGAAGCTCGGCCTCCCGATCCTCGCGAGCATCCGCGCGTTCGCGTCGGCCGGCGTCGATCCCGGGATCATGGGGATGGGCCCGTGGCCGGCGTCGGAGAAGGCGCTCAAGAAGGCCGGCCTCCGCAAGGAAGAGATCGACCTCTGGGAGCTGAACGAGGCGTTCGCGGCGCAGTCGCTCGGCGTGCTTCGCGAGCTCCGCATCCCGAAGAACCGCGTCAACGTGAACGGTGGTGCCATCGCTCTCGGCCACCCGATCGGTGCCAGCGGCGCGCGCATCCTCGTGACGCTGCTCCACGCGATGAAGGACCGCGACGCCAAGCTCGGCCTCGCGAGCCTCTGCATCGGCGGCGGGCAGGGCATCTCGCTCATCGTCGAGCGCTGAGCGGCTCGTCGAATGGAGCGGAAGCTCTAGGATCGTAGTGGCTTCGTGGCGGTCGCCGCTTTCTTCGACATCGACGGGACGTTGATTTCGAAGAATAGCGGTCCGCTCTACATGAAGTTCCTGCGCCGCCGGGGGGAGATCCGGCGGCGCGACGCGGCTCGCACGATCTATCTGTTCCTCCGCTACAAGCTCGGCATGCTCGACATCGAGCGCGCGGCGGCGAGCTCGAGCGGGTGGATCCGCGGCCGGAGCGAGCAGGCCGTCGCCGAGCATTGCCGCGTGTGGTACCGGGAAATGGTGCGCCAGTACCTCCAGCCCGAGATGGTGCGCCGTGTGAGGGCGCACCAGAACGAGGGGCACGTCGTGGCATTACTCTCGAGCTCGACGCCGTACCTCGCGACGCCGCTCGCCGAGGATCTCGGGATCGAGCACATGCTGGTGTCGCGGCTCGTGATCGAGAACGGTCGCTTCACGGGCGACGTGCACCGGCCGATCTGTTACGGCGCGGGCAAGATCCACTGGGCGCGCCGTTTCGCCGAGGCGCACGACGTCGACCTCGGCGCGAGCTGGTTCTACACGGACTCGGTCACCGACCTGCCGATGCTGGAGCTCGTCGGGCATCCCGAGGTCGTCAATCCGGACCCGCGTCTTCGCCGCGAGGCGCGGCGGCGCGGGTGGAACGTGATGCAACTCGACGTCAACGAACGAATGCCGGAGACTTCCTGACGATGGCGAGACGGGCACGCAAGGGTGGGGGAAGAACGTGGTGGACGATCGCGGCGCTCGTCGTCGGTGCTCTCGCGCTGGTGTGGTGGCTGAGCGCCCGGCGCGCCGAGGCTCCAGGGCTGCCGGCGAGCCAACCCGGCGCGCGCGCGTTGTCGGAGTCGCCCGAGTCGCGCCCGCCCGACGCGTCCGATCATGATCACGACCACGAGGACGTGACGGGCGACGAGAAGGCGGTGCTCGAGCGCATCATCCGCGAGGGCGGCGCGCCGAAGTCGGACGAGTAGCCCTCGTCGTGCGGCTCGTCGACGACCTCGGGCGTACCGTCGAGCTCGCCGCGGTGCCCGCGCGCATCGTCTCGCTCGTCCCGAGCTTGACCGAGACGCTCTTCGCGATCGGTGCCGGGCCGCGCGTCGTCGCCGTCACGCGGTACTGCGAGGAGCCCGCCGCCGACGTGGCGCGCCTTCCGAAGGTCGGCGGGACGAAGAATCCGGATCTCCAGGGGATCGTCGCGCTCGCGCCCGACGTCGTCGTCATGAACGCCGAGGAGAACCGGCGCGAGGATTTCGAGGCGCTTGCCGCCGCCCGACTCCCCGTCTTCGTCACCGAGCCGAAGACGATCCTCGACGGCATACGGTCGATCGCGCAGCTCGGTGAGTTGGCGGGCCGACTGGAAGGTGCGGCGCTCGCCGCCGAGCAGGAGCGTCGCGTGCGCGCCACCTTGGCGCAGGTCGAGGGCCGGCGACCTGTCCGATACTTCTGTCCGATCTGGCGGAAGCCCTGGATGGCGTTCAACGGCGACACCTACGCGCACGACATGCTGCGCGCCGCGGGCGGGGCGAACGTCTGCGCGGGCGCGGGCGATCGCTATCCGACGGTGACGCTCGACGGGATCGCCGACACCGCACCCGAGGTCGTGCTGCTGCCCGACGAGCCGTACCGATTCACCGAGAAAGACCTCGCGGGTCTGGAAGTGCTCGGGTTGTCGCGCGAGCGCGTGCACTTCGTCGATGGGAAAGCGCTTTCCTGGTACGGCCCGCGCATCGCCGACGGTCTCGCGCGCTTCGCGGCGCTCTTCGCGTCAGCGTGTGACGATTGGTGATGACATTCGCTCGGGCGAGGTCTATACACCTCTCCCCCCGACGCGTGCCGTTTGCCTCCGATGTACGGCATGGCAGCGCGCCAGGTGAGCGGGAGGCGTGACGATGGCGGCGATCGAGGAAAATCTCCGGAAGATTCCCCCGCAGAACCTCGAAGCCGAAGAATCCGTGCTGGGCGGCATGCTGCTCGACAACCACGCGTGCAACCTCGTGTTGCCGCTCGTGAAGCGCGAGCACTTCTACCGCGACGCCCACGGCAAGATCTTCGGCGCCATGGCCGACCTGAACGAGCAGGGCGTCCCGGTCGACATCGTCACGCTGACCGAGGCGCTGCGGCAGCGCGGCCAGCTCCAGGACGTCGGCGGCGCGACGTTCATCGCCGAGCTCGCGAACCGGGTGCCGACGGCCGCGAACGCCGAGTACTACGCCAAGATCGTGCGCGAGAAAGCGATCCTGCGCGGCCTCATCTCGACCGCGACCGAGATCGCGACCGAGGCCTACGGGAGCCAGACCGACGTCGAGCGCTTCATCGACATCGCCGAATCGAAGATCTTCGCGATCGCCGAGCAGAAGATCACGACCGAGTTCTATCCGATCAGCGACCTGCTGCCCGCCGCGATCAAGGAGGTCGAGAAGCTCTTCGATCGCAAGGAGATGGTCACCGGCGTCCCGACCGGCTTTCACGACCTCGACAAGATGACGGCCGGCATGCACCCGGGCGATCTCATCATCGTCGCCGGCCGTCCGGGCATGGGAAAGACGGCGCTCGCGCTCAACATCGGCACGTCCGCGGCCCAGCAGGCCGACATCGGAGTCGCGATCTTCTCGCTCGAAATGTCGAAGGAGCAGCTGGTGCTCCGCATGCTCTGCTCCGAAGCGCTGGTGAACTACCAGGACGTCCGCTCGGGCCGGCTCCACGAGAAGGACTTCGCGAAGCTCGCGAGCGCCGCGGGCGGGCTCCACCAATCGTCGATCTACATCGACGATGCCGCCGGTCTCTCGGTGCTCGAGCTGCGCGCCAAGGCGCGGCGCTTGAAGCGCGAGATCCACGCGCGCGGCCGCCGGCTCGGGCTCATCGTCGTCGACTACCTCCAGCTCATGCGCGGCTCGGGGCGGACCGACTCGCGCGAGCAGGAGATCTCCGAGATCTCCCGGTCGCTGAAGGCGCTCGCGAAACAGCTCGAGCTTCCGATCATCGCGCTCTCGCAGCTGAACCGGCGCGTCGAAGAGAAGGGCGCCGACCGCCGTCCCGTGATGGCGAACCTTCGCGAGTCCGGCGCCATCGAGCAGGACGCCGACGTCATCCTCTTCGTGTACCGCGAGTCGGCGTACAACAAGGAGCTCAGCCCCGAAGAGGATCGCGAGGCCGAGATCATCATCGGCAAGCAGCGTAACGGACCGACCGGAACGGTGAACGTCACCTTCCGGAAAGAGTTCATGCGCTTCGCCGACCGCGCGCTCCCGAGCGACGAGGCCTTCGAGCACGGCTCGCCGTTCAGCGAGCGCGACTACGAGGTGCCGGAGATCTGAGCCGCGTGAGCTCGCTCCCGAGCGAGCTCAACCCGTTCCGCGACCGTCCAGCGTAGTCGTCGATCCCCGAACCCTTCGGGGCGCTCGCGCAGGCGGGCGCCGGTCGGCCCACGTTTCCCCATCCTCGTCAGCTTCCCGTCAGGTTGGTCGCCTATGGGAATGCGATGGTGGGGAACGAGGGTCTTGCGGCCGTGGCTCGCGAAGGCAGCGCCACGAGGATCTTGCGGCTTGGCCGAGGTGTCGACCTCTCGGCGCCCTCGGTGCGGCGCGACGTTCGGGAAACGCTCGAGGACGGTGGGCTCGTCGTCCTGCTCGAGTCCGGTTTCACGTTGTCCGAGGGCGAGCGGGATATGATGGCGAACACGCGGTCGATGGTGACCGGGATCGACGACGCGGCCATCCGCGACGGGAAGCCGACGATCATCTACGAGCCGTGGCACGGCAAGATCAAGAAGCGCCGGTACGCGCATGCTCGGGGGCGGTTCACCCGCACCGACATCCGGCCTGAGATCCGGCCGCCGCTCGAAGCGATGATGGGGCGTTTCGGCCGGTGGGCGCAGAGCCTCATCGCGGAGCTGCTTCCCGCCTACGCGCCGGTGCTGGCGCAGGACCGCGTCACGTATCGCCCGCACGAGCGCAGCGCGCTGCAACCGCTGCACATCGATTCCAGCTACGGGTATCCCACGCAGGGGCGGGGGATGTTCCGCATCTTCGCCAACGTCGATCCCAGCGGTCGTCCGCGCGTGTGGCAGGTCGGTGAGCCTTTCGGGCCGTTCGTGCGCCGCTTCCTCCCGTCGGTGCGCGTCCGCGAGCCGGGATGGATCGAGTCCATGCTGCATCGCCTGCGGATCACGAAAACTCCGCGGTGTGTGTACGACGACGTGATCGCCGATCTCCGGCTGCTCGGCAAACGGGACAAGGAATATCAGCGGACGTCGCCCCGCGAGATCGTCGAGTTCCCGAGCGGCTCGTGTTGGCTGGCGATCACCGATCTCGTGCTGCATGGCGCGGTTTCCGGGCGCCACAGCCTCGACCAGACGTTCTTCCTGCCCGCGACGGGGATGGCTCGCCCGGAAAGCTCGTCGCTCTACACGCTCGAGAAGATGCTCGGGCGCGCGCTCGTGTGACGCGACAGCCTGCGGACGCCGCGTCGATCGTGCTGGTGGCGGGCACCATGAAGACGCCGGACCGGCTCGGCCATCACGACTATCTCGGCGGCTGCCGAGTCGCCGCTCACGTGCTCGCGCAATCGCCGGGCGTCCGCGTCACCCTGGCTCGCGACGGCTGGCCGGAAGACGAGGGGGCCTTGGATGCCGCCGATGCCCTCGTGCTCTACACCGGAGGCGTCACCCGCCACGCGCTTTTCCGATCGCCCGAGCGCATCGAACGCCTGCAGCGCCTGGTGGACCGCGGCATCGGCCTGGTCATGGTCCATCAAGCGGTGCGTTGTTCGCCCGAGCTCGCGCCCCAGGTCGTGAGCTGGATCGGCGGGGCCCATGTGCCCGGAGAATCGGGCCGAGGCCACTGGCGGACGCGGCACGCGGAGTTTCCTCCCCATCCCGTCACGAGCGGCGTCGAGCCGTGGGACATCACCGACGGCTGGCTCAACGAGATTCGGTTCGTGGACGGCATGGGGGGGATCACTCCCCTCGTGTGGTCGAGTCGGGAGCACGGCGGCTCGAGCGCGGGCGGGACTGCGGCCGTCGTCGCGTGGACGTACGAGCGGCCGGGCGGCGGACGCTCGTTCTGCTTCACGGGTCTCGACGCGCATTCGGCGTGGTCGTTCGCCGGACTTCGCCAACTCATCGTGAACGGGATTCTGTGGTCGGCGGGGGCGCGCGTGCCCGCGGAAGGGGCTCCGTGCGTCGCCGACCAGGCGCTGCTGAACGGTTTTCTCACCCCGCGCGGTTCGCGCACGGCGAGGGCGTTCCAACGATTCGGGCGTCGCTTCAAGCGCCTGGCAGGTTCGCGTGCACGTCACTGACGCGGCCCCGGCGATCGTATTTCGCCGATTTTTCTCCGGAGACGACTCTCCGGCGGCGCGCATCCATCGCTCGCACAGCCGGGAATTGTGGCGTGCCCAGAGCCTCGGGAAGGTTCTGCGGCTGTCGGCGGCGATGATTCTCTGGGTGCCGTACGTCGTTCACGCGCTCGTGTGGGCGACATGGCACAACGGTGCGGCCATCCGGAGGAGGACCGGCAAGAGCATCGCGCGCCAGATGGGCGAGCAGGCCTGGATCGCCGTCGTGCGCGCGATCCCACCGTACTGGTACTACCGCTTCGAGCTCTTCGACGACGAGCGGCGGCGTCGAGCCGACGAATACCTGCAACGGGGCGAGACGAAGCGCGGCGTGTACACGATTCTGAAGCGCACGAACGGGCGACCGCTCACTCCTCTCACGGACAAGGTCGCGTTCGCCGCCCGCTGCCGTGCACACGAACTGCGCGCGATCCCGGTCGTGCTCGCGTTCGGGCCGGGCGGCACTTCACCGGATCTCTTCAGTGTCGGTGCGCTCCCGAAGCAAGACGTGTTCATCAAACCCAATCATGGGAAGGGGGGCCGTGGCGCGGAACGATGGCGGTATCGGTACACGGGTGAATACGAGACCGACGACGGCAGGATGCTCAGCCCGAGCCAGCTCGTGGAGCACGTGCGACGACTGCCGTTCGAGGAAGGGGTGATCGTCCAGCCTCGCCGCGTCAATCACCCGGACATCGTGGCGCTCGCCAACGGGGCGCTCGCGACCGTCCGGATCGTCACGTGCCGGAACGAAGACGGGACGTTCGAAGTCACCAACGCGGTGCTGCGCATGGCGCAGGGCCGCAATCACGTCGTCGACAATTTTCACGCCGGCGGCCTGGCGGCGAGCGTCGATCTCGCCACCGGCACGCTGGGACGCGCGACGGACATGGGCACCACGCCCACGATGGGATGGCGTGACGAGCATCCCGACAGCGGCGCGGCGATCACGGGGCGCACGCTGCCCTTCTGGCGGGAGGCCCTCGATCTCGTCACGCGCGCGCACGCGGCGTTCGCGGACAGGGTCGTCATCGGATGGGACGTCGGTCTGATGCCGGACGGTCCCGAGCTCGTCGAGGGCAACGGCGCACCCGACCTCGACATCATCCAGCGCACCCACCGGGATCCCCTAGGCAACGCGCGTCTGGGCGAGCTCCTGGCCTTCCACCTCCGACACATGGAGGCCGAGTGCTCCGTGGTCCCGGTCGACCGCGCCGGGTCGCGCGGGCACGCCGCCGCGCACGCGTCGCGGTTCACGCCGGCGGGAACCGCAGGCTGAAGACGGCGCCACGCGGTCGGTTGTCCTCGAGCCCGAGCGATCCGCCGTGAGCCTCGACGGTCTTCTTCACGATGGCGAGGCCGAGCCCGGCGCCTGGTCGGTGTCGATCGCGTTGCCAGAAGCGCGCGACCAGATCGTGCCGCACGCGTGGGTCGACACCCGGACCGTGGTCGCTCACCGTGAGCACGGCGCCGGGTCCCGCACGCACGATGACGGTCTCTCCCGCCGGTGAGGCCTTGAGCGCGTTCTCGATGAGATTGCGGAGGGCGCGGCCGATGGCCTCGACGTTGCCGCGCGTCGGCAGCGCGCCGTGGCTCTCGAACGTGAGCTGCTTGCCCGCGTGCAGCGCGAGCGGGGCCAGCTCGGCGACACGGTCGCGCGCGATCGCGTCCAGATCGGCGGTCTCGTCGAGCCGAATCTGGAGCGCGTCGATTTGCGCCGCCTCGAGCAGTTGCTCGACGAATCGGATCAGCCCGAGGACGTCACGCTTGAGTTGCCCCGCGGCGACGTCGTTCGGCCACTGGTCGAGTTGGAGCGTCAGGATCGACAACGGCGTACGCAACTCGTGGGCGACGTCTTCGGTGAACTCGCGCTGGAAGCTCAGGCTGCGATCGAGGCGTTCGAGGGCTTCGTTGATGGCTTGGACCAGGCTCCGGATCTCGGTGGGCAGGCCGTCTTCGCGGAGGCGGCCCGCCGACTGCCGGCCGGTGATCGCGTGAGCCTCGGCTGCGACCCGCCGCAGCGGCCGGAGACTGATCCGAACGATGACGAGGCTGAGCACGAGCATCAGCACGACCGACGGAGCCGTCGTGGTGAACACGCTTTCCATGAGCTCGTCCACGGCCGCGACGTAGAACCCATGCTCTCCGGCGTGGCGCCGCATGACGAACACCCAGACGGCGGTGTTCCCCAGGCGCACCTCCTCGGCTGCCGCCCACATCGTTCCCGACGGCGTCGAGAAGCTCGCCAGCCACTCGTGCGTGACGCCGGTCGTCAGTGTCGGGCGTTCCGGCAGGAGCGCGGCGTTCACACCGACGAGCGTTTCACCCGCGGCGGTCGCGAGGAAGAAGCCACGATCGTCCGCGCCTCGGTACGACTCCCGCACGCGCTCCGAGACGGTGACGGGCGGACCGGCGGACGACCCGGCGACGATGCGATCGATGTCGATCTCCAGCAGATCGTCCATGAGATCCACCTCGTCGGTGATCTCGTCGCGCAGCTCCGTGACGACGTGCAGGACGAAGATCGCGAGGCCGGCGATCGCGAGGGCGACGAGAAGGCGATTGCCGAGCGACCGCGGTATCAGGCGGATCATGGCGCTTCGAGCAGATAGCCGACACCGCGGACCGTGTGGATGGTGACGGTCGTTCCGGCGGCGACGAGCCGTTTGCGCAAGCGCGACACCACGGCCTCGATGGCGTTCGGCGAGATGTCCTGGTCGAAACTGTAGAGAGCTTGCTCGACGCTCTGGCGGGGCACCACCTGTCCCAGGCGCCGTAGGAGCAGCTCCAGGAGCGCGAACTCGCGGCGGCCGAGATCCTGTTCATGCCCCGCAACCGTCACGCGATGGGCAACCGTGTCGAGCAGCACGTCACCGGCCGTGAGCTGGACGCCGAGGTATTGGCCGGGGCGACGCAGCAGGGCGCGGCAACGTGCCAGCAATTCCGCCATCTCGAACGGCTTCACGAGATAGTCGTCGGCGCCGAGGTCGAGCCCGTCCACCCGGTCCTGCAAGCCGCCGCGCGCCGTCACGATCAGGACCGGAAGATGATGTCCCGCGGCTCGCAGCGGCCGGAGGAGGCTCGTGCCCTCTCGATCGGGCAATCCGATGTCGAGCAGGAGCAGGTCGTAGTCGGCCACCGAGAGCGCCGATTTCGCGTCGGCGAGCGTCGCGCTCGTGTCGACCACGAACCCCGCACCGGTGAGACCGGATGCCATCAGGGCCGCGAGCCGCGCATTGTCCTCGACCAACAGTAGACGCATCCTCGAGCTACCCCGTTCGTCCCGCGTACAGCTAGCGCAGCCTCTCGCGCGGAGCGAGTCGCCGAGCGGGAGCATCCGTACACGGGACGTCGAACGATCGTCGTTCAGTGCTCGAGCTCGGCGAGCAGCTCGGCGGTCGCGCGCTCGACGTCGGGCGCGCGGACGAGCGCCGCGATCACCGCGACCGCGTCCGCTCCGGCGGCGAGGACGGCGGGGGCCGTCGCGGCGGTGATGCCGCCGATCGCG
>Ga0268299_1002442_pt1 | contig 22228 bp, 19 predicted proteins | sample NOBtaG_FD_193484 | JGI IMG/M metagenome (GOLD analysis project Ga0268299, IMG submission 193484) | Activated sludge microbial communities from bioreactor in Nijmegen, Gelderland, Netherland - NOB reactor | ecosystem: Engineered > Bioreactor > Aerobic > Activated sludge | place: Netherlands... | reverse complement strand
GGCCAACTTCTCCCGGCCCTACGCCGCCCTGGGCGAGCGGGGCCTGATCACGCTGGAGACCAACGACAGTGAGTACCGGTTCAAAGACATCGTCGATCCCGGCTCGGGCCAGGTGCTCGCCACCCTGGAGCACGAGGTCCGGTCGATGTTCCATCCCCTGTTCGGGCGGGAGCTGGTGAACCGCAACCCGGCCCAGCGGATCACCGCCTACCACCCGGGTGAAGACAGCTACGTGGGCCTCACCCACGCCGGCCTCGGCTGATCGCCACCCGGCCGACCCGCCCGTCGCGAGCCGCTCGGCCCGTGCCACAATCCATGGTGTGCGAGGACCAGTACGGCGGGCACCGACGAGGGCGCCCGGAATCCGCCTGCGGGGGCTGGCTCTGGCCGTCGCCGCGCTGGTGGGAGGGATGGGAGGGGCCGGCTGCGGGCTGATCGACCGGTCCGACCGGTCCGCCGCCCCCACTGCGCAGACCGCAACGGCGCCCGCCGCGCTGGACGGGTCGTCGTCGGTTCCGCCCACGTTGCCGGCCGGGGCGTCGTTGGCTCCTGTCACCACCGCTCCCGCCCCCGCCCTGGATGCCACGTTCGACGCCATCGCCACCCGCACCACGATGACGGCCGAAGCCCGGGATCTCCTGGCCCGCTCGGCCCCCGAGCTGACCGATCGGGCCTCGATCGGCCAGCGCTGCAGCCTTGAGCCCGACGTCTCGGTGCTGGGCTGCTACCAGGCCGGCCACATCGCCGTGCTGTCGGTCACCGACCCCCGACTCGACGGCATCACCGAGACCACCACCGCCCACGAGATGCTCCACGCCGCCTGGGCCGCCCTCGGTGTGGTGGAGCGGTCCCGGCTGGCGCCCCTGCTCCAGGCAGCCTACGAGGCACACGCCACCCAGGAGCTGACCGAGCGGATCGACATCTACCGGGCCATCGACCCGGCGGTGATCGACTCCGAGCTCCACTCGATCCTGGGCACCGAGGTGGCCGACCTCGGGCCCGAGCTGGAGACCTACTATGCGAGGTGGTTCACCGACCGCTCGGCTGTTGTGGCCCTGGCCCAGGAGGCCCAGAGCACGTTCGCCTCGCTGCGCCAACAGGTCGACGACCTCGACGTCGAGCTGGCGGCGAAGCGGAGCACGCTCGACGCCGAGGACGCCGACCTGCGGGCCCGGCGGGCCGACCTCGATGCCCGCTCGGCCGAGCTCGACGCGCTGAAGAACGAGGGCCGCTTCGCCGAGTACAACGCCGGGGTCGATCCGTTCAACACCGACGTGGCAGCGTTCAACGCCGCCGCCGGGGCCCATCAGCAGGCCGTCGAGGACTACAACGACCTGGTGGTCGAACGGAACCAGCTGGCCGCCGCGTACACCGACCTGGCCCAGCAGATCAACACCACCGTCTCGTCCATCGGCCAGTGACGAGCGGGATTGTCGCCGGGCGGGCGGGGATGGCAGAGTCTTTCCCCGGCCGCCGACCGACCCGTGGCCGGGTGCACCTCAACACGGGAGGCACCGCATGGACGCCCCATCCGTATCGTTCGATCTCCGCCGGGCCGAGGCTGCCGTGCGCGAGCTGCTGCTCGCCGTGGGCGAAGACCCCGGCCGCGATGGGCTGCTCGACACCCCCGCCCGGGTGGCTCGCAGCTATCTCGAGCTGTTGAGCGGCTACCACGAAGATCCCGGGCGCCACCTGGAGCGCCAGTTCACCATCGACCACGAGGAGATGGTGGTCGTGAAGGACATCCCGTTCTCGTCGATGTGCGAGCACCACATGTTGCCGTTCATGGGCCGGGCCCACGTGGCCTACCTGCCGGGCAACACCGGCAAGGTGTGCGGCCTGTCCAAGATCGCCCGCCTGGTCGACGGCTACGCCCGCCGGCTCCAGGTGCAGGAGCGGCTCACCGGCCAGATCGCCGACGACCTCATGGGGCGGCTGAAGGCCAGCGGCGCCCTGGTGGTGCTGGAGGCCGAGCACCTGTGCATGACCATCCGGGGGGCGATGAAGCCAGGGGCGCTCACCACCACGTCGGCCGTGCGAGGGTCGCTCAGCGATCAGGCCAGCCGGGCCGAGGCCCTGTCGCTGATCATGAGCGGTCGCTGAGCGGGCGTCGAGCGGGCGTTGAAGTAGGTCACCAACCACACAAGGGGGACACCATGGCCAGGAAGACGCAGGCCGAACGGCGGGCGGCGGGCAAGGACGTGCAGCGCACGCTGCGGGGCGGCGATGCCGGGGTGGAGGTGGACGTCGACGCCGTGGCCGCCGCCACCGAGGCCCGGCTGGGCCCGCTGGGCTCGTTCGTGCTCGACTTCGCCCTGGGCGACATCTGGAGCCGCCCCGGTCTCTCACGGCGGGACCGGAGCCTGATCGTCATCACGATCCTCACCACGCTCAACCAGCTCACCCAGCTCCGCTCCCACGTGCAGGGCGGCATCCACCACGGGCTCACCCAGACCGAGATCGAGGAGGTGATGGTGCAGCTCGGCGGCTACGCCGGGTTCCCCCGGGCCATCGACGGGATGACCACGGCCAGGGCCGCCATCGCCGAGCTGCAGGGGGTGGACTCGCTGTCGCCCAGCCCGCCGGCAGAGAGGAAGGACGACGACCAGCGCAGCGCCGACGCCCGCGAGGTGATGGGCCGCCTGAGCGCCAACCAGCCCCCGGGCGGCCCTGGAGCCGACATGGGCCAGTTCGCCGCCACCGCCGGCCGCTTCGCCTTCGGCGAGCTGTGGGCCCGGCCCCAGCTGGCCCGGCGGGACCGGTCGCTGGTGGTGTGCGCCACCCTCACCACCCAGGACAAGCCGACCGAGCTGCGCTTCCACCTGCAGGGCGCCCTCAACCACGGGGTCACCCTCACGGAGCTGGAGGAGCTGATGATCACCGTGATCGGCTACGTCGGCTTCCCCACCGCGGTGGAAGGGTTCCGCGCCCTGCGGGAGGTCGAGGCCCGCCAGTAACGGGCGTGCCGCACAACGACAATCAGCGAGCCGCTTCGCTTTCGGGCGCAGACGATACGCGGCCTGGCTCGGCTACTACCCGGGTGTGCCGGTCCGCCTGGCACCAGATCCCATCACGGCGTCCGCCAGCAACGCACTGGCCACACTCGGCAACGATCCGATCGAGGCGCAGTTCACGAGCCGGGGGCTGGAGATCATCGATGTGGAGGCCGCGTTCTCCGGTACCGATTTCGACGATTCGGACCAGGACGGGATCCCCAACAACGTCGAGAAGATCTGCGCCTGGACCTCGGTACGAGATCGACACCGGCCCCTCGGGCCCGGGCATCAGGCGAGCACTCGACGTCCTTCGATTTCGGGTCATAGCGACAACTGCTGGACAAGCACCCGAGGCGTTGTCGCTGTGACCCGAAATCAGAGGACACGGGGCGGAGAAGAGATCGGGCCGGGGATGGGCGGGGCGACCGGGGGCCGTTCACTGTCACACCCCCGGAGGACAATGAGTGGCATGTCGCTGTTCTCCTCGCCCCCGCCCGAGCTGTCAGCCGCCACGGCGGCGAGCACCGCCTTCGCCCCCGCGATCGACCCGGCCGACCACCCACCTCTCCGGGGCCGCGGTCTGCGGTGGGTCCTGCTCGACGAGCTGAAGCGCCACACCCAGCTCTCCGTCGCCGCCATGGCCCGCACCCTCGCCGACCACGGGTTCGACCTGGGCCCGGGCCGGGCATCGAAGCTGATCTCCGACGCCCTGCGGTGGGAGGTACGCCGGGGCCGCATCACCCGCCCGTCCCGTGGGATCTACCGGTGGGCCGGCACCACCCGGGCAACGTCCCGGCGGATCACGATCCTGGCTCAACGATCCCGCGACTGGATCACGGCTGTCCGCTCACAGCGGACACCTCCCCCCTTCCCCCAGACCTGGCGCCACCGTAAGCACGCCGGCATCCCCATCCCACCCACCAGCCCACCCTGGACCGTCTACGGCTGGCTCTGGAACACCTGACCCCGGGCCGCTCTGTCGGCGGGCGCCGCCAGCACGGGATGAGTAGGGTTCGGATCATGCGACTCGGCGTGATGATGTTCCCCACCGACACCGCCATCCAGCCTGTGGAGCTGGCCCGGGAGGTGGAAGCCCGGGGGTTCGACGCCCTGTGGTTCCCCGAGCACTCCCACATCCCGGTGTCCCGCCGCACCCCGTGGGGCGGGCGGGAGGGAGCGCCCCCGCTGCCCGACATGTACTGGCGCTCGCACGACCAGTTCGTGGCCCTCACCGCAGCGGCCGTGTCCACCACCACCCTGCGGGTGGGCACCGGCATCACGCTGGTGGCCCAGCGGGACCCGCTGTGGCTGGCCAAGGAGGTGGCGTCGCTCGACATGATCTCCGGCGGCCGCTTCATCTTCGGCATCGGCTACGGCTGGAACCACGAGGAGATGGCCGACCACGGCATCGACGTGAAGCGACGCCGGGGACTGGTGCGGGAGAAGATCCTGGCCTGCAAGGAGCTGTGGACCAAGGACGTGGCCGAGTTCTCGGGGAAGTACGTGAACTTCGAGCCGTCGTGGGCCTGGCCCAAGCCCACCCAGAAGCCCCATCCTCCGATCGTGGTGGGCGGCTCCCCCACCCCGCTCCACTTCCAGCACATCGTGGAGTTCGCCGACGGCTGGCTGCCGAACGAGGGCCGCTACCCGATCGAGGAGAAGTGGCCCGAGTTGCAGCACCTGGCCGAGGACTCGGGCCGGGATCCCGCCACGCTGTCGCTCGGCATCTTCGGGATCAAGCCCGAGGCCGACCACATCGAGAACATGGCCGCCCTGGGCGCCAGCTACGGCGCCATCGGCCTGCCCTCGGCCGGGGCCGACGAGATCCTGCCCCTGCTCGACCGCTACGCCGAGCTCGTCGCCCGGTTCCACTGAGCATCCCGGTTCGAGTAGGAGAGGTCTGACATGGCGAGCAACACGACGGGTCGGTGCTTCGTGGGGGCGTCCCGCTTCGCCCCCAACGCCCCGGCCGAGCACCTGGGCGGCTTCTGGCGGATGGATCCGGGCACCGACACCTGGACCCCGCTTACCAAGGGCCTGCCCGACGCCCCCCAGGTCCGCTCGGTGGTGGTCCACCCCGACGACCCGTCGGTGATCTTCGCCGGCGTCCACGACGGCCCTTACCGCTCCACCGACGGCGGCGACACGTGGGAGCGCCTCGGCCTCGACGCCCGCCTGCCGGTGTGGGCCCTGGCTTTCGACCCCGTGGATCACCGGGTGTGGTACTGCGGGATCGGCCCGTCCCGTCTCTACCGCTCCACCGACGGCGGCGACACCTGGACCGACCTGCCCAACGCCGTGCTGCCCGAGCGGCTCGACATGGGCTTCCCCACCCGGCTGATCTCGGTGGTGGTCGACCCCACCGATCCGGCGTCGATCTACGCCGGGGTGGAGGTGGGCGGCGTCATGCACTCGGCCGACGGGGGCGAGACCTGGACCGACTGCTCGTTCGACCTCGTCCGCCTGGCCGAGGAGCGCCCCGAGCTGCGGAGCCGGCTGCTGAGCGAGACCGAGCTGGAGGGCATGCTCGACACCCACGCCCTGGCCGTGAGCCCGGCCGCACCGGGCCGGCCGTTCCTGGCCAACCGGATGGGCCTGTTCCGCTCCGACGACCAGGGTGGCACCTGGAACGACCTGAACGTGGGGGCCCACTCCCCGCTCACCTACTGCCGCCACGTGATGGTGTCGCCCCACGACCCCGGCACCCTGTTCGCCTGCTTCAGCGACGAGGCCCAGGGGGTGGCCGGCTCGGTGTACCGCAGCGAGGACCTGGGCCGGAGCTGGACCCGCTACGACTCGGTGACGCCGACGTCGACGATGATGAAGGTCGACGTCGACCCCGACGACGAGGACCGGGTGTGGTGCGCCACGCGCGACGGCGAGGTGTTCACCACCGCCGACGGCGGCGCCACCTGGACCGAGCACCACCTGCCGACCGGCGGCCGCGACGTCTACGCCCTGTGCGCCGGCTGACCCACCCGGAATTCTCACGTGGCGTACCGCCAACCGGCACCGCACGTCAGAGTTCGGTGGTGTCGGGGGCTGAGAACAGGACGCCGGCAGCCTCGAGGGCGTCGAGCTCGGCGTCGGTGTAGCCGGCGGCGGCCAGCACCTCCCGGCCGTCCTGGCCCATCGTGGGCGCCGGGCGGCGGACCGACGCCGGGGTGGCCGAGTAGCGCACGGGGTGCGGGATCACCCGATAGGGGCCGGCCACCGGGTGCTCGGCCAGGGGCAGGCCGGCCACGATGTCGTCGAGCGAGGCGGCCTCGGTGGCCGGGATCCCGTGCTCGGTGCAGAACGCCAGCCACTCGGCCGTGGTCCGCTGAGCGAGGATGGCGGCCACCTCCCGGTAGAGGCTGTCGCTGTTGGCGATCCGGGCCTCCCGGGTGGCGATGCGGGGATCGTCGATCAGGTCGGGCCGGCTGCCGGCGGTGAACAAGGCGTGGTAGTGGGCGTCGAGGTAGGGCAGCACGTTGATCCAGCCGTCGGCCGTGGCCTGGGGCCGGCGCTCGGCGGTGAGGATCCGCCGGTAGCCGGCCCGGTCCACCGGGGGCTCGGCGATGGCCCCCGCTCCGTGCTCCACCAGCACGAAGGCCCGCATCACGTCGATCATCGGCACCTCGACATGCTGGCCCTCGCCGGTGACGGCCCGGTGGTACAGGGCGGCCAGGATCGACGAGGCGATCATGAGGCCGGCCACCTTGTCGGCCACCAGGGTGGGCAGCAGGCTCGGCTCGTACCCCTGGCGCTGGAAGAGCTCGCCGATGCCGCTGGCCGACTGGATGATGTCGTCGTAGGCCGGGGCATTGGCCGCCGGCGAGTCCGACGGGTAGCCGTGGGCCTGGCAGAACACGACATCTGGGCGCGCGGCCTGCACGTCGTCGTAGGCCAGGCCGAGGCGGCCCAGCGGGCCGGGCCGGAGGTTGGTGACCACCACGTCGGCGTCGGCCGCCAGCCGCAGGAACGCCGCCCGCCCCTCGGGGTGTTTGAGGTCGAGCCCGAGGCTCCGCTTGTTGCGCAGCAGGTTGAGCGACACCCCCGACAGACCCGGCACCGGCCCCGGCCCCATCGCCCGGTTGGTGTTGCCCTCCCGGTCCTCCACCGAGATCACGTCGGCGCCGAGGTCGCCGAGCATCTGGGTGCCGAGCGGGCCCATCACCACCGACGTGAGATCGAGCACCCGCACCCCGGCCAGCGGCCCGGGAGCGGCCGGGGACAGGGGGGTGGGATCGGCCATGCCGGGACCTTAGGCGTTGGCCCGGAGCGACCCCAAGGAACGCGGTACGATCGGCCTGGCGAAAACGGGCGGTCAGGCGAGGAATACGGCCATGGTCGAACGGTCCAGCAGAGACGACGCCGTCCACAACCGGATCCAGGAGCTGCGCACCGGGCGGGGCATGTCGCGCCAGGAGCTGGCCGAGGCCTTGGGCGTGCACTACCAGACGGTCGGCTACCTGGAGCGGGGCGAGTCGGCCCCCAGCCTCCACCTGGCCCTGCGCCTGGCCGAGCTGTTCGGCGAACCGGTGGAGGAGATCTTCTCCCTCCACCCGTTCGCCAGCAGGACTACTCGCCCTTGAGGGCCTTCATGAACATGCCGTTGTCGAAGAAGTCACGCCACAGGGTGATCTTGTCGTCGCCGTTGACCTCGAACACGCCGGCCACCGGCAGGGCGATGTCCTTGCCCTTCATCACGAACCGGTCGATCCGGTCGTTCATCACCGTGGTCTCGTTGGCCACCTGGCGCAGGACCTCGAACTTCACCGGGTTGGGCCCGCTGAACATGGGTTCCAGGAACGAGCGCATCTCGTCGGGACCGGTCATGCCCCCGATCGGCACGTTCTCGTAGTAGCAATCGTCGGCCACGTAGCTCATCGCCTCGTCGAGCTTCTTGTTCTCGATGGCGGCGATGAAGGCGTTGACGGTCGATTCGGCGCTCATGATGGGCGACCCCCTGATCTGGAGCGGCACCGGCTCGGCGGCCGGCGCCCGGACACCCTCCCGTTTAGCACGGGCCGGCCGTGCGGCGCCTGCCGGACCCCCGGCAAGCTTGCACAGTCCACGCACTCATGCTCAGCCCGACCGACGTCGGTACCTCGTCCCGCATGGGCTCACTGCTGCCCGCCACCTCCGTCCGCAAGTAGATGACGGTGGTGTAGTGGCTGGCCAGTGACACGCCGAACCCATCGCGCTACCAACCGGCATTATCGCTCGACTCGCCCAGGCGATATAGGCCGGCTACCGAGTGCCTACGCCCCGGCGATTGTCCGCGGTAGCGAGCGCTTGGGTCGGCGGTAGAAATCCCGTGTGCTCGTCAGCCTGGGGGCGGCTTTGCGGCTACAGAGGGGGTTGATGACGGTCGTCGACATGAGCCTGGGAGAGGTGTACGCCCGGCATGCGCTGGCGCTTACCCGCTTTGCCAGCGGTCTGGTAGGGCCGTCAGATGCACCCGACGTGGTGAGTGAGGCGATGGCCAGCTTGATGGTCTCACAAGCTTGGTCAGAGGCCGTCAATCATCGGGCGCTCATGTATCAAGCGGTGCTGTATCAAGCGAAGACGTTCAGGCGGGCCCGGTACCGGCGACTGCGACGTGAGCATCGTGCCGCACTGCGGGAGGTCGGTGGCCCGGCCGATGTCGACCCGGACCTTGCGTCGACTGTGATGGCGGCGCTCAGCCCTCAACAGCGGGCCGTGGTGTTCTTGACCTACTGGGAGGACCTGGAGGCGCGATCGGTGGCGGATCTGCTCGGCGTGTCTGAAGGGACGGTACGAAAGCAACTGGGCCGGGCCAGGATCCGGCTGCGGGAGGTACTGCAATGAGCGACCTCGACGATGTGATCCGTCAAGTGGTCCGAAGCCTCGCTACGGCGGTCACGGAACCTCCCGCCCTTCCCGATCTCAGCAACGTGGCGGCAGTGGAGCCAGCGGACACGACAAAGGCCCCCGGCCAGCAGTGGCGGAATGCGCCCGCCAAGGGCCGGCTCATGGCTCTGGCGGCCGCTGTCGTGGTCTTGGTAGCCGGTGGCGTGCTCGCCGCCCGGCTCGTACGTGATGACCGCCCCGATGTCGCAGCCGTTGGTCCCACTGTCGTGCAGTATCAGCGAGTTCGCTATGAACTGACCGCCGACCTGAGCTGCGACGGCGCCAGCGGTGCCGGATCGACGACGTTGACTCTCGAGACGTGGCAGGACGCCAAGGGGGCCAGGGTCTACCAGCGCGCTACCTACCCGGATGGGTCGCTTCGGGAAGCCGTCCTCGTCGGCCCACCGAATCGACCAGAGAAAGTCTACAGCCAGGGCGAATCCAGGCTGGACGTGCCAACTTGCTGGGGCCAACACGCCTTGCTCGACGACCCTATGGACGCCACGGTTCCACTGCTGTTCGCCCAGGGCCCGTCAGCAGTCCCCTCGGTCGACGAAACCACCGAGGGCACGCTGCTCCCCGAGATCATGACTGACAGCGAAGGTCGAGCGGTTCAGGTGAGGCGCTCGATCGTTGACGGCTTCTTGACCGATGTCGATGGCCTTCCCCCGGGGCAGGAGCTCCCGATCCGACAGACCAACGACCGCTACGTCGATCCCTCGACCGGTGTCCTGCGGGAGGTGGTCTGGACCGATGAGGCACCGGGCCAGTACCAGGTCCGGGAAAGCCTGACCGTCTTGGTAACCGAAACACGAGAGGTTGACCCCGCCATCTTTGACACCGACGGCTACCAACTCACCTACGACCTCGATGCCGAACTGGGAGACTACGCGACAGCAGAGCCGGCCGAACCAACAACCGAGATCGGCGGCGGGCAGCTCTGGCTCCCATCACCCAAGGCGGAAACGGCTGCAGAAGCCGGCTCGGCGTTCGGCCGCGAAGTACTGGGCTGGGACACGGCCCTCGCACCGGCCGACCAACCAGGCCAGGAACCAGGCCCAACATTCCTCACTATCAGCGACGGTGCAGGCCACGAGGTGCCACTGCTCGCCTTTCCGACCAAGGATCGGGGATGGGCGCTTCAGCAGGCGAGCGGCCTCAACACCTCGATGCGGCTCGGCCCCGACGGAGACACCCTGATAGACCTGCCCTCCACCGCCGATAGCGACCATGTAGAGATCCATGTTCGAACCGCAGCCGGCGAACTCCTGGCCTGGCGAGCCACAACGCCACCGGGAACGCCAGCGGTCCTGCTGCCTGCAATCGCACCCCAAGACATAGCCAACATGCTCATCGTCACCTTCGATGGCGAGGACAATGGCCTCACCGCTGGAGGCAGTTGAACCGCCCGACAATGCTCCAGCCGACAGCCAGTAGGTGGAACAGCGGGACGGTCAGCCCGTCGGCGGTGTATCTGCGCCCTGGGGCACCTTGGACCTCGGGCAGGTCAGGCCACCGGGCCGCCATATCCGCCAGCGCCGGGAGCATGTCCAACCGGGCGAACGACCACGCCGCATCGGGGTCGAGTTGACGTGCGACGTCACCCAGGGCTTCATCAGTCACCTCGACCGACGGTAGGGCGCGCACCCTGTCAGGCGAGGCCCAGGCGACGAGCCCGCTCGGCCAGCAAGACCCGATCGGTTGGGTGATCTCGGCGGAACGGCCCGATACCGGTCGCCGACTCGTACTCGAACCATGATTGGCCGATCGCAGCGAGAATACGCTGTGGATGGCCACGTCCTCCGGCACCACCCGGGCACATCAGAACCAGCCCGAGACTTTCTCTTGGATTCTTGCCCCGAGGGACCCTGAGTCGGGCTTGGCTGTCACACCCCCTGCGTAGTGTGGCCTCATGGAATCGGCGGCGGGGATGGCGTTCGAGGATGGCGAGGTCGCCGACTCGTTCGCCGCTGCCCGGGAGGCGGTGCAGGCCGCAGTGGCGGCGGCAACGCACTCGCTGTCCACCGGTGACGTGTTGGCCGCTGAGCAGGAGTGGGAGCACCTTCACCGGCTCATCGCTGCTGCCCAAATCGACAACCTGGCCGCCATCGATGCCGGCCGGATCCACCGGATCGAGGGGCACCGTTCGGTGGCCGCCCACACCCGGCACGTGCTGAAGGTGTCGCCGGAGGAAGGCGCCCGGCGAGCCCAGGCCGCCCGGGCGCTGCGGGCTCTGCCCGACGTGGCGGTCGCAGCCCGGGAGGGGCGGATCGGGTCGTGCCACGTCCGGGTGCTTGCCGGCGTGTACGGCAACCCTCGCATCAAGGCCGAGGTGGTCGCCGCCCAGCACACCTTCCTGCAGTGGGCCGACACCGAGCCGTTCGACGAGTTCAAGACCCTCGTCCTCGGCTGGGAACGAACGGTCGATCTGGACGGCGGGCACCGTGACAACGACCGCAACCACGCCAACCGCAACGTCCGCTTGGTCCACAACAGCATCGACAAGTCGTGGGAGCTTACGGGGCGCTTCGCCGCCGACCAGGGCGCCCGCTTGCGGGAGATCCTCGATCACTACACCGACATGCTGTGGAAGTCCGACTGGGCCGACGCCCGAGCAGCACTCGGCGACGCCGCCACGTTGTCGGACCTGAAACGAACCGACGCCCAACGCCGAGCCGACGCACTGGAGCGGATCTTCAACGACGCCGCCGGTGCCCCGAACGACACCTCCCGACCGGCCATCGTCCACAACATCGTCTGGTCGGCCGAGGCCTACCTCGCCCTGGCCGACCTGTTGGGAGCCGACGCCGCTGCACTCGACACCCACTGGTCGGCCTCGCTCACCGACCCCACCGCCCGCCGGGGCCGATGGTGTGACCCCGACACGTACCGCTGCTCCACCCTCGACGGCGTGCCGCTGGAACCGGTCGAGCAGTTCATGTCGAGCCTGGCCAATCACGTGCGGCGGGTGATCGTGAACACCAAGGGCGTGGTGATCGACCTCGGCCACAGGGCCCGCCTCTTCACCGGCTCCGCCCGCCACGCAGCGCAGCTCCACAGCCCGCACTGCATCTGGCCTGGGTGTGACGTCCCGACCACCAGGTGTGAGATCGACCACTTGCACGACCACGCCAGGGGCGGGCCCACCAACCCCGGCAACGGGGCACCCTTGTGCGGGTTCCACAACAGGTGGAAGCAAAAAGGGTTCGCCACGACCCGGGACCCCGTCACCGGGCGGTGGCGCACCTACCGCCCCGACGGCAGCCTCATCCAATGAGGCCGGCGCAGCACGTCAGCTCACGCCTCGTCGTCAGCTCACTCGTACTGTCAGGCGGGGACCGGCGAGATCGCCCGCCGGTGTGACAAGATCCTGCTCATGCTGCTCGAGGGGAAAGCCGCCATCGTCACCGGAGCCGGGTCGGGGATCGGAGCGGCCTCGGCCCTCCGCTTCGCCGCCGAGGGGGCCGGCGTGGTCTGCGCCGACATCCGCCTGGCCCGGGCCCAGGAGACCGTCGACGCCATCGTGGCCGCCGGGGGCCGGGCCGTGGCCGCCGAGGCCGACGTGCGCTCGGCCACCGACAACGAGGCCATGGTCAACCTGGCCGTCCAGCACTTCGGTGGCCTCCACGCCGCCTTCTTCAACGCCGGCACCATCCGGCCCGGCAACGCCGTGCGCCTGTCGGAGGACGACTGGGACGTGGTCATGGACACCAACGTGAAGTCGATCTTCCTGGGGGCCAAGTTCGCCGTGCCGGTGATGGCCGACGGAGGCGGCGGGTCGATCATCAACACAGCGTCGGTGTCGGGCCTGCGGGGCGACCGGTCGGGCATCGCCTATGGGGCGTCGAAGGCGGCCGTGATCAACCTGACCCGCTGCCTGGCCGTCGACCACGCCCGCCAGGGGATCCGGGTCAACGCCATCTGCCCCGGCGCCATCGACACCCCGCCCATCAAGCGGATGCTGGCCTCCGACACCGCCCGGGAGGGGGCCGGCCGGGCCCACCCGCTGGGCCGGATCGGCCAGCCCGACGAGATCGCGGCGGCCGCCGTGTGGCTGGCGTCGGACCAGAGCTCGTTCGTGACCGGCGAGGCGCTGGTGGTGGACGGGGGCTACAGCGCGGCGTCGAACCCGATCGAGATGGGCGATCCCCGCCCCCAGGGCGTGCGGCGCCCGCCGTCGGCCTGATCGGAAGGGCCGATCGCCACGGGATCGACGAGGGGCCTGCGGAGCCGGGCCGGCAGCGGGCCGACGCTGGTGCAGCAGGGCCGGTTCGTCTTCCCCGACGACGACCCACTACCCGACCTCCGCCGCTACCTGGTGACGATCACCAACCGGGGGCGGGACCTGGCCGCCCTCACCCGCCTCGACCCGGGGGTGGCGGGCGGGGTCGCCCCCTCGATCCGGCTGATCCACCTGGCCGGCCCGTCCGACCGGGTGACCACCCGGCGGGTGCGGGACTGGGCGGCCGAGATCCGCAGCTCGGTACGGGGCCACACCTACCACGTGGAGCTGACCGAGTTCGACCCCCTCCAGCCCCTGGCCCCGCCGGGGTCCGCCCGCCGCCACCCCCGGCGAGCCGGTGCCCCTCGCCACGGCGAACCCCTCCTGGTGGGTCTGATGGCCGAGCTGGCCCGCCAGGGGCAGCACCCGGTGCCGGTGGTGCGGTTGGGGCCGATGACGGAGCGGCTGCGCAGCGTGGTGGTGACCGTGGCCCACGGGGCCCCCAACGGCCTGGCCCTGGCCGTGCCGCTCGGGCACCGGTGGGCGACCGCGCCCGAGGTGGTGGCCGACGTGCGCATCGCCGTGGACCGCTTGCGGGTCGACCCCGGCCACACCGACGTGGTGCTGGAGGCGCCGGTGGACCTGGGCCACCGCCCGGCCCCGGCCGAGCTGGCCACCGTGGTGCGCCGGGTGCGGGAGGCGGGGCGGTGGCGCAACGTGGTGCTGCTCAGCTCGGGGGTGCCGGCGATCGTTCCCCGCCCCGACCCCGAGCGGCCGCTGCTGGTGGTGCCCCGGCCCGACTGGCCCCTGTTCGGCGAGCTCCACCTGCTGCTGGGCGACGAGCGTCCCACGTTCGGCGACTACGGCACCCGCCATCCCCTCCGTCTCACCTGGCCGGGCACGAAGCGGGCCAACGTCCGCTACACGTGCGAGGCCGAGACGCTGGTGGCGCTGGGGTCCCCCACCCGCAACGGGGTGGGCGACGGCCCGGGCTACGCCGCCCTGTGCCGGATCCTCGCCGGCCACGTGCTGTTCCGGGGGTCGGGCCATTGCTGGGGCTGCCGGATGATCGAAGCCGCCGCTGGGGCCGGCCCGGCCGGCGGCGCCGCCGACGAGATCGTCCCCGCCCTCCAGTCGACCTGGGACACGGTGGGCCTCGTCCACCACATCACTGAGCTCACCGCCCAGCTCCGCTCCCTCTGATCACTCAACCGGCGGCGCGGGTGGTGACGGTGCCGAGGGCGAGGAGGCGGTCGTCCTGGCCGGTGTCGACGATCATGCAGCGCACCAGGGCGCCGTGGTCGTCGTGGCGGATGACCTCGGTGCGGGTCTGATAGGGCCCGGCCTTGCCCAACCCGATGTAGTAGACGTGGATGTCGGTGGCCACCGCCGGGCGGCCGATCACGGCGGTCGACACGGCGCCGGCCACCGATGCCATCGCCGAGATCGTCACCCCGCCCTGGATGGCGCCCAGCGCGTTGCCCACCCGGCGGCCGGGGTCGAAGGTGAGGGTGCCGGCGGGCACGTCGGTGCGGAACCCCATGTAGGTGTCGATCGGGATGCGGCCCCCGGCCGGCACCGGATCGACGATCGACGTACGGGCCTGGGGCGGGGTGACGCCCCGCATGTCGGGGGTGCGGGGCAGGCGGGTGAAGGTGATGAGGCCGTGGCCCACCAGATCACCGCTGCCGTCGACCACCCGGGTCTCGGTGATCACGTTGTTGCGGCCGGCCCGCACGATCTCGCCGGTGGAGACGAGCTCGTCGCCGGTGAGGCGGCGGTCGACCAGGTGGGCCTCCACGTCGAAGGTCACCGTCCAGTCGGGCTGGATGCGCTGGATCGACAGCACCCCGGCCGGCAGGTCGATCAGCAGGCCGAGGGCGCCCAGCAGGAGCCGGCCCCGGTGGTCGGTGATGTGGGACCCGGTGGCCATGGTGGTGATCAGCCGGTCGCCGTCGAAGTCGAGCACGAGGCCCAGGTGGCGCAGGATGTGGCCCGTCCACGGGTAGGGCTCCCCCGCCTCCCACGGCCGGTCGGTGTCCTGGGTGGTCATCGCCCGGCCAAGCTAGTTGGCCGCCACCGCACCCGTCGAAGGCACCTGACCCGCTGCGCCCGGCCCGATGCCCCGGCCGCCGCTACCGTACGGGTGATGGAGGAGCTGCGCTACGAGTTCACCGCCGAGCTGTGGCTCTATCCGGGCGAGGCCGGGTGAGGTCAGGTGCCGGGGGCCAGGGTGGCGATGATCTGGCGGAAGACCTGGCCCTTGTGGCGGTAGTCGGTGAAGGCGTCGAAGCTGGCGGCGGCCGGCGACAGCAGCACCACCCCGTCGGGGCAGGCCCAGGCCCAGCCGGCCCGCACCGCCTCGTCGAGGTCGGCGCAGGGTCGGGCCTCCACGTTGGGGCCGGGGTGGGCCTCGATCGCGCTCTGGATCTTGGGGCCGGTGCCGTAGGTGGTGAGCACCAGGGTGGGTGTGGTGCGGGCGGCAAGGCCTTCGGCCAGGGGCTCGTAGTCGATGTGGCGGTCTAGGCCGCCAGCGATGAGGGCCACCCGGCGGCCGGCGAAGGCGTCGAGCGCGGCCAGGGTGGGCAGCACGTTGGTGGACAGGCCGTCGTCGATGAAGTCGACCCCGCCGACGGTGGCCACCTTCTCCAGTCGGGCCTCCAGCGGATGGAAGCCCTCGGCCGCCGCCCGCAGGGCGTCGGGATCGTCGGCACCGGGCACGCCGATGGCCTCCAGGCAGGCCCGGGCCACGCAGGCGTTGACCTGATTGTGGGCGCCGAGCAGGCCCAACGGCTCGGCCCACCCCCCCGGATAGGTGTGGTCGGTCACCCAGCGCACCTCCGGGCCGAGCTGATCCCGGCGGGCCACCAGCAGCTCGCTCATGGCCGAGGCCACGGTGAGGCGGGCCCCGGGCTGGGTGCACAGCGACAGCTTGTCCCGGTAGTAGTCCTCCTCGTCGCCGTGCCACGGGAGGTGGTCGGGGCTGAGGGAGGTGACGGCCACCACCGGCGGGGTGGAGGCGAGGTCGGTCGCCTGGTAGCTGGAGGTCTCGATCACCCACAGGTCCACCTCGGCGGGCTCCGGCGCCCCGGTGTCGTAGGGCGGGGAGCCGAGGTTGCCCCCGGCGAAGGTGCGCATCCCCAGGCCGGCGGCCAGGTGGGCGGCGATCGAGGTGGTGGTGCTCTTGCCCTTGGTACCGGTGACGCACAGCACCTTCGCCGGGTCGACGCCCTCCAGCCACAGGCCGAGCCCGCCCACCACGGGCACCCCGGCCGCTTCCAGCTCGCCCACCTCGGGCCGACGGCGGCTGATGCCGGGCGTCTTGACCACCACGTCGGCCGCCCGCATGGCCTCCAACCCCTCGCCCTGGGTGGGCAGGGCCGTCTCGTCGGCCACCTTGTCGGGGGCGTCGTCGACGATGACGGGTTCCACCCCCATGGCCCGCAGGCGCCGCAGGCTGGCCCGGCCCTCGGTGCCGAGCCCCCAGACCGCCACCCGGCGGCCGGCCAGGTCGGCCCAGGCGATCCGCGGCCGCACGGCGCTCACGGGGTGCCCGGAGCAGCGTCGGGGCCGGCCGGGCCGGGGCCGGCCGCGAGGTCGGTGGGGGCGTGGGCGGCCGGGATGCGGTGCTCGCTCAACGGGCGCAGCAGGGTGTCGGCGAAGGGGCCGACGTCGCCCGGGATGAGCGGCCGGGTCTCGGCCGCCAGCTGCTGGACCAGCGGCGAATCCTGCCGGTCGGGGCGGGCGGCGGCCAACACGATGGCCACCCGGCACTCGTCGACGTCGCCCACGCACTCGAACGGCTTGATCTCTCCCGACAGCCCCAGCAGGGCCCGGAACGGCCCGATGAGCTCCGCGTTGGCCAGAGGCTCGGGGCCGGCGGTGAACACGGCCTCCAACCGCTCGCGGGGGAGGAAGGGCGACAGGATCAGGTCGATGAAGGCGCACTTGTCGCAGTGGCCGCACCAGTGATCGAGCCGGTGGGCGGGGTCGATGTGGAACGCCCGGTTGCAGCTGCGGAACGACAGGTGGTAGCGCTCGAGCGGCAGGAACCGGTCGGCCACCCACAGCTCGCTGAACGGCCGGAGCCACGAGTAGTACTCCACCGCCGCGCCGCCCGGGGCGCCGCCCTCGCCGGCGCCGGAGGCGGCCGGGATGGCCTCGGCCAGGGCGGCCCGGAACAGGTCCTCGAACGTGAGCGATTTCGACCACTGGTGGTTGACCACCCGCCCGTTGCGCTCGGCGTTGCCCGACGACGCCGACCACTCGTTCGACATCACCACGGCATCGCGGCCGTCGAGCAGCGCAGCGGCGACGGCGATGGCCGAGATCACCCCGGTCACGGGTACGTGGCCGTTGCGATAGCCGAGCTCCCGGGAGCGCAGGATCTTCGGGTCGAGCAGTCGCTCGGCCCGCACGACGGGCAGGCCGGCCACGGCCAGCGCCGTCTCGATGGCGGCGAACCGGTCTCCCTCCCGGGCCACCACGAACAGGGCGGGGTCGGCGACCCGGGGCCGGATCCCCTCCACGGTCACGATCGAGTCGAGCCCACCGCCGAACGGGATCAGGGGCCTGTCGAGAGGGCGGCCGGCGGCCGGCCCCGGCCCGCCCGCCGGCAGGTCGGACGGTGCGGCCGGGGCCCGATCGGGGGCGACGATGCGCAGCCCGGTGAGGTCGAGGTCGTTGCGGAAGGCGTACTCGCCCAGGCCGTCGAGGTAGAAGGCTTCGAGCAGCCGGCGCTCGGCCGGGGTGAGGCCGGGCTCGGGCACCTCGATCACGGGCGGGGCGGCGGCCTTGTAGTACGAGATGCCGGCCAGGAGATACAGCAGGTGGGCGGCCCGGTGGAGGGCTGGGTCGTCGGGCTCCACCGCCGGCCACGGGGCGGCGTCGCCGGTCCCCTCGGGGCGCAGGAACGTGATCTGCTCGGTGAACGGCAGGTCGTCGAGGGCGTAGTGGCACACCAGGCGGACCCGGCCCGGTGTGCGGTGATCCAGGCGGTACCCGACGTAGTGGAAGCGGGTCACGGGTTCGGGCCGCAAGGCGGTGGGCTCGGCGCTCATCGACGGAGGCGGGCCAGCACCGCGAACCGGCCGCAGGGCCGGACGAGGCGGTCGGAGAAGAAGGCGTCGTGCTCGGTGCCGACCGGGGCGAGGTGGATGTTGCCCGGGTCGACTCCGGCCTCGGTGAGCACCAGATGGTTGGCCGACCACAGGTCGAACAGCCATCGGCCCGTGCCGTCGGGACGCAGGACCTGATCGAGCCGGGACCCGAAGGCATCGGCTGCCGCGTCCCGCACGTCGTCGCCCACCTGGTAGCGGTGGGGGGGTACGGCGGGGCCGAGGCCGGCCACGATGCGGACCGGTTCGGCGCCGAGGGCGGTCATGGCCTCCACGGCGGCGGCGGTGACCCGGGCCACGGTGCCCTTCCAGCCGGCGTGGACGCACGACAGGATCCCGGCCCGGGGATCCACCAGGACCAGGGGCACGCAGTCGGCCACCATGGCCACCAGGCCGGTGCCGGGGTCGGTGGTGACCAGAGCGTCGGTGGCGTGGACGGCGTCATGATCGCCCCGGGACCCGCGGGACCGGTCGGCCGGGCCGACATGGGCCACCGCCCGACCGTGGGACTGGACGCAGAACACGAGATCGTCGAGCGTCAACCCGACGGCGGAGGCGGCCCGGGAGCGGTTCTCGATCACGTTGGCCGGGTCGTCGCCCACGTGGAGACCGAGGTTGAGGCTGTCGTAGGGCGACGGCGACACCCCGCCGTGGCGGGTGGTGACCACGGCGTCGACGGCGCCGGTGGCATCGAGCGCCGGCCACCGCAGCACCGGGATGCGCCCGGCGGTGGCGAACGTGTAGCGCTGGTCCAGCTTCGACTCCGGCACGGCCGCCAGCCTACCTGTGCCCTGTGAGACCGCAGGTCGGATGGGGCGACCGTCAGGACAGGCCGGCGGAGCGGGCGAAGGCGGTGATGGCGGCGGCACCGTCGGCCGGGGAGACGAGGACGATCAGCCGGTCGAGCCGCCCCCGGGACCGGTCGACCCAGCGGGGATCGGGCCCGCCGAAGCCGCTGATCTCGAACGGCCCCTCACGGCCGGCCGCCCCGTGGGCCTGTCGGGCCACGGCGATCAGGCGGTCGAGATCGGGATGCCCGGCCTGGGTGTTGAAACCGTCGGCCACGCGCCCGGCGAGCTCGGCCGTCTTCGGGCCGAACCCGCCCACCACGATCGGTGGCACCGGCTCGGGGCGGAGGAACCCGCTCCCGGCCCCCAGGCGCGTCGAGCCGAGGTCGGACGGCGCCGTGCGGCCGGTCCACACCTGGCGGCACACGGCCACGGTGTCCGCCACCTGTTGCCGCCGGACCGCATCGCCCGGCACCTCGGCTCCCAGCGCCCGCTGCTCGCCGGCATAGGGCGTGGCCCGCCCTCCCCCGGCCCCCAACCCGAGGATGAGCCGCCCACCCGACACCTGCTGCAGCGTGGCCGCCGCCACCGCCAGCACACCGGGCCGCCGGTTGGCCACGTTGAGCACCAGGGGGCCCAACGTCACCCGGCGGGTCCGGGCCGCCAGCGCCGACAGCAGGGTCCAGCACTCCAGAACGGCGGACTCCCCGTGCACCTGCCCCGCCAGGTGGTCCCACGTCCACAGGCCGCTGAAACCGGCGCTCTCCACTGCCTCGGCCATGTCGAGCACCTGGTCCCAGGACACGCCGAAAGGATCGAGCAGAACATCGATCTTCATGACCCGACAGTAGACCGTCCAGCTGTGTTTACAGTGCCAACATGGACGGAGAAAGGTAGACCTAAGTTGAAGTTTCGTGCCGGGACCTTCGCCCCTGACCCGGTGGACAATCACCCGATAGGGTGAACGAGACCCACCCGGCGACAGTCAAGATGTCGCCGCTTTAGAGTCTGACCAACCGGCGTGGAACGGGAGCCGCGCCGCACACCGTTCGGGACAGTACGTGGGGCCAGAGGGACCGGGAACAGCTGTACACACCGCCCCAGCGCGGTTTCGCCAAGATCTGGAGCCGCCGCCGGCCCAACGTTCGTGGGTCTGGCCGGACGCCACACGAAGCATCGCCATACGCCGATGCCGGGCTGGTGGCGGCTCCATCGGGGTCTTGACCTCCGCCCAGCGGCCACAGCCGATCACCCGCTCGATCTGCCTCCAGCTGCTCCCCCACACCACGAACCCGTGCCTTCCGCCCCGGTCAAGCTGATCGTCGTCAGCGAGCTGGGCACCGTCGACCCCACGGTCACCACCGCAGTGGTGGAGCGGGCCGAGGAGATCCGCTGGCTCGGTGCCTACGCCTTTCGGCGCGAGCTGCCCACGGCGGGGGTGGACCTGATCCTCATCGACGTCGACCACGGGCTGGAGGACGCCGCCGACCTCGCCGCCCGCCTCGCTGCCACCCCGTACTCGAACGGTGTGAAGGCGACCCGATCGGAGTCTCCGCCGGACGAGCCCCCACCTCCTCCGGCGGAGACTCCCTCCAACGGCCCCCGCCCCCGGGTGGCGTTCCTGGCCACCACCCTGTCCAGCCGGATCCGGGCCACGGCCCGCGCCAGCGGTGTGGACGCCCTGTTGTCCAAGAGCCTCACGGTCGACGAGCTCACCACGGCGCTGGTCTCGGCCGCCGCCGGCCTCCGGGTGGACGCCCCCGGGCGCCCCGCTGGCGCCACGTCCTGGCCCGGCCAGGCCGAGGGCCTCACCCAACGCGAGGGCGAGGTGCTCGAACTGTGCGCCGCCGGCTTCACCAACCGGGAGATCGCCGACCGCCTCTATCTCAACGTGGAGACGGTGAAGAGCCACCTCAAGCGGGTCTACCAGCGCATCGGGCTCCGCAACCGGGCCGAGGCGGCGGCGTTCGTGCACCGCCAACGGACCCGGGCGGCCCGGGGCGTCGGCGCTGACGGCCCGGCTATCGTCGGCGCCGACGCACGCCTGCCGCCGATGGATCTGGGCGACGAGCTCGGGCTGACCCCCGAGATGCTGGCCGACCGACGCCGTCTGCTCGGGTTCGACGACGAGGCGGCCCGGCGGCTCGTGCCGTTCGCCGACGCCGCCGAACGGGGGGCCGACGAGTTCATCGCCCGCCTGGTGGAGCGCTGGCTGTCCTGCGAGCACACGGCCTATCTCCTGTTCGACGAGGCCGCCATCAGCCGGCTCACCGAACACCAGCGGCGGTACATCCCCGAGCTGTTCCGTGACGCCCCCTCCGACAACGAGATCAGCGCCATGCTCCGCACCGGCGCCGTCCACCACCGTCTGGGCCTCACCCCCCAGTGGTACCTGGCCTCCTACGCGCATGTGGTGTGCGATCACCTGCCACTGCTGTTCGAGGGCAGCCCGTCGCCCCGGGCCGCCCTCGAAGCCGCTGCTGCACTGATGGCCCGGGTGCTGTTCGACGCGGGCCTCGGCCTCGACGCTTTCGAGCTCAGCGTGGAGCGGGAGCTGCTGGCAGCCGCCCCCCGCCCGGCCCGGAGCCCGGCCACCGAACCCGCCCCCGTCACCGATCGCCCGGTCGGCTCCGACCGCCCGACCCCCGACGCCCGGTCGGACGCTCCCGGTTGGACCCGCACCCTCACCCGCATCACCGTGATCTCCGACGAAGCCCAGGCACGGCGGGAGTTCCTCGGCATCGACGACACCGTCACGACCGCCCTCCACCGGCTGGCGCCCGTCGTCGACACGGCCATCCCGGGCATGCTCGAGGAGTTCTACGACGTCCTCGGCACGGTGCCCGCTGTGGCCGACCTGGTACCGCCCGACGTGGTGCCCCGCCTGCTCACCTCCGTGGCCGAGCACTGGCGGCACCTGATCCGGTCCCCGTTCGACCGCGCCCAGGCCGAGGCCTGCGTGGGCGTAGGCCTGGTGCACGAGCGAATCGGGTTGGCCCCCCAGCTCTACCTGATCAGCCTGGCCCGCCAGGTCAGCGGTCTCCTGCAGGACCTGGCCGACCGGGCCGCCGAGGGGTCGAACGGCCTCGACGACCCCGATCTGCTACCCCTGACCGACGCCCTCGTCCGGGCTGCGTTCTACGACCTGACCTTCGTGCTCGACGCGTACCTCGACGCCCGGATCGACACCCTCCTCGACGGCCAGCGCTTCGCCAACCAGATCGTGGCCAACCTGGCCACCGGGGT
>Ga0268299_1002441_pt1 | contig 22228 bp, 20 predicted proteins | sample NOBtaG_FD_193484 | JGI IMG/M metagenome (GOLD analysis project Ga0268299, IMG submission 193484) | Activated sludge microbial communities from bioreactor in Nijmegen, Gelderland, Netherland - NOB reactor | ecosystem: Engineered > Bioreactor > Aerobic > Activated sludge | place: Netherlands... | reverse complement strand
TCGCCTGTTGCCGTCCCCCCCCCCCCGGCAGACATGCCCCCCAAGCGGCCGCTCCTTAAGTAAGCGACCGCCAGCGGCTCGCCCCAGTGGGTGTGGTTACTCGTCGCAGGGGGCCTGACCCGACGGCCGGGCAGCCGCAGCAACCGTTTCAGGAAACGCCGAGCCATGCAGCGCTTTTCGCACCGCGGAGATGCCCTACCAAAATCAGTCGCTGCAAGCTGCTGATCTTGTAAGCGGTTCGAGAATTGTGGGAGCCCGGCTGCGCCGGGCGATCATCGCGCAGTGAAGCTGCGCTCCGACCGGGTTTTACCCGATGGCAGGCGCTAGGAAATCCAGGATGGATTCAGCGCTTGCCTATGGGTGTTGCCGTACAGACCCGAAGCACGGTGCTGCTTATCGTTGCCATCAGCAAGCCCTGAAGCCGGGTGCGCCCGTACGCCCACTCGCACACGTTCGATTCGGAGACCGCATGAACAAGGACCAAATCAAAGGCCAGGCCAAGCAGGCGAAAGGCGAAGTCAAGGAATTGGCCGGCAAGCTAGTTGGTGACAAGACCATGGAAACCAAAGGCATGGTTCAAAAAACCGCCGGAAAAATACAGAGCACCTATGGCAATGCCAAGGACAAGATGAAGAAGGGGCGCTAACCGGCCTCTCGACATCTGCGTGGGTGATGTTGATTGGTCGACGTCCGTTGGCCGCAATTCAAGCGGGATGCCGCACCTGGCAAATTCGATAACTGGAGTTGAAGATGAGCTACGAAGACAAGGATGCGTTCGGAATGTATGGCGACAAGCGCGCCGGGGCCGGACCTGAGACACGAAAAGGACCCGGCCCGGAACTGATGGGTGCGGACACGCTGGTTGGCAGCGACGTCTATAACCTCAAGGGCGAAGACATCGGTGACATCAAGGAAATCATGCTCGACATGCGCAGTGGCCGGGTCGGTTATGCGGTGTTGTCCTTCAAGCCCTTCCTGAGCCTGCGCGAAAAATTGTTTGCGGTGCCGTGGGGCGCGTTGACGCTCGATACCGAACACAAGCGCTTTACGCTGAATGTGGACAAGGATCGTCTCAAGGATGCCCCCGGTTTCGACACAAGCCATTGGCCCAACATGGCGGATCAGACCTGGGAGAACGAGATTCACAGTTACTACCGGACGAAGAACGACTGACGGGTGCCGCACTCTGGTCCGCACCCTGCGTTGGCACCTGTGTTCGGAACACCACGGACGGTCGTCCCTTGCCTCACGTAGACTACGCCAACAGGGTAGTCTCCAGCGCCTCCCCCGTGCCTTTCCTGGGCGACTCCGGTGCTGACGGAAAGGCCCGATGTTCATCGCAAGTACTCCCCCCGTCACTAACCGCCTGATCGGCGGCTTGCCCGCCAGGGACCACGCGCGTGCTCTGGAGCACTGCGAGTCGGTCGACTTGGTCTTCGGCACGATTCTGTGTGAGCCTGGCCAACCGTTCCGGTACGTGTATTTCCCGCTGACGGGCTTCATTTCACTGGTGGCAACAGTGAGCGGTCACAAGCCGCTCGAGATGGGCTTGATCGGTAACGAGGGCATGCTGGGCGCCACGCTTGCGCTCGGGGTCAGGAACTGCCCCCAGCGCGGGGTGGTCCAGGGTTCGGGTACCGCCTTGCGGATGACGGTCGCGCACCTGCGGGCGGAGCTTCGCGACAGCGCGGCCTTGCGACGCACGCTCGATCGCTACCTGTACGTGTTGATGGCGCAACTGTCGCAGACCGCCGCCTGCACGCGCTTTCATGCCATCGAGGCGCGGCTGGCGCGCTGGCTATTGATGACGCATGACCGGGCGCATGGGGATCATTTCGATCTCACGCACGACTTTCTGGCCGACATGCTCGGCGTGAGGAGGAGTGCCGTCACCATCGCCGCCGGCGCGCTGCAGCGCCGGAAACTGATCAGCTACAGTCGCGGCAGGATTGTCATTCTGGACCGCAAGGGACTGGAAGCTGCGTCCTGCGAATGCTACCGGGCGGTTGTCGACGACTACTCGAATATATTTGGTGATGGGCTGTCATTACAGCCAGTTTCAGTGCGGGAATGACCCACGGTGGTGTTGGCCGGAAATGCGCTGTGGGGCATACAGCGTGCGAAGCGGTTGTCTTGGAAAAGCTGGTGCCCGTCATATTCGGAGAGTCCCAGGTCGAGGCGATGAATGAGGGACTGCCTGTTTTTTGGGAAATTCCAGATTAAAACCATCCCGAAGTTTCCGCGGGAAGCGCTGTATCTGTGCGAATACGGTACTCAGGCGATGGCCGTGCACGGCGGCCTGCTGACGCGACTCCGACACAGCGGCAAGGCCGTGCCCGGCGTGTTGGCCGCGCTGCGCGAGGTGGAGTTCACCGTCGAGCGCATCGACGACGTCGACGGGCCGCTGACCGTGGTCGCGCACAAGAAAATTGTCGGCCCGACCGGCTGGCTGTACGAGTTCGAAGTCGATGCCGGCGCCCGCTGGCTGGCCCGCGGGCGGGTGTCGGTGATCCGGCCTCAGCGGCCGCAGGCACCCGCAGCTTGAGCTACAGCCAGTAGGCCACCAGCCGGGCCATCTGCTCTTTCAGGCGGTCCAGCGGCGGCCGCTTTTCCCATTGTTCGAGGGTGATGAGGTCCGATTCGGCCAGGTCGGCGGCAAACATGGCTTCCATTTCTCGGGCAAAGCCGCGCCCCAGAACGACGGCGTTGATTTCGTCGTTGTGCAGGAAACTGCGCCAGTCCAGATTGGTCGAGCCGATGGTGGACCAGACGCCGTCGATGCTGGCCGTTTTCGAATGCATAACCGAACCGCGCCGCTCGTAGATGTGTACGCCCGCGCGCAGCAGCTCGGTGTAGTAGGAACGGCCCAGATAGAAGACTGGGGCCGAATCGGCGTAGCTTGGAAGCACCAGTTTGACGTCGACACCGCGCCGCGCGGCGTCGCGGAGGGCCTTTCGCAATTGCGGGTCGGGTGCGAAATAGGCAATCGTCAGATGCACCTGCAGTTCCGCGTGGGTGATTGCCGATATCAGAGTCAGATAGATCAGGCTTTTGGCATCGTCGGGCGTGCTGCCGATGGCGCGCACGATTTCGTCGCCCTGGGCAGCAAGTTCGGGAAAGTAGTTCCTTGCCGTCAGCGGTTCGCCCTTTTGCCGCGCCCAGGTGTCCATGAACAGCCGCTGGAAATCGGCGACCACCGGCCCTGCGATCTGGATGTGTGTATCGCGCCAGCCGGAGGTGGCGTCCTGGGGTGGATCGTCCCGCGTTCGGGCGCGGTGGCGTCGCGGCGCGCTGGTGTAGGTGTCGCTGATGTTGATCCCGCCGACGAATGCGACACGGCCGTCGATCAACAGCAGCTTGCGATGGTCGCGGTTGTTGAGCTTCCAGGCCTTCGTGTTGCCGACCAGAGGATTCACGGGATTGAATTCGAGCACCCGGACACCGGCTTGGCGCAGACGGTCGAAAAACGCTTTGGGCGTCGAAAGACTGCCGACACTGTCGTAGATGATGTTTACCTGGACTCCGGCGGCTTGCCGGTCCAGCAGCAGATCCGAGAACTGCTTGCCGACTTCGTCGTCAGAAAAAATATAGGTCTGGAGGTTGATGTGGTCCCTGGCGGTGCGCATCGCGGTGAACATCGCCTGGTAGGTGGCTGGCCCGTTTTGCAGCAGGCTCAGTTTGTTGCCCAGCACCAGCGGGGTGTCGGAGTTGACGGCCTGCTCGTAGGCCAGGTGTTTTTCCAGCAGGTCGGAATCGCCGCCCTTACCCTGCAGCCGGGCAATGATCGCGTCGCTGCGTGCGGCTGAAACCGGACCCCGCGCGCCCTCGAACTCGACCTCCTGCGGGTGCGGTGCGGCCATTTCGGTTTTGGCGTTGGGCAGGGTCGCGCAGCCGGCGGCCGCGCACAGGCACAGCACGATGGCCGCGACATGTCCCGGCGCCGCGCCCGGATGCAGCCTGGGCCGGGCTTTCACGGCGGCGTCGGGGGCGAATGATGACGGCCCATCCGCAGCCACGCTGGACCGGTCGTCACAGTCCTGAACGGCGATCACGCGACACGGTTCATTGGGCGTTTGTGCCGGCATGGTCTTGCGCGCCCAGTCGCGGGCTTCCCGAATCAGAAAGCGAAAGTGGACGCCGACATTGTCACCCCGCGGTAGCGAGATGTTTTGTGCGTTGGCGTACGGATCGCCTGAGCGGCAACCGGCCGGCCAGTGCGGGTATATAACTGAAACAACATTACTTTGCTGTCGCGGCGGGGCCTGGCGTTTGCTGGCGCGCAATTTCCCTGCGTTTCATGTCCAGGTACTCGTCGCGTTCCATTTCGTGCAACTGGGCCGGATAACGGTCCACGCCGTCGAACCAGGCATTCAGGCGCTTTTCGGCCTGCTGCGCGGCCGGTGCCGACAGTGCCCCAAGGTAGGCTTCGATCGCCAGGTAGTAACGCATCGTGTTGCGCTCGATCACGCCGCGCGTGCCGGCGATGTAAAGGGGGCGGCCGTCGGCAGTGTGCCCGGTGACGCTGAAACCCACCTTGTTGCGCCCGATGGTGCCCAGGTAGCCCTGCATGGCGAGGCGGGCGGTCATGCCGTACGCGTAGGCATACGACAGGTGCAGGAAGCTGCGCCGGGCATCGAGCGGCACCACTTCGAGCACGAAGCGGTAGGCACTGGTAGCCAGTGGGCCTTCGTCGGCACTTAAAACGACCTGCAGATAATCGGTATTCGCCGTCACCACCCGGCACAGAAACTCGAATCCGTAGGCATCGCCCAGTGGCTGATCGAACTTGCGTCCGATGCTCACGCTCAGCGTGTCGCCGGCGTTCCGGGAGGAAGCGCGACAACCTTTCACATTCAGGTGCAGGATCAGGATGTCGCACCAGCGATCCATGCCCTGCAGGGCCGGAGCCACCACGCCGAAAGGCTGTTCGATCTGCGTGTAGATGTCGCCTTTCAACCGGCCGGCAGTTTCCAGCGATTCGAGGTAGAGGGGGCGGTTGAACTGGTTGCTGGCCAACTGTTCGCGCAAAGCGGTGTGGCGCGCCGTCAGGGACGCCGCGTCGAGCGCGTGGGCAGGCGCCATGCCGGCCAGCGCCCACAGCAGGACCACACGCTGCCATCGGGATCCGCCCGCCACTGGTGCGCCACATTTCATGCTTCTGTCGCTCCATGGCCAGGCGGGTGAAGGATTGTCATTCGCCCGCATGGTTTCCGATGGATTGGCGGCAAGGCTTGCCGGCTGCCCGTCCTTGGGGAAGCGCCGAACAAATCCATCGTGGATTTCCGGGCGCCCGCCACCCGGAAACCGTGGGGGAGCGCAGCTTTGCTGCGCGATTGATCGCGTGCGCCGGAACGCAAAAAAACCGCCGCATAATCCCGTACATCAGGATGAGCGGCGGCCTCTCAGCTACACCTTACTTCGTGATTGTGAGGCTCTGCGCCTGAACGCTTTTGACGCCACGCACGTTGTCGGCCAGTTCGATGGCCAGGGCACGCTCGGCGCCGCTGTCCACCTTGCCCTTCAGCGTGACGACGCCAGCACTCGTGCTCGCATCGATATCCGAACCGTTGACATTGCTCGAATACATCAAGGTGGATTTAACCTTGGTCGTGATCCAGCTGTCGGAGATGTCCTGCTCGGCCTCTTTGGCGGAACTCTTGGCGCTATCGGCCACGGTTGTCTTCTTCGGGGTCACGACCAGCTGGTTGTCGACCGACTCCACGCCGCGGCTGTTCAGGGCCAGACGACCGGCGAGCGCCTTGGCATCCTTGCTGTCGGCAGTGCCCTTGAGCGTGACACGGCCGCGGTTCGTGTCCACGTCGGCGGTCAGGCCATCGGTGGATTTGCTCCACAGCAGCTTCGACTTGACGGTCGCGGTGATCGTCGCATCGTCGATAGCCTCGCCATAACTGCGCGTCGAGGACGCTGCCGGGGCCACGTAGTCTTGTTGCACCACGATCTGGTTGTCCACTTCCTTGATGCCGCTGACGCCCAGCGCGATCTGCTTTGCCAGATCCTTGTTGACGCTCTCGTCGACCTTGCCGGTCAGGGTGGCCTTGCCATTGTCCACCGACACTTTGAGGTCATTGGCGCGCAAATAGGGACTCAGGGCATAGGTCGTCCAGATCTGGGTTTCCTGCCGCGCTTCGGTGACATCCTGCGACACCGTGTCGGCACTGGTTGCGCCGCTGATTCCGCCAATCGCCAACGCGACCGCCGATGCGAGTACTGATTTTCGAAATGGTATGTACATGAGAATTTTATCCTTATCAATGAAAATGAGACTTTCGTGGTGCCGTCGGTTTGTATTTCGATGGCTTTAAATGCGGCGGCTGCTTATCGCTTGATGCGCGTGACTTTCGTGCCCTCGATGCTCAGACTCGCCATCAGGCCCTGCTGGTCGAAAATGAAGGCATAGGCGTCGTCTTTCAGCGTCGAGGTGGAAATATTCTTGGCCACGCCCTCATTGACCGCCACCACCGTGGGGCCAACACCAAGTTCCCAGCCCTCCGACTTGTCCAGATATTCCAGCGCCTTGTCATTCATCAGAAAAACCGCGTAGCCGAAGGACTGCGCACCGGCCTGCAGACCCCAGGATGCCGATACGGAGTTGTAATAACCCGCGATGGTATTGCCCTTGACCAAGGCGCCTTCGCCATACGCGCCGCCGAATACGAGTCCGGCCTTGACGATGTTTGGGAATACCAGGATCGCCTTGGATTTCCTTGAAATATCTTGCGCGAGCGGGTTGGTCTTGTAGAGGGTTTGCAGTGCCTGCCTGGCGTCCCGGTCAAGCTCGGCTGCGGTAGACGCCGCCGCCGCCGGCCCGCTGAACAGGCTTGCGCACAGGGCGGACGTGGTCACCAGGAATAGCGCCAGAGCGCCATGTCGTAGTTTGTTCATGAAATTCTCCTGTTGGATAAAAAGTTGCGGATCGTCCGGCCATCGTTGAGTGGGCGCGGAATGATCCTGTGCAGATCAAGCGGGGTTGGTTCGCATCACACCGCGTCAGTCGCACGGTGGCTTTGGCCTGTATCAGGGTTTGTTTTTCTCGAAGAACGTCTTGCCGGGCACGATAGCCCCGCGTGCGGCCGGCGTCGGTACGCTGCCGCGCTTATGGTGGCTACCGGCGCTTGTCCCGACCGCCGTGTCGCGCCGGGTTGAGCTCAGTACAGACCCGGTTCGGGTTCCTGGCCGGCCAGGAAGCGGCCCAAGTTGCGGCTCGCCGTTTCGTAGTTGAGCACCACGTGCTGGTCGGTCACCTCCACCGAGCACGAGCCGGTGCCGCGCAGGCCAACCGTGTCCCAGTCGTCGATGAGCCGAAAGTCACCCTTGGGCACGAACAGCATCAGGTATTCGGGCTCGCCGCCGGGCGTCAGGGGACCGTTGGCGCCCAGCGCCACGAAGTCCGACCAGTGCACTCCGGACGCGAACATCCAGCGCCCGGACAGATGCAGGCGGTCGCTGGCGTGGCGCAGCTCGCCCATCGGCGCGAACACGTCCACGAACAGCCGGTGCGGGTTGTCGCCGCACAGCTCGCGCTGCAGTTGTTCGCCGACCAGCGCGCCCCACCAATGGTGACAGCCGAGCAGCACCTGCACCCACGACGCGGCCACGTCGTAGCGGGCCAGCACCTGCGACACGCGCACGAAATCCGGGAACGACACTTTGAGCCCGCCCCAGCGGCGCGGCTGCAGCATGCCGATCAGCCGGGCATGCGCCAGGTCGGTGACCAGCTCGTCCGACAGGCGCCGGTTGCGGTCGGCGGAATCGGCTTCACTGGCCACACGCTCGCCGATGCGATGGTCGGCTTCGATCAATCCGGCGAGTTGATCCCGGCTGTCGCTTATGGCGGGGCTCCCCATCAAGGCCGGCATCGACCGCACCGTGGTGGAAGGCGTGCGCGAGTTGCCCTACGCCATCCCCAACGTGGCGGTGGACTGCGCGCTGGTGGACACGGGCGTGCCGGTCGGCTACTGGCGCTCGGTGGGCAGCTCCGGCAATGCCTTCGTGGTGGAGTCGTTCGTCGACGAGCTGGCCCACGCCGCCGGGGAAGACCCGCTGGCCTTTCGCCGCCGCCTGCTGGCCGGGCAGCCGCGCCACCTGCGGGTCCTGGAACTGGCAGCCGAACGCGCCGCCTGGGGCCAGCCGCTGCCCAAGGGTCGGGCCCGGGGCCTTGCCGTGCACATGAGTTACGGCAGCTACGTGGCGCAGGTGGCCGAGGTCGAGCTGGCGGACGGCGCGCCACACGTGCGGCGGGTGGTGTGCGCTATCGACTGCGGGCGGCACGTCAATCCGGACCAGGTGGTCGCACAGATGGAAGGCGGCATCGTCTATGGCCTCACGGCGGCGCTGTACGGCGAGGTGCCGATTGCCGGCGGCGCCGCCCGGATCGGCAATTTCGATACCTATCCGCTGCTGCGGCTGGATCGCATGCCGCGCGTCGAGGTGAACATCGTCAACAGCCAGGAGCCGCCCGGCGGCACCGGCGAGCCCGGCGTGCCGCCGCTGGCGCCGGCGGTCGCCAATGCGCTGTTTGCGCTGACCGGTCAGCGGCTGCGGTCGCTGCCGCTGCGCCTGGCGGGGTGATTCAGGCCGGCTGAGTCAGGCGCCCGGATCCAGCCGCAGCAGCGCCGTCAGCACCCCGCGCGGCGTATGGTCCAGGCGCAGCCGGGCCTGGCCCGCATAGCCCATGCGTACCCGCCAGCTGTGACTCAGCGGCATGCCCAGCACGATGCGCAGCAGCATGGCGATGGTGCCGCCGTGGGCCACCACCAGCACGCGCTGGCCCCGCGAGTCGGCAATCAGGCGTTGCCAGGCGGCCTCGACCCGCGCGCAGAAATCGGCCACCGGCTCGCCCTGCGGCGGGGGATGGGCCACCGGGTCATTCCAGAAATCAGTCAGCGCGGCGCCGTAGTCGGCCGCTACCTGCGCGGCGGTCAGGCCTTCCCACAGGCCAAAGCTGATTTCGCGAAAATCGGCCTCGACCCGGCACTCGAGCCCCCGTTGCCGGGCCAGCACCTGGGCAAATTCCCGGCACCGGCGCAGCGGCGAGCAGACGATGCGGTCCCAGGCGCCGTCCGCGGTGGCCGCTTCCAGCTGTGCCCACCCGGTGGGCGACAGCGGATCGTCCACGGTGCCGCGAAAGCGCGATCCGCCCTCGGGTTCGCCGTGGCGCAGCAGGTCGATGGTGGTGACCGGCGCGCCCATCAGGCCGCCATCAGCGCCGCGCGATAAACCGCCCAGTCGAAGTGTGGCCCCGGGTCGGTCTTGCGACCGGGCGCGATGTCGCTGTGGCCGACGATGTTCTCGGCCCGGATGGCCGGAAAGACGGCGCGCAGCGCCCGCGTCAGCTTGGCCAACACCGCGTACTGCTCGGCAGTGAAGCCGTCGCGGTCGCTGCCCTCCAGCTCGATGCCGACCGAAAAGTCGTTGCAGCGCGCGCGCCCGGCAAAGCACGACACGCCGGCATGCCAGGCGCGTCGCTGCACGGGCACGAACTGCTGTGTCTGCCCGTCGCGGCGGACCAGGAAATGCGCCGACACGCGAAGCTTCGCCAGTTCGCCGTACTCCGCCCGGCCGGCGCAATCGAGCGTGCCCAGGAACAGCTCGGCCACGTCATCGCCGCCATACACGCCGGCCGGCAGGCTGATGGCGTGGATCACCAGCAGGTCGATCGTCGTCCCGTCGGGGCGGTCGTCGCAGTGCGGCGATGGCAGATGGACCGCGCCCTGCGCCAGGCCGGTTTCAGGGTCGATCCGGAAATCGCCAGCGGCGGGCGGGTGGGGGGTAATCACGGTGAAAGCTCGTGTGAACGGCGCTCATTGCCTTGGCGGGGCGCATTGTCCCGCCAAAGCGATCCCCTGGCTCCTTGAACCAGAAGTAGGAGCGCCTTCAGGCGCGAAGGCTTTCGGTAGAGGCTGCCCCATGGGATCAAAGATTCGCGGCTGAAGCCACTCCTACGCCGTGCTGCGGGCTAATGGATAATTTGCCCCGCATCCCACCTTCGTGCCCCGATCTGAAGCCACCGCCATGTCTGCCAATCCCGGTCTCCTGTATGTCGTCTGCGGCCCCTCCGGCGTCGGCAAGACCAGTCTGGTGCGCGCCCTGGTCGGGCGTCGGCCGGGGCTGCAACTGTCGGTGTCCTACACCACCCGTCCGCCGCGCCCGGGTGAGCGGGATGGCGTGGCCTATCACTTCGTGAGCGTGGAGCGCTTCGCGGCCATGCAGGCGGCAGGCGAGTTTCTGGAGTGCGCGCAGGTGTTCGATCATCACTACGGCACCTCGGCGGTGGCGGTGGCGCAGTCGCTGGCGGCCGGTCAGTCGGTGGTGCTGGAAATCGACTGGCAGGGCGCCCGTCAGGCGCGGCAAAAGCTGCCTGGGTGCGTCACGGTGATGGTCCTGCCGCCGTCGGTCGCGACGCTGCGTGCGCGCCTGGGTGGCCGCGGCGATGATTCGACCGTCATCGACCGGCGCATGCGGGACGCCCTGGCGGAGCTTGGCCACTGGCCGGAGTTCGACTATCTGGTAGTCAACGACGCCTTCGAGCAGGCGCTGGACGACCTGTGCGCCATCAGCCGCGCCACTGAACTCGCGCGCGATCGGCAGCGCCCGTGGCTGGCGGCGAACCTGCCGCAGGTGCCGGACGGTTGAAGCTGCGCCGCCGCTGATTGATCAGGGACTGGCGGCGATCTGCGTGCGCGCCGAGGCTTCCATCCAGCGGCGTGCCCGGCCGGCATCGCCCACGCGGGTCAACGTGCCCCAGGAGTCCATCAGCACCATCACCACCGGCTTGCCGCCGACGGTGGTGTGCATCACCAGGCAGCGGCCGGCTTCGTTGAGGTAACCGGTCTTGGTGACGGCGATGTTCCACTGCGGGTTTCGCACCAGCGGGTTGGTGTTGCGGTACTGGGTCAGGTAGCGGCCGACCTTGACCGTGTACTCGGGCGTGGTGGAGTAGGCGCGGATGGTGGAGTAGCGCGCGGCGGCCCGCACCAGGCGCGCCAGATCGGTCGGTGTCGAGCGGTTGTCGCCGGACAGGCCGGTGGCCTCGACGAAGCGCGTGCGGGTCATGCCCAGCGCCTGCGCCTTGCGGTTCATGGCCGCCACCCCGGCCGCCTTGCCACCCGGGTAGTTGCGCAGCAGCGCGGCCGCGGCGCGGTTCTCGGACGACATCAGCGCCAGGCGCAGCAGGTCGCTGCGGGACAGCTTGGTGCCGATGGCCAGACGCGAGGTGGTGCCGCGCAGACGGTCGCGCTCGGCGTCGGTGATGGTCAAGATCTGGTTCATCGGCTGACCGGCATCCAGCACCACCATCGCGGTCATGAGCTTGGTGATGGAAGCGATCGGCAGGGTCTGGTCGGCATTCTTGGCGTACAGCACCTGGCCGGTGTCGGCGCGCATGATCAGCGCAGCGCGGGAGCGGATGTCCATGGCTCGGATCGCCGATGTCGGCGACTCGGGTGCTGCCCGGACGGTAGAGAGGCCCGCGGCAATCAGCGTGCCGACCATGAGGCGCAGTAGCGGGGATGGCCGCATCGTTCTCCCTGTGAAGGTGCTGTCCGACCGGTGGAGTCGGCGGTGGGGCGCGCCCGGCCGGACGCGCGGCGCGCACAGTATCGCCATTTTTTCGCGCGGCGCCAGTGTTTGCCTTGTTATGCGGGCACGGCAGGGTGCTGATCGTTACCTGATGGGCGCCGCGGGTGGCCGGCGGCGGTGCCTCAGCGATTGAGAAGAAGTGCACGACCTGTGCGTTTCTTGCCTGGTCGGCCTGACAGCTCGGATGTCACAAGCGCTCAGGCCTCCAGCTCCAGTCCGCGTACGCGCGCAAAGCCGCGCGGCAGCGGCTTGCCGCGCGCGCCGCGCGCGCTGCAGTAGGCGTCCAGATCGCTACCGCGCAGGGTCAGGTGGCGGCCGCCGGACAGCACCCTGAGCGCCGCATCGCCCGGCAGGGCGAGCACGGCCAGCAGCTTTTCCTCGCCGCTGGCGGCCAGCTTGCCGGGGATGCCGAGCAGTTTCATGCCCTTGCCGCGCGCCAGTTCCGGCAGCTCGCTGGCCGGGAACACCAGCAGCCGTCCGGCCGTGCTGACGCAGGCCAGGCGCAGATCGGCGCCGCCATCCACCCGCAGCGGCGCCAGCGGCAACGCGCCGTCGGGCAATGTCAGCAGCGCCTTGCCGGAGCGCTGGCGCGAAATCAGCGATTCCAGCGGCGCGACGAAGCCGTAGCCGGCGTCGCTGGCGATCAGGTAGCGTTCGTCCGGCTCGCCGAGCACCACGTGCAGCAGGCGCGCGCCGGCTTCGAGCGTCAGGCGCCCGGACAGCGGCTCGCCGTGGCCGCGCGCCGACGGCAGCGTGTGCGCCGGCAAGGCGTAGGCGCGCCCGGCCGAGTCCAGGAACACCGCCTGCTGGTTGCTGCGGCCGCGCGCGGCGGCCAGATAGCCGTCGCCGGACCGGTACGTCAGCCCCTGCGGGTCGACGTCGTGGCCCTTGGCCAGGCGCACCCAGCCGTGCGCCGACAGGGCCACGGTCACCGGTTCGCTGGGCGTCAGATCCGCTTCCGCCAGTGCCCGCGCGGCGCCGCGCTCGACCAGCAGGCAGCGACGCGGGTCGCCATACTTCTCGGCATCGGCCTCGATCTCGCTGCGGATCAGGCCGCGCAGCAGGGCGTCCGAGCCCAGCATTGCCTGCAGCGAATCGCGTTCGGCGGCTAGTTGGTCGCGCTCGCCGGTCAGGCGGGTTTCTTCCAGCCGGGCCAGGTGCCGCAGTTTCAGTTCCAGAATCGCCTCGGCCTGCGCGTCGCTGAGCGCAAAGCGCTGCATCAGTTCCTGTTTGGGGCGGTCCTCGTAACGGATGATGGCGATCACCTCGTCGATGTTCAGGAACGCGATCAGCAGGCCTTCCAGGATGTGCAGGCGGTCCTGCACGCGCGTGAGGCGGTGCTGCAGGCGCCGGCGCACGGTGACGGTGCGAAATTCCAGCCACTCGGCGAGCAGCCCGCGCAGGTCGCGCACGCCCGGCCGGCCGTCCAGACCAATGCAGTTCAGGTTCACGCGGTAGCTTTTTTCAAGCTCCGTGGTGGCGAACAGATGCCCCATCAGGGCCTCGACATCGATGCGCTTGCTGCGCGGCACCAGCACCAGGCGGGTCGGGTTCTCGTGGTCGGACTCGTCGCGCAGGTCCTCCAGCCAGGGCAGCTTCTTGGCCTGCATCTGGGCGGCGATCTGCTCCAGCACGCGCGCGCCGGACACCTGGTACGGCAGCACGGTGATGATGATGTCGCCTTCGTCGAGCTCGTAGCGCGCCCGCGCCCGCACGCTGCCGTTGCCGGTGCGGTACAGCTCCAGCAGTTCGGCGCGCGGGGTGATGATGTCGCAGCCGGTTGGGAAGTCCGGCGCCGGCAGCAGGCGGCACAGGGCCTCCAGGTCGGCGTCCGGATGGTCCAGCAGGTGCAGCACCGCGGCGGCGACTTCGCGCAGGTTGTGCGGCGGGATGTCGGTGGCCATGCCCACGGCGATGCCGTGGCCGCCGTTCAGGAGGATGTTCGGCAGTCGGGCCGGCAGCAGCTGGGGCTCGTCCAGCGTGCCGTCGAAGTTGGGCGTGAAATCCACCGTGCCCTGGCCGAGTTCGGCCAGCAGCAGGTCCGCGTAGCGCGACAGCCGCGCCTCGGTATAGCGCATGGCGGCGAAGGACTTCGGATCGTCGGCGCTGCCCCAGTTGCCCTGGCCTTCCACCAGCGGGTAGCGGTACGAGAAGTCCTGCGCCATCAGCACCATGGCTTCGTAGCAGGCGCTGTCGCCGTGCGGGTGGAACTTGCCGATCACGTCGCCGATGGTGCGCGCCGACTTCTTCGGCTTGTTGCCGGCCGCCAGACCCAGCTCCGACATGGCGTACACGATGCGCCGCTGCACGGGCTTCAGGCCGTCCGCCAGGTGCGGCAGGGCGCGGTCCAGGATCACGTACATGGCGTAGTCGAGGTACGCCTTCTCGGTGAAGGTCTTCAGTGGCAGGCGTTCGATGGTGTCGTCAAGGCTCATGCGGGCGGTGCGGGACGTGGCTGGGGGTGCGTATGGTGAGGCATAGCGGCGTCGGCCGGCCTGTCGGCGAACCGAGGCCAGGCGACGTCGGGGCGCCGATGGAGTTGCAGGCAGCTGCGCTACACATTCGTCATTCCGGGCTTGACCCGGAATCCAGGCCTGATTTCACTGGATTCCGGCGTTCGCCGGAATGACGGAATATGTAGAAGCGCCCTATGGCGTGCTTTTCGAGTGACTGCTAGCGCTACCGCGCTGCTTTGCGGGCATACGCCGCGGCGAAACCCGGTTCAGGCAGTCCCCGAATCGGCGCGCGCCTGGATGATCAGATCGCACAGCTCACGGGCGGCGCCGCGGCCACCGCCCAGGGTTGTGACCCACCGGGCTGCGTCCCGCACGGTCGGGTGGGCGTCGGCTACCGCCACGGGTAAGCCGGCCATGCGCATCGCCGGCAGATCGACAATATCGTCACCCAGGTAGGCAACCTGGTCGCCATTGAGCCCAAAATGCTCCAGGAGTTCCGCAAAATCCTGGTCCTTGTACTCACAGCCCTGGCGGTGCAGGTCCACCAGCAATTCGTCCATGCGCCGGGTGACGGCCGTCGAGCGTCGCCCGCTGAGCGCCGCCACTTTGATGCCGGCCTCCCGCAGCAGCTTGAAGCCATGCCCGTCTCGCACGTGAAAAGCCTTGGACTCCGTGCCGTCATCGCCCAGGTACAGGCGGCCGTCGGTCAGCACGCCGTCCACGTCGAACACCACCAGGCGGATGCGCGCGGCCAGGGCCAGCAGATCGGAATCCGGGGTCATAGATCCTCGTGTGTGTCGGGCAGCGAAGCAGGGCGCGCATTGTAGGATCCGGTGGCGCCCCGTACCGGCGCAGCATGGGTCAGAAGGCCAACGCAGAAGTCCAACGCGGACGGCGCTCGATTCGGTCAGATCACGCCCGCATCCAGCAGCGTGTGCATGTTCAGCGCGCCGACCAGGCGCCCCTCGGAGTCTTCCACCAGCAGCGCATTGATGCGCCGTTGTTCCATGAGTTGCGCGGCCTCGGCCGCCAGCAGATCCGGAGCGATACGCACGCCGCCGCAGGTCATCACCTCGGCGATGCCGACCGTGCGCACGTTGTCGACTTTCTCGAGCACCCGCCGCAGATCGCCGTCGGTGAATACCCCAACCGCGCGGCCGTCGGAATCCACGATGGCGGTCATGCCCAGGCCCTTGCGGGTGATTTCGAGCAGCGCTTCAGTCAGGCTGGCCTCGCGGCTGATTACCGGCATGCGCTCGCCTTTCACCATCACATCGGCCACGTGCAGCAGCAGGCGCCGGCCGAGCTTCCCCCCGGGGTGACTGCGCGAGAAATCGTCGCGAGAGAAGCCCCGCGTATGCAGCAGCGCCACCGCAAGCGCGTCGCCCAGGGCCAGCGTGGCGGTGGTGCTTGCGGTCGGCGCCAGACCCAGCGGGCATGCTTCGCGCTGCACGCTGGCGTCCAGGGTTACGTCCGCTTCGCGGGCCAGCGTCGAGGAAGGATCGCCGGTAACAGTGATCAGGCTGACGCCCAGCCGCCGGATCATCGGCAAAATCAGCAATATCTCCGTCGTCTCGCCGGAGTTCGACAGTGCCAGCACCACGTCCTGGGGCGTGATCATGCCAAGGTCGCCGTGCCCGGCCTCGCCAGGATGCACGAAAAAGGCCGGCGTGCCGGTGCTGGCCAGGGTGGCCGCGATCTTGCCGCCAATATGGCCCGACTTACCCATACCCAGCACCACCACCCGGCCGCGGCAGGCCAGCAGCAGGCGGCAGGCGGCCACGAAAGCCTCCCCCAGCCGCGGCGCCAGCTGGCGTACTGCTTCGGCTTCGGTTTCCAGCACATCCCGGGCGAGCTGCAGCAGCGTCGCCGGATCGATGTTCGGATCGGTTCGTGGGACGTCTTTGAGATACATGCGTGAGGACTTCCGATTCGCGAGGGGCGGGGCGCAGGCCCTCGGCCATTATCGCCACAGGGCCCGCCCGTGTCCCGCCGACCGATGCCGGCCGGTACGGCAACACACCGGGGACAACATTTCCAATTGTTGACAGTGTGTTTGGGCCGGTGCTACGGTCCGCGCCGCACTGCACTGGTGGCGGCTTGGAAGGCGCAGCGCCAGCACGGTTGGGGATGAAGAGGGGGTTCGGCTACGGGAAGGGGTGCCCGCAGTCCGACAAAGCGATTGATACTGCGCCGAATGTCATGGGCATTCGTGCGGCTGGCCTCCTTAACGGCCGGTCGTGCGCGCGCAGCGGAGCCAGCCCCTCCTCGTCCGGACGAGTTTGTCGCCGTGCCTTGTGGCCGGCCATGGCCGTTTTGGATGTAACCGGGAGGGGATTATGAAGTTACGCAAAAATGTCGCGCTGCCGACCCGCGCGGGTCGCTATTGGCTGGCCGCAGCGGCCCTCGTCGCCACCGGCGGCGCTCAGGCCGCCAACTTTCAATTGTTCGATGGCGCGGTGGAGGGCTCCTTCGACACCACGCTGGGCTATGGCCTCCAGCTGCGAACCGAGAAGATGGATCCGTCCTTGACCATCCCGCATCCCAGTCGCTGGCTGGCGGGCCAGACCGAGGCTGGGCTGCTGCTTGGCAACAACCAGTATGGCAACCGCGAGCTGTTCAACAAGAAATGGGACATCTTCTCCAACCTGGTCAAGGCCTCGCATGACCTACAGGTGAACGGCGACGGCTGGAGCGCCTTCATGCGTGGCAATTACTTCTACGACTTCGCCATGGCGAGCGAGAAGGACAGTCTTCCGGATGCTGCGGAAAACCGCGCCATCATGCATGGCGACATCACCGATGCGTATTTCCTGACCCGCTTTGGCGGTGCCGACCAGTTCACGATGCGCCTTGGCAAACAGGTCATTTCCTGGGGCGAGAACACCTTCATCGGCGGGTCATTGAACGATATCAACACTGTTGATATCTCAAAATTGCGTCAACCCGGTATTGAGCTGAAAGATGCCTTGGTCGGCACGCCGGCGGCGTATTTCAGTTGGCAGATGAATGATGCGCTATCTTTGGAAACCTTTGTCCTGTTCGGATACGACGAACTGAAGGTTGATCCCTACGGCGGTTTCTTCGGTACGCTGGATGTCATCACTGACGGGGCCAACTTTCCTAACGCGATAAGTAACCCACCGGGTCCGCTTGGCCCGTTTCCCATTTGTGCGGCGCCGGACGGTGGAACCTGTCATTTAGCCTTGGGTGCCATACCGGTGACGCGGGCCGGGGACGACATTCCGTCATATGGCGGCCAGTATGGCGTGGCGCTGCGCTACTATGCGCCGAATCTGGGTAATGGTTTCGATTTTGGCCTGTATTATCAAAACCTGCACGACCACAATCCGCAGCTGTCCTCGTATGCTGGCGCAACTGTCGGCGGTATACCACAACCCGGCAGGTTTTTTATCGACTATGCCAAGGATGTCGAGCGGTACGGTCTGAGCTTCAATACCACGGTCGGGTCGTGGGCGCTGGGAGGCGAATACAGTTATAGGCGCAATGCGCCTATCCAGGGCACGGATTTCCTGGTTGTGGCGGCGACCGGCGCTGACCTGAGTGGCAATGTTTACGCGCCGGGCACGAAATTCGTCGGCTTCGAGGATTACAAGCGCCATCAGATCCAGTTGACCGCGCAGCGCCTGTGGGGTCCGATGCCCATGTTGCTGGGTGCGGACCAGTGGAACACCATCGGTGAAATCGCCTATGGCTGGGCCGATGACATGCCGGGTATTGACCTCAATGGTCACGAAAGAGCGCCTGCCTACACCACGCCACAGTTGGCGGCGGCGGCCGTCGCCGGCGACGGCTTCCTGCGCTTTGATGATGTGACGCGTGATTTCTGGGGCTTCCAGGCCCGCTCCACGCTCACCTACAACAATATCCTGTTCAACCGCATCAACATGGACTTCAACACCGCGTTCCGCTGGGATGTGGAAGGTGTGTCCGCGGAGCTGGGCGGTGCACAGCTGTTCATTGGCGGTCGCAAACAGTTGTCGGTCGGGGTGACCTTCGACTATGCGCTGAACTGGAAGGTGGGTATCAACCAGACCTTCATTTTCGACGGCGAGAACGACCAGTGGCGCCCGAATGGCACACGTCAGGTCACCAACACCGACCGCGATTTCCTATCACTGGACGTGAGCTACACGTTCTGATGCAACGCCGTGGGCCGGTGTTGGGGATTGATACCGGCCCTTTTTCTTAACAATTCGGGGGGAGCCATGAAAGGGGTGAAATGGGCGGCGAGCCTGGTGCTTGCCGTGGGGTGTACGGGTGTGCCGCTGATGGCGAGCGCCAAGGTATCGCCGGAAGAAGCGGCCAAGCTCGGCATCGAGGGCACCGAGCTGACGCCGATGGGCGCGATCCGTGCCGGCAATGCGGACGGCAGCATTCCCGCCTGGGAGGGCGGCATCAAGACGCCGCCTGCGCGCTATGTCCAGGGCGGCTGGTACATTGACCCGTATCCGGACGACAAGGTTCTGTTCACCATCACGGCGCAGAACCACGAGCAGTACAAGGACAGGCTGTCGCCCGGCCAGATCGCCATGCTGAAAAAATACCCGGACAGCTACAAGCTGAACGTGTACCCGACGCGGCGCAGCGCCTCCTATCCGAAGGAGATCTACGAGAACAGCATCTGGAACGCCACCCACACCGAGTTCTGCAACCCGCCGCTGGGTAAGGACCGTGAGGAACGGTGCGTCAAGCGCGAGGTATACCGGCCGGGGGTTTTCTTCCCCATCCCGAAGACGGGCGGAGAGGCCATGTGGAACCATACCTATTATTGGTTCGGCAAGTTCTACACGGTCACGCACTATGGTTTCAACGCATTTGCCGACGGCACCTATGCAGAATTCGCCACGCGCGAGCGCTGGATCGTGCCTTCGTCCATGAACCTGGAGGAGGTGCCGAAGGGCGACGTGTTCACTCGTAACGGTGGAGCGGCCTGGTGTTTCTCGCAGGAGACTCTAGCGCCGCCACGCAACGCGGGCAGTATTTTCGGCGGATGCAACTATTTCGAGACCACCGATTTTGACGCGTATCTCTATGTGCCGGGTCAGCGCCGCGTGCGCAAGGCGCCGGAAATCGGCTTCTACGACAGCCCGAGTTCCAACTCGGACGGTCTGCGCACGGCGGACTCGAAGCTCATGGGTGCCATGACGGGGGACGTGGAGTGGTACACGTGGACGGCCGAGCGCAAGGAAATGTTCGTGCCGTACAACGCCTATAAAATGGCGCAACCTGGCATCGGCATGAAGGACATCGTGCGGCCGGGGCACGTCAATTCGGACCTCATTCGTTATGAACTGCACCGGGTGTGGGCGATCGAGGGCAAGATCAAGCCGGGCTTTCGGCATCTGTCGCCACGGCGGGTCACTTACATCGATGAGGACAGCTGGGCCGGCGTAGCCTCAGACATGTACGATGCACGGGATAACCTATGGCGCGTGTCTGAGGGCTATTTGCTTAATTACTACGATGTTCCAACCGTACATCATTTTGCCGACGATCATTCCGACTTGATCAACGGCAGGCATGCTTCCAATGCTGGCTGGCCGAACATAAGTGGCAATGCCAGTGACTTGATCAATTATCACGTCATGCCGGACCCGGATATTCAGACGCCGGCTGGATTGCGGAAATATGGCATGCGCTAAAAAGGTGGTTCTACTGCCAACGTCTGTTCAGTTCCCGATGCCCCGTTCCTGTTGCTCGAACGCGGGTGTCGGAGATTGATGAAATGACTTCAAATCCTTTCGAGTGGCTGTTATGAAAAACTTACCGATTATCGCGAGCCTTGCCTTTGCGGGAGCGGCAGCACTGTTTGTTGGTTCGGCTGCGGCCAAGGTATCGGCCGAGGAAGCCGCGAAGCTGGGGATGAGCGGTACGGAGTTGACGCCGGTCGGTGCCATCCGCGCCGGCAACTCCGACGGCAGCATTCCGGCCTGGGATGGCGGCATCAAGGCGCCGCCGGCCGGTTATGAAGAAGGCAAGTGGTACGTCGATCCCTACAAGGATGACCAGGTGCTGTTCACCATTACGGCGCAGAACTATCAGCAGTACGAGGACAAGCTGTCGCCGGGCACCGTCGCGATGCTCAAGAAGTATCCGGACACGTTCAAAATGAATGTGTATCCGAGTCGACGCAGCGCCTCCTATCCGCAATGGCTGTACGACAATTCGATCTGGAATGCGAGCAACACGGAGTTCTGTAACCCGCCGCCCGGTGGGCCGAACACCGCTCAGCGCTGCGTGAAGCGGGAGAACTGGCGGCCCGGTGTGTTCTTCCCCATTCCGAAGGATGGAGGGGAGCTGATGTACAACCACACCTTCTATTTCTTCGGCAAGTGGTTCACGTCGGTGGCGTACGGGTTCAACGCCTTTCCGGACGGCACCTACGCCGAGCACGTGAAGCGCGAGCGCTGGCTGATGCCAATGTACCTTGATGAGACGGAGCGTCCGAAGGGCGAAATGTTCGACCGCAAGGGTGGCGCCGCGTGGTGCTTCTCGCAGGAAGACCTGGCCCCGCCGCGCACGGCCGGGACCATGTTCAGCGGCTGCAACTACTTCGAGTCGGTCGACTTCGACGCCTACCTCTACGTGCCCGGTCAGCGCCGGGTGCGCAAGGCGCCGGAAATCGGCTTTTACGACAGCCCGGGCACCGGTTCGGATGGTTTGCGCACGGCGGACGCCCGCAACCTGTTCGCGCAGACAGGTGGCGAAGAGTGGTACGACTGGTCGCCGCCCGTGCGCAAGGAGATGTATATCCCCTACAACAGCTACAAGCTTGCCGACCCCCAGTACGACTTCAAGGACATCGTGCGTAAGGGGCACGTCAACTCGGACATCAAGCGCTACGAGTTGCACCGGGTATGGGTGATCGAAGGCAAGCTGAAACCCGGCTTCCGTCACCTTGGTCCGCATCGTCTGGTGTATGTGGACGAGGACAGCTGGGCCGCAGCGCTGGCCGACATGTACGATGCGCAGGGCAACCTGTGGCGCGTGTCGGAGTCCTATTTGCTCAACTACTACAACGTGCCCATGGTGCACTGGTGGGGTGACGATCACTCCGATCTGGTCTCCGGCCGCCACGCCGGGGTCAACGGCTACTTCAACCACGGCGCCAAGCAGGGCACCTACCCGCCGGATTTCTCGCCGACTGGCAAGCCTGATCCGGAACTGATGACGCCTGCGGGTCTTCGCAAGTACGGGGTTCGCTGACGGGGTAGCGTTGAGCACGGTCGTCTCTAGCGGGACGACCGTGCTTGGCGGATGCCCGGTGGCATACACCCGGCTTGCATGCGTACTGCCACGCCGAGGCGGTCCGCCCGTGCAATAGCTGTACGCGCCCTATCGGGGCGTCTGGCTTGACCGGTTGCGTATTCAGGAATTGTTCAAGGGGGTCTGTGTTGAACTCGATCAAGGTGATCGGCTCGCGTGTGTTCACGCTGCTGGGGATGTTGTTCATTGGCAGCGGACTGGCCTTGTCCGCTCACGCGGCGGAGCTGAAGGACGCGCAGCCGGCGGCCACGGGGCCCAAAGTGGCCAAGGCGCTGTTGCTGGATGCCACGCATGCCGGGGAGCGCATTGTGGCCGTCGGCGAACGCGGCATCGTGCTGTACTCGGATGATCAGGGGCAGAACTGGTCACAGGCGGTGGTGCCGGTCGATGTCACGTTGACGTCCGTCAGCTTTGTTGACCCCAAACGCGGCTGGGCAACCGGGCACGACGCGGTGATCCTTGCCACTGAGGACGGCGGCGCCAACTGGGTGCTGCAGCACGCCGACCCAGACCTCGACGTGCCGCTGCTGGATGTCTATTTCGAATCCGCGACATCGGGTCTCGCAGTCGGCGGACGCGGCAATTTGTTCCGTACCGACGATGGGGGCAAGACCTGGACCAACGAGGTGATTCTCACGCGCGATGAGTTCGACAGCCATTTGTTCGGGATCAGCGAATCGCCGTCGGGGAGCTATTTTCTGGCTTCGGAACAGGGCGTTCTGTACCGGTCGGACGACGGCGGCGCCACCTGGGTGCAGCTGGACAGCCCGTACCGTGGGTCGTTTTTCGGCGTGGTCACGACCAGCGCCAGCCGGGTCATCGCCTTTGCCATGCTGGGCAACGTGGCTGTCAGCGACGACAACGGCGCCACTTGGCGCCTGGTG
>Ga0268299_1002440_pt1 | contig 22238 bp, 23 predicted proteins | sample NOBtaG_FD_193484 | JGI IMG/M metagenome (GOLD analysis project Ga0268299, IMG submission 193484) | Activated sludge microbial communities from bioreactor in Nijmegen, Gelderland, Netherland - NOB reactor | ecosystem: Engineered > Bioreactor > Aerobic > Activated sludge | place: Netherlands... | reverse complement strand
TCGGATGTCCAAAGCCATTGATACCAAGAAATTTGATCTCGAATCGTTTTCTGGCAGGAACGGTACACACAACAACATCCTTGACGCTTTCCCCCGCATCCAGATTGACGGCTACGCCCGTTTGAAAAGGCTTTTGAGCCATGTGGGGCACCTCCTATGACAATTCGAGAACGGAAGAAACTGAGAGTCGGAACTCAAAATGAGCAGACGTCTTAGTCAGCGTTGAGCGTACGGAGGATGGAGGGGAGAGTCAAGTGAAGGGCAGGGAATATGCCCCATGTCTGGAGATTGAAGACGATGGCCTAGCTCCTCATGAGCTTTCCGTCGAAGCCAAGAGTTGACGACAAGGATTCCTTACGGTATTGTAATACCAGCCGATAGAAGAAAGGACTTATCATGGTTGTCACTCTGACGAGCAAAGGCCAAACAACCATCCCAAAACTCATCCGAGATCACCTCGGCCTTCAAGCCGGAGATCAGCTCGATTTTGTCATCGAGCGGGATGGGCGCGTCACTCTCCGCCCCGCCACTATTGATGTAATGGACCTCGCAGGCCTTCTACGTCAAAAGGGCAAAAAAGCGCTTTCGCTCGAAGACATGCAACAAGGGGTCCTCAAAGGGGCCACCCGTCACACGCGATGATTGCGATCGACACTAATGTCCTGGTGCGCTTGCTCACGCAGGACGACCCTGATCAATATCGTCGTGTACAGCGTTGCCTCGTGGCTGCCAAGGATCGGGATGAACTTCTGTTTCTCAACCACATCGTTCTCTGTGAGTGCGTCTGGGTGTTGAGCTATAGTTACGGCTTCTCCAAATCCGCCATCGTCGACGTGTTGGACCGACTCCTCGCCACCAAGCAGTTCATCATCGAAGACAAGCCGGCAGTCTGGGCCGCGGTAGCCGATTACCGGGCATCACAAGCTGATTTTGCGGATTGTCTCATCGGCATCAAGAATCACAAGGCCGGTTGTGAAACCACCGTCACGTTGGATCAGGGAGCCGCAAAGCTCTCCACGTTTCGTCGACTGTAATCCTCACCTGATAAGGCATGAGCATAGTGTCGCTTCACACCAAGCGTTGATTCGCACACATGATTTGATCGTTTGGTCTACAATTGCCAATGTATGGTCTTGGCGAAGGATTTCCGAGTACCCTTGTCACACGAACAGGCAGATTCCCGAGGCATCTCTTGCCATCGTGGTCTTACCCAGGGGTGTTGCGGTAGCATAGAGGGGGCTACATGACAGAGGAAGAAAAAGCCTTTCTGGAAAGTGAAATCAATCGTCAGTACCAATGGTACAACAGAGGATCAAAACTTTGGAGCGCCGTCCATCACTGGTCGCTGGCGGTTTCAGCATTGCTGAGTGCCCTTGCGACGCTGGTGCTGAAGTCAGAATGGATCAACACGTTCGTCGTGACCTATCGGGACGACGTGGCAGCGGGACTGGCAGCCGCCGCGACGCTCATTACTACTCTCGCAGCCTCAGGCGGCTTTGGAAGGAAGTGGCAAGCCAACAGGCGAAGCCGTGGGCGAATGGACCAAATCAAAATTGACTTTTCGAACCCAGAGGCCCACGCAGAGAAAATCCGTGAGGACCTAAAGGAGATAATCAAGCAGCATGATGATTCTATTATTGGATCTGATGCCAAATAGCAAAGCTATGACGATACAGCACTCGGACGCAACTATCCCACAAAATAGGGTAACATCAATATGCCCCCTGTCATGATCGTGGCCGGTAAAGGGCCACTCGATTGGGGGCATATGGCTCGTGGTTTAGCGATGCACGATACAACATACAACCTTAAGCTCTGCTACTGAGTCAGCGGCCGATGCGGACGAGCTCCACGCGACGATTCAGGGCTCGACCTTCGACGGTCTCATTGGTCGCTTTCGGTTTTGTCTCCCCTAATCCTGCCGACTCGAGGCGTGTCGGTGCGATCTTGTAGCGCTCGCTCAAGGACCTGCGAACCTCTGCGGAGCGGCGCTGGGACAGAAGAAGATTAGCTTCGTCCCCACCGATGTTATCGGTGTGCCCTTCCACCATCAGCCGCCATGTGGGGTTCTTGGTCATCACGTCGGCGATTTCCTTCAGTACCGGCTCAGACTCCTCCCTGATACGGGCGCTAGCGAAGTCGAAGTAGATGCCGTAGATTACCGTACGACCGTCTTTGGAAAGGTTCTGCTCAAGCCGCGCCGCCGTCTCGTTGGTGGGAAACGATAGTTTGGTTACGCCCCAAAAGGGTTTGCCACCCTGCGACGCATACAGCACCAGAGGGTTGTTGACGTCGTCCAGAATCCAGTAGTCCTGATCGGGTGCGATCGACTGATCGCCTATGTACGACTGCCAGCGCGCATGGATGGTGGCGAGCTGAACCCGCTCATCATTCAGGATAACCTCGAACGGGACTGGTTCATGTTCGATGCGGGTCAGGACACCATGGGCGGTTACGTCGTTGGCGTACGTGTGGGAAAATCTCGTCTTCCCTTTCGCCTTCAACTCCTGCATCACGCTTGACGAGACGCTGAAGCCGGTCTTTCCTGGAATGAGTACGGGCTCCACGACACAGGATTTAGTCCCCTGCCAATACGCGTGGGCCCGCTGCAGGTCTTCGCGCAAGATTGTGCGGCGCCCAACCCATCGGCGGGTGCTTTCTCCATCACCTTGTGTCGGACAATTTTGCGGTTGATCACTCGACAGAGAATAGTTGACGGCCTTGTCGTCAATATTCGTTACGGTAAGGATCGGTTCGTAATCAACATTCCGAAAATGGAACGTGGCCACGATCGTCAGTCCTACGCGAAGTGGAACCTGGGAAACGAGGCCAGATCTTGATGGTTCGGTCGCCCGCGCGACAGTGGGACAGAACAGCTCTGACGCCATCAGTCCTCCCAGGATCGCAACTGCAATCATCAACGGCGCAGTGACGCGAAGCGCAATGGTATTCAATCGGAACCAATTATCCATAACGAACTCCCTTCCAGAAGGACCCAGACATCTCGCTACTTGAGTCAGCGGCCGATGCGGACGATCTCGACGCGACGATTCAGCGCACGGCCTTCGAGCGTCTCGTTGGTCGCCTTCGGCCGCGTCTCCCCGAATCCTACCGGCTCCAGGCGTGTTGAAGGAATCTTGTAGCGCTCGCCGAGCGCCTTGGCGACTGCGGCGGCACGACGTTTTGACAGCTGGAGATTGAGTTCAGTCCCGCCGAGATTGTCGGTGTGGCCTTCCACCGCTAGCTGCCAGGTGGGATTCTTCGTCATCACATCGGCGATTTCCTTGAGCATCGGCTCGGACTCTTCCTTGATGCCATCGCTGGCAAAGTCAAAATAGATGCCGTAGACCACCGTGCGGCCCTGTTCAGAAAGATTTCGTTCAAGCCGTGCCATCCTCTCGCCGCTCGAAAACGACAGCTTCACGATGTCCAGACCCACCTGGCCGTTCGACGATACTTTACGCAGCACCAGTGGATTGGTGACGTCGTCCAGAATCCAATACTCCGACCAGCGCTTCTTATCAACCTGACTTGAGGTTGCGCGCACATGAACAGCCGCAAGTTCGACCGGCTCATCGTTAAAAATGACCTTGAAGGGGACGGCGTCCCTTTCAATGCGAGTGAAGACACCAGCATACGTAATGTGGTCGTCCCCAATGATATTGAGACTCGCCCGCCCCTCCGCTTTCAATTCACGCAGCACGATTGCGGAGACACCGATAGCAGTGATTCCCGGATTAAATTGTGGCTCCGACAGACAGCTCGGAAACCAGAACTGAACTGTGCGCGCCTGCTCCATATCCTCTCGCAGAACTGCACGGCGCGATACTGACGGCCGTGTACCATCTCTACCAAACACTTCCTCTCCACAGAATGTTGGCTCATCTGACACAACGGTCACTGTGATGGCTTTGGCATCGACCTTCGTGACGGTCTTGATGATTTCGAAATCGCCGCGGTCTTGTTGACTCGCTGTCACGAGCGTTAGTCCTTCGCGAAGCGGGACGTGGGAAATGAGGGGAGACTTTGATGATTCCCCTGCCCACACCACGGTGAGACGGTGCAGGTCAGGCATGAACATCACGGGAGGAATTGCAAGAGAGATACTCCAAGCCGCAGTGATGCAACACGCAATGGTATTCCATCGGAACCAATTGTTCATAACGAATGCCCTTTCAGATATCTCGCCACTTAGGTCAGCGGGCGATGCTGACAAGCTCGATGCGACAATTCAGCGCGCGCCCTTCGACTGTTTTATTGGTCGTCTTAGGCCGCATTTCGCCAAAGCCTGCGGGCTCCAGCCGTGTCGGTTCGATTTTGTATTGTTCGCCAAGCACCGTACGGGCTGCAGCAGCACGACGTTGCGAGAGCTGGAGATTGATCTGGGTCCCACCCAGGTTATCAGTGTGCCCTTCGACGGACAGTCGCCATGTAGGGTTCCTGGCTAGCAAATTGGCGATCTGATTCAGGACCGGCGCAGACTCTTCCTTGACGCGATCGCTGGGGAACTCGAAGTAGATGCCGTAGGTCACGGTACGGCCCTGCTCGGACAGATCTCGTTCGAGACAAGCCGTCCTCTCGCCCGTCGTAAAGGACAATTTGACGATTTCATGGAAGGGCTTGCCGTTGTATGACATCCGTAGCATTAGGGTATTGTCCATGTCGTCCAGAAACCAGTAGTCTCCATCGCCTGTGCTTGAGTGTTAGCGCCCATGGACGGCAGCAACTTCAACCGACTCATCGTTGAGAATGAGCTTGAATGGGACTGGCTGAGATTCGAGACGCGTCAGAACGCCAGTAAGCATACCCGCCACTTTGGTGTGCGCTCTGAGATTCGTCCGCCCTGTGGTCTTCAGCTCCCGCAGCACACTAGTCGACAGAGTGAGGCCGGTCATTCCCGGAGTGAGTTCAGGCTCTAAAGCGCACTCTGTAAACCCGTGCCGGTATGTGTGAACGTGCGCTCGGTCTTCTCGCAGTCGCAGTATTCACAGGCGTAATATCGACCGATGGCTGCTGAATTTTCAAAATTTTTCATTACATCTCGTTTCTCATCTGTCGATATGGTTACGCTAATGACCGTGGCGTCGACCTTGGTGATGGTAATGACCGGTTCGTAATCGACTCAAGCCGGATCGCCATGTGCCACGACAATTGTAAGTCCTTCACGAAGAGAGACCTGAGGGTTTGAGGCTAGATTTGATGGTACCGCTGGTGCCGCGATCGTCGCAATGAAAGCCCAACCGGCAGTGCCGTGAAGATCGACGCTGGCAGAATGTGATCGATCGCTCATACCTCTACTTCTTCCGCTGGGGGCCAAAGGAGTTCTTCCCGGACTCATCGCCCACAAGGCAGTCCGGCAAACCATAAGTCAGTAGAGGGGTGGATGCCTGAAAGGGCGAGCATTTGAAGAATGGGCCTGCTCGAACGGTCCCCGCGCCGGACGTTAGCGTTCCCGCCTCGACAGTTGGCAGACCCGACGCATTGGTCAACTGCAAATACCCGCCGCCTTCTCTCGCCGTGAGATTCGCAACAGGCCCATTGAGGTTGTAAATTTGTAGCAGTCCTCCAGGGCGCTCAGTTGCTTCCGTCAACACGGCGACTGGCTTCTGATTCTTGTTTACTTGGAACATCCCCCTTGCTCCGTCAACCGACACAGACATCTCCGCAAGAGGCATGCTTGCTGAGTTAGCCACTGCTACAGCTCCTCCTCCTTTTCCTCCACCAATCAGGCCCACAACCGGCTTACCCTCGGGGTTCATGATACTGAGTTTGCCAGCATTGGTTTCCTTGTTCGCACTCATCTTGGCAATGTCCTTGCCGTTAGAATTCATGACAGTTACGGCGCCAGTAGCGTTGCTGTCCTCACCTTCGACGCCTATGCTGGCAACTGGGGTCCCCTTCTGGTCGGACAACAGAACGCTTCCACCTACTATCAGGGTCTCGTTACCCCCTTTCGAATTTGAGAGATCAAGATGTCCATGACCTTCCTTACCTGAAACAGTAGCACCTAGCACCGCCACCTTCTTATCTCCGCTCCAGACCGCCACCTCGCCTCCGCCTTCACCGATTGCTTCCATTCCGGCAACCTGAGTTCCTTTCTTATTAAACAGGTAGACTGCCCCAGCTCCAACAATAGTCTGGGGATTCTCCCCCTTCGCGTCAGACAGATAAACGGAGCCAAGCCCATCTCTTCCCCCGCTACTCATCTCCACCACTTTCTTGCCTTGTTTATTCCTGACCGCCACCTCGCCTCCATCGTCATCCATTTCGATTCCGACCATCTCCAGTCCCTTCGCGTTAAACATTGCAATATCACCTCCTGCGATGACACTCAGGGAACCATTTGAGCCTGTTACGGTTATGCCCGCTTCATTTACGTGCAGGACGGCTTTCCCGTTCGGCCCAATTACATCCAGCGGTGCGGTCATTTGTACTGTGTTGTTTTTGTCTTTTCGAATGAGACTTTCCAGTGCGTTTAAACGTTTCTCGATCTCCAGAGGGATCGGGGTCGAGGCCTGGGCTGACCACACCCACGACACAAGCATGATCAAAGGAACTCCGAGCAACCCCGTCCGTGAGCGCCATCGATTTCTCGCCGTACCCTGAGTCTGCTGCTTCCGGACCTCAGAGAGCTCGGCACGAAGCTCCTCCAATTCACGCGCCATGTCCTTCAGACGATCACTCGAGGGTAGCGTCATATACAACCTCTTTCTCGCATTGAGGATGACCAACAACTCGTTGCAGCAATCCGACTAGGGGGCATTTAAAAAAACCGACTGGATGCTACGTTGAAAAACAGGTTTCATTTTCGGGAAGTCGTCTTTAGGGCAAGTAAAGTTCAAGAACAGCGATTTTGCGGCCAGCGGAATCCATAGGAAAATATTGTGGGTGTCGTAATCTGGCCCAGGCGAAACATGCTCGAAATACAACCAGGATCGACCCTGCATCTTCACGATGTCTGTTTTCTTCCAGACCAGTCCGGGAAGGGACTGGGCCATTGTCGTTTCGACGGTCGATTTTACCTCAGGTAGTTGTTCCGCCGGAACCGTCATGGCACGGATCTCATACGAAATCATCGTGGTGCGGTTCTTGGTGCCAATTGCAAATGTAGGTGGACGGCCCCTTCTATAAGGAATTTTAATCTCCTCTCGCGACAGAGGGGTATATTCACCAGGTGCTTCAAAAGTGCCAATGTTCGGAATGGAAACCGTTGCAGCACCGGCAAAGCTATATATGAAGACACTGAAGAAGAGTGAAGCAAACCATATCGAGAATGAGCCCATGCACACACCATGATTTCCTGACTTGCTACTGGCCCGAAGGATCCCCACCCACGGCCACAGTCGGGCTTCGTCAATTTCCACATCGTCACCCTTGTCTTGGAGGAGAACAGTATAATCGCACACATGCGGCGGCCTGATTTGGATGATCAGGCGGCCGCGTATTCCCGCTGGCCCTTATGCTGGATAAATGTCAAAGTATGCCTTGTAGCTTGCGCCTTCGCCGGAAACCAGGTCTGTCTCAACCTTATAATCCAGATCGTTAAACTTGCTCGTAGACGTTCTAGCAGCCAAGAGAACCATCTGCCTTGCACTCAATGTTATGTTGCTTGCCCCGATCTTATCGTCGCCAAAATCGAAAATCTTGTGCAACTCGTCAGCAACGGTCGGCATTAATGCACCTAGAGCGGGTCCGGCTACCGAGGCAATGACCGGGCCAACAATCGGTATGAGGCCTAAGGCAAGTGTCCCGGCTGAATGCACGGCCATAACAGTCTTTTTTATCTCATCCCGGTAAGCATCCGGGTTACTTTCATCATGCTCCATGACCACGGTATTGAGAACGATCCCATAGGGCTTTCCGCGATAAAGCTCCGTGAAATCAGAGAACGTTTCGCCCGCGTCAACGTTCTCGTAGACTTTGCTCCTAAGCGTATCAGTGCGCTCTGGACTGGAATAACTTAGTACTACGTAGGGTTCGTCCGAGGCTGAGAGTTGGTCGTTATCGGTCTCACCAAAGCAGTGAATGCCTTTGTATGCAATCACCACATCGCGGAGGTCGATGGCGCCGGTATCGCCCCACCAGTAAATCCCCCCGTGTTGAAACGTGTTAGCGCGCCCGCCTTCCGGAAAGCTCGCTTCATCGCTTGTTGGGTAACCCAAATACGACCGTTCACGTCCTAGTTTCACCCAATGTTGAAAGATGTCTCCATACACACAATATGCGCCCGTATCAGGGTGCCAAAAAATTGATGTGCCTCGTTCAAACAGGTTAAACCTGCCTACTTTGTCATCTGCCGGAGATTCATCTGTGGTGGGGATACTCCAGCTAGCACCTCCCAGTTTCATCCACTTCTCATAAATGGCTCCATGGATTTCATAGGAGGCTTTTTTCTCACTGTTATAACAGATACAGGCCCCTGAACTGAGATACCAAATGCCGAACTCCCTTCGTGCTACTGCTCCGAAAGCGGAGCCTCCTAATGATTCGTATTTGGCCTGAATAGAAGCCCATGCTTCTTTCCTCCACCGTTCGACTCGAAGAGCATCCTGAACATTCTGCCCAATCTTATGTTTAATTCCAGCTGGTCCAGGCATAACGAACTCCCTTCTTAGTATGATGGATGATCACTGCTTTAATGAAAGAATGTGATCCTGAATGCGTTACAGATCTGTGACAGATAGGACGATTTGGGGCGACTTCAGAGAGAGGCTCGAGTTTTCAAGAGGTTGTGATAGACCGAGACGGTTTCCGGAGTCGGAGGGACATAGAAATTTGGTTGTAGCGTCTGGCTAGGTAGCTGAAAGATCTCTATGGCTTCTGTCCGGTGTCACAACCGCACGTACGATATCATCAGGCGCCGGCATAACACTCCCGTCACCGGTTCGACGTCAAACTCTCGCAGATATCTATCAACGACTTCGCCGACTCGGTTTTACTGCTTGAAGATGGCGGTTATGGATTCACTCAGCACGACACATCACCTTCTGTTCGGCCATAACATGCCAGGGCTGTTCATCACGGCTTTTTTGTGATCGGACCACTGTGGTCACTCCATGTCATAGAAAACGTGAGGTCGATGAGATATTCCTCTATGGCCCATTGTTGCTCGATGATTGCTGCGGCCCTCGCTTGCATCACTTCGTCTTCATCTTCAATCGCCTCGAACACGTGGCTGAGCGGAATCTTTGTGTGTGTTGCGTAACAACAGTCCAGAGCTCGCAGTCTGGCGTTGGGATCGGGAGAAGCCATATTGGTGAGAACGAATTTTGGCATGATGGGGATTCGCTGCTTGATATCATCGTCGTTGTTTGACAACTCTGCGGCTTGCGAACTCGATAAGCTGGTCATTGGTGCTTCCGATCTGTGACCGGCACTGCTACTAAGGGTGAGTGAGCCACTAGCGATCAGCCCCATGAAAACGACGCCAGCCGCTCTCAGGAGCCATCGCCCAGTCGTTTGACGATAGGGGGCCGAACGATTCCGGGACCGCGTTAGAGTCGGGATTCTCATGGTGTATGTCCCTTCAACCGTTGTCGAGACGTAGAAGCGTAGAGTGAGACTCTATGGTGAAGGAGGTTACAGGTCCGTTACTGATGAGGCGATTTAAGTCGAAGGCTCAAAAATGGATGGTCACCATGGTCACGTCCGTATAGCTGCCGGGCGGCAGACGGTCAGTAGAGCTGGGAATTTTTCCATAGACGGCGATGTATTGTGGCAAATTGGTGCCGATACCACGGACGAGCGAGCCAGTCGAATAGCTATTAGCATAACCACGATCTCCCCATTCAATACTCAAGCTCGAATCTTGGTACAGACGGTAGGGCAACTTACGATGGGGGTCCGGGCCGGCTAGTTGGCGCGCCTGAGTTGCCGGATCAAAGTTTGATCCGGCATCGAGCGCCACTTGGTACTCCACCCCCTTGGCACAGATCACACCGATAGTCCCCTTGCCAATCACGGCCTGGGATGACCAGGTGCCAAACTCAATCCCACTGGCTGAAACGGCACACTGGGGCACGACCGTGACACTCACCGGCAATGTCGTCGTCACGCTCCCGGCATGAGCAAGATTCAGCAGGTCAACTGTCGACATGACCACGATTAGGCTACAAGGCAGCAGATAGCGCATAGATGGGCCCTCCAGTGTCCTATCGGTCGATTAGCAACTAGACTGGAGAGCTATCACGGTCAGGCAGGATGCTAAGACTTGCCTACGATAAAGGCGACTATGTGGGAGGGATGCTGGATGAGCCGTTTGAGATTGAGGATCCCGGTGTGCCCCTGAGCCTATCCTCAAGGGCACCGGAACGACCTAGAAAAACAGGGTCACTACGATATTGTCGGTCAGAGTAGGAGGAAGATTTGTCTGTCCACCGGGCAGGAGCTTGCCGTAGACCGTGTGAACGGTAGGAGAGCCTGTGCCTGTCGCGGTCAACGGTGTACCAGGTAAGTACAACCCGGCATGCCCGCTATCACCCCACACTTGCGTCAAGGCGGCATCCTTATAAAGCTCATAGGGCATGACATTAACATTTCCAAGATGACGCCCGCCTGCATAGGTAAAATGATCGCCATCATCAAGCGTGACGGCATACGGCAATCCATTAGCACAGTTCACGGTGACGGTCCCGGTGCCCGAGTTTAAATTGTAGGTCCCATTCGAAATGGCGATGCTCCCAAAATTCACACCGGTCGCAGAAAGTGTGCACCCTGAGACGGCGGAAAGTGTGACAGGCATAGTCGTGGTGAGGGTGCCCGCGTTCGTCGGCTCGCTTGGGCCTGCAAATATTAACCCGGCATACAATGCGACGACGAGAAGACGTCGATTCTTCATACGATCCTCCATGATTTACTACTCATTAAACCAGCTATGAGACTCACATATGTTCTTGGATTAACCGTTGGCATAGTCACAGGCTCCTTCACTGCCGCCCCGCCGTCACGTTGGGGCTACAACCTGCCAATTGCATGGGTTGTGTGGTCGTCATCGGCACCTGCTCTACGTCCTGATTGGCAAACGTCACCGTGACACGAAGTTTCGCCCCCGCTGCACATGAGTCTGCCGGGATCGCTACGGGAAAGACTCGGTGAATTCCCGGCAACAGATACCACCCCTTGACCTCCTGAGTGAAGACCGATTTGTCTGAGGCATCGAGACCGGTCACCTCAATACTTTTCACATACACATGTTTATTGCCAGGATTCGTCACCTGTACCTCGCCCGCACTCTTCGCTATCCCCACACGTTCGATTTCCAACGCCGGCTTCCCTTTCTTCGGCACGATAAACACCGGCACGCCAAGGCGCATGGCCATCTGCAATCCCACTTCTGCGTTCTTGGCAACCGGAATTTCTGTCATGAATACTCGATAGGTTCGTTCCTGTGCACCAGCAGGCGGACCTTGATACCCCAGTCTGATTGTTTTTTCTGCATTAGCTTCAACCGTCAGAATTTTCGGAAAGATCACGATGGCTTTCGACGGCTCATATGCGTCTTGGCCTTCAGGGTTCTGCCGCCACTCCATGGCTTCAAACTGTAAGGTGACACTGCTTTCACTCTCATTACGAAGCGTCAATGTCTGCGTCTTCTGATGCTCTTCCAAATACACCTTGATCGGCGTTACTTTGAAATTCCCGGCCTGTGCAGATTGGGCAACGCTCATAACCAGGAAAACCAGCGTAAACAATACGCCTCGGTATGCCATATATGTTGTCCTCTTACCTGTCACTCCACCACTGAACAAGCGGTGGAGTGACGGAACCTTCTGGGTCAGAAGTTGACTGTGACCAACACATCGTCGGTATAGGTACCGTTCGGAACGGTTTGGTTCGCATGAACATGTCCGAACACCGTCACGGTCTGGGGTGCTCCTGTTCCCGTGCCCGGCAATGGTGTCCCGTTCGGAATGGTGTTCTGAAATCCGCTATCGCCCCAAATTTGACTAAAGCCTGAGTTCCGATAGAGGTTATAAGTCAGCAACTGACCGGCACCATTGTTCATCCGTCGCCGCCCTGAAGCGGAGTCGTAATTCAACCCGCTGTTCATCGTCACGTTATAGGCTATGCTGAGCGGGCAGGTTACGCTGATCGAGCCACTGGCATCTGATCCTCCTGCCTGAGTAATGGTTGGGAAGGATATCCCGCTGACGTTGATGGTGCAGCCTTCTCCCACCGTGGCCGACACAGGAAACGAGGTGCTCGCGGTAGCGGCCTGGACGACTACTTGCTGACTAACCCAGGCTGTAACCGCAAGGAACACTATGGCAATGATATGAATCATGACGATCCCCTCCTTGTTTTGTAAAATGACTAGAACAATAGTGTGGCTACCACCGTATCTGTGTATGTACCAGGAGCCGCTCCAGCGAGTTGATCCGCAGGAAGCTTTCCATAGATGGTCAGAGTCTGTGCCGATCCAGTGCCTGTGCCTGGCACACTGGTTCCAAGCGTGTATGTTCCGGCAAACCCCGAGTCTCCCCATTCCTGAGTCATTGCTGAATCCTTATAGAGAAAGTACTGAGCCCGTACTGCGGATGTTTGGGAATTAAGATCCCTAAGCGTACGAATGTTAAGATTTGTCGCCGCGTTAAGCCCTTTGTCGAGCGTCACATTGTAGGGCCGGTCTTGCGAGCAGGTCACAGTAATCGTCCCGGTCGACGTCAGTTGGCTTCCAACAAAACTGCCAAAGTTCAGACCGGTTCCGCTGATGGAACAAGCCGCTGCCACTGTCACCGAAACGGGAATGGTTGTGTTGACATTCTGAGCCCATCCTCGCTCCAACGGAAATAGTACTGTGACCACCATCAAACTCAGCGCCCATATACCTGATCGTTTCATATGATTCCCTCCCTGGTTGTGGTCTCCGTGGCATCATTCAACGACAGCGGCATGCACCGGCCCACCTGACCGCTACCACTCCGCGATCACGGTGATCATGTCGTTGAGGATCCCCGGCTCGATTCTTTGACCCTCCGGTACTACCGCATAGATCGTAAGATTGCTCGTCCCCGCCGGGACTTGCTGTACAAACGTGTTGGCCGCCCCATCACCCCATACACGCAGCAGAGTCGGATCGAGGTAGAGGTTGTAGCGTAAATGCGTTGGATCGGTGTTGGCTCTCAATGTGCGATGAGAAAACTCTCCCTGTGAATGCAGCCCAGCACTGAGACGAACCACGGCCAGCTGCGGACAGGTCAGGCGAATCGTACCGGTCCCTACCACCATCGATGGAGCGATCGTCTCATACACGCCAAGGGTAATTCCCGTGGCCATAACTTGACAGGCCCAACCAGGGGAACTGACGAACCATCCGATCAGTGCCAGAATACTCCCGATAGATGCCTGCCTAATATTCACGTCCTACAGCCTATTCACCCGCATTGATGACCCCTCGTAGACGGCCATCAGATCGGGAGATCAGAACACCACTGTCACCGTGATCGTATCGGCACCTATGGGTTCACTTGGGGGGACAGCGGGATTTTGTCCTGCCGGGACCAGCCCATGAACCGTTAACGTTTGAGCGACACCAGTACCCTCCCCAGCAAGGCTCGACCCAGGTGGATAGGTATTTGCCACGTCGCTATCGCCCCACACCAATGTCTTGGCTGAATCTTGATAGATTTCGTATGTCATGGTCGTGCCATTCGCGAACGTCAACTTCCGCCCCGCCGCTCCTCCGTGGAGACCACGATCAAGCGCAACCTTGAAGGGCACGCTCAAGGCACAGGTCACAGTCACGGTTCCGGTTCCAGAGACAGCGGGGGATGTCGGTCCCGGAACAAAGGTTCCAAAATCAAGCCCTGTGGCGGTTACGCTGCACGCGGTCGTGGCGGTGATGCTGACGGGAAAGGTCGTCGTCGCTGTCCCTGCCGTGGCAAGACCAGAACCCCAGACACACAGTGCGATCGTGATAAGAGTGGTCAGACTGAACTGAGTCTTCATGATGTCCTCCATTTCGCTCAACTACTCGGTTCTACCGATTGAATAATGCGCGCTTACTTGATTGCACAGGTGACGGTGCCAAGCTCCACTTGGAGCTCCTCACTCTTTGGTACCGCCAGGTCGCACAGGCCTGTCTTCCCGCGCCAATCCACCTGGACCGTCGTCCGGCCAGGCTTTAAATTCTCTAAATAGAATTCCCCGCCCGTTCCAACCGCTGCCGTCACCTCTTTCTTCCCGGGCACTTTCACAGTCAGTTCAGCATAGTCGGCGGACTTCGACTCCCCCTCCACCACGACCATCAATGTACCGACGAAGGCCTGCAGCTTCGTGACATCAAATTCCACCAACGCGCCGCTGCGAAAGGCAGGTGCGACATATTGGCGGACACGATCGACCTGATATTCGACCGGCAGTGCATTAGGGTCGATCGAGAGGTTGTTGCCCAGGTACGAAATCATCTCAGGAATCACCAATTCGCCACGGCGGTTCGTGGTCCCCATCGATTGGTTATTGAAGGCGACTTCGACGTTCTTGACTTCCGGCACCCGCACCAAGGCAAAGCTATCGATGATAGGCCGTGACAGATGCACGCTGTTATCCAACAGCGACACGCTGCCGGCGAGTCGAAAATCATGGCTGAGCTTGCCCTGACGCTCGCGGACCGCCGCACCGATCGTCCCGTAAGTCCCTTGATACTGGATGAAATTGTCCGTGCTGTACTGTGTGGCTCCTGACGACTGATCCAGGCGACTGCCTTGGAGGCGATAGGCAAGTCCCGGTCCAAGGGGCGGATTGCGTTGCAGCACGGCTGTCTGCTCCATCTCTTGGTCGCGCATCCGGTGCGTCAGCAAGCCGGTATGCCTCGAACCCAGGGCAAACGTCACGCCCACAAACACGTCCGTAATGGGGACCGGTTTGAACGTCTGTGACACACTCACTTGCAAATACAAAGGCCCGAACAACTGACGACTGTAGAACCCCGACACCTGCTGGGTTTTGGACTGGACATAGGAGGTGGTCTCAGAATAGGTCGCGGTGAGCGAACCAAACGGCGCTTTGGCCCCGCCGAGACTGACCAGCCATGCCAGTTCCGGCTTATCGAACTCCGCGCCGGTTGCGAGATTGGCATAATCACGGGAGAGATATTGGACAGAACCTCGTACGCTCACCACACCGCTGGAATAGCTATAGCTGGCGAGCGCCCCGTACCCGACCGTTGAATGATCGCGACTCACCGCAAAGGTCGTGTCCAGCTGCCCATAGGGTCCCAGTCGCAGACTGCTGAGCGGCCCGACATTCGTCCGTTGGGCCGACATCTCGCCACGGAATCCTGCAGTCAGCCAGGGAGTCCAGCCGTACCGATGCACGGCGATCGCCTGCCATTCGCGGTAATCGTTGGATTCCAGCCCAAGGTTCCCCCGCCGGAACCCCACGTTGTAGCTGTAATCGGACAACCCCTGTTTCAACAACTGTGGTGACATGTAAAAGGGCGCGTTGATCTGCGTGACCCGTTGAAACGCGTCACGGATAACGATGGTGGTATTATTCAAGCCGTTGTTCACCGGAACGTTTTGGAGTGTGAAGGCGCCAGGACTCAGATGCTCGCGCTTGACGAGACGTCCGTTGACATAGGTCTCGACTTCGGACGGGGTTTCCAGAAGGCCGGATAAGTTGAGCCCAGGGGTCGGATAAAAATACGGCGTGAGCCCGAAATTGCGCGACACCCCGATTCCCCCCAACACTCCGCCGCTGCCCAACAATCCGGAGAACGCCGACACATCGCCGATCGTGATGCGCCGCCGATTTTCCGGACTATCGTGGCTCAGCGTGGAAAGGAGACGGCTTGCGTTGTCCGTTGATTCAGTTTTGGAATAGACGAAGGTCGACTGACCAAGCCACCGGCCAACCCGTACCGCCGCCTCGGTCGTTCCTGCCAAGGTCTTCTCATCAGTGGCGATGAGGCTGTAGTTGAGAAAAGCACTGTTCGAAAAAGTGGTACGGAGGTTCGGCGGCGGTTGATTGAAGAAATACTCACGCACGGTCCTGGAGAATCGCTCCGGGACAACCGTGAGGGTCAAGGTACCCGTATTCTGATCGATTGCATAGGTCACGGCTGGCGCCAGCCCACGCAGTGAAACATGCGGCTCACCATTGATCACCTCGCCGGACGGTAAGTCCTCTAATCGAATCTCGGTCAACGTTGATCGTGGCACCAGCACGTCTCCATCAGCCGCCACTACGGCGAAGGTTTCGCCCTTGTCCTCCGTGTTCACCACCAATCGAAACACGGCTGATTCCTGGCCCCACACGAAAGCTGGAGCCGCAACCAGAAGGAGGAGCTGGAGGCAGAGACCGAACGACCGACAGCTCACTCCACACACTCCACTCACTGCACCTGGACCTCGACCTGTGCTTACGAAGGCGGTTCATGGTTCAGACCGTCTTCCATGTGATGGCCGACACCCTATCCGTATCCCGGTTGAACCCGGCACACCGATCATAAGCAGTCACTTCCTTGGACCAACGCCAGTACCACCTGGACACCTCAATGTTGGTCCCCGGCGTGGATAGATCAACTACCGCACTCCCTTAGTCCTGTGAAAGAGTGGAACAGGGGTAACCTGACACGACAATCTGACGGTACTCACGATGCTCTAGTGCAGGAATCTATATGGAAAGGACCGTTACAGATCTGTGACAGATCGGAAGATTGTAGGAGCAAAAACGACAAAAGGACTCTTTCCGGGCTGCAAGAGAGGTGGCCGCATTCTGAGGGGGATTTCAAACCACTGTGATGGTATGCACCACGAGCTAGTGCTGCGCCGATTAAAAAAGTTGATGGCGTGGATACTCCAGCTGCGACTTTACCCTACAGAAACGACGAGTTGGTCAGCGAATGAGATCCGAGCACAAATCTGATCCCATTGAGTCCCTCCTGCTCTAAAAATTGATCCGAACGGTTGCCCCGCCGCCGTGGGTCGTCGTGCGGTAGGTACCGTTCACAGTAGGGTTAGGACTATCGGTTACCGTACGAGTATCGAACACCAGTGCTTGATAGAACAGATCCAGCCCGATGGCAGATTTTTCGAAAATACCTTTCGCGGCATCTGCACATGCTATCAGTCCCAGGAATTTTCCGCCGGCACGGCACAGGACACCTATCCCCACCGCTGAGACATGCACGTCACTGTCAGCGAACGCCGGATCGAAGTTCAGATCGGAGACGGGGCTGTGTGACCGACCGTAGCCTGTGCGGAAGGCCACATCCCAGGCGTGACTGTCTGTGAGTCCCACCCACTTGTATTCGGTGCCGACATTGACCGTAAACGTATTCTTCCACTGTTGTGGGTTGGGTAATTGGCCGCCGTTTGAGAGCAGCACGCTCGCGTCACGAATGGCCTGCCATCGCACATAGTCCACATCCACTTCGACTTTCCACTCTCGTGCATGGTTGCGGATCGGCCAGTAGGCGATGCCGCCGGTCCAGACTTCCGGTAACCGCAAGGACGTCCAAGCCTGGGCGACGAATTGCCCATTCGCCAAGAGAGCGCCATTCAACGGCAACACCGCTTGGCTTCTCCAAATGCCGGCGAACGAAAGGCGGGGTTTACCGGTGTCAGTTCGCCATGGGGTGTAGAGAAAGCTGGCATTGAGTCCTGCCGTCGTGCCTTTGCCGTTCAACTCCAGTTCTGTGCCTGGTGGAAATCCCGATCCTGGTGCTGATTGAAACCGCCGTTCCGCATGGCCTTCTCCGAGCAAACCCGTAAAGGTGAGGATGTCGGCCCCGAGGCCAATGGACAACGATTCTGTCACCTTGTACGCCACTGATGGTTTGATCGCGATCAACGGCAGTTGTGCGAACGTGACTGCGCTGGCAAAGGGGCTGTCGGTCAGATATTTTGCCGCGAAACCGTATAGGTTAAGCACGCCCAATCCGACACTGAGATTGCCCAGTGCGGATATACCCAGGTCTTTCAAGTTTGCCGTGAGAAAAAACTGACCCGGTGGCGGCAATCCGATAGTCGGGCTACTGTTCGTCGTTGTGACCCCTGACGGACTGGTGAATCTCGTATTGATGCTGAGGAATTGCATGCCACCAGAGTGCTGCAGCCTGGGTAATTGTGTCATGCCGGCAGGGTTATAAAACACAGCCGACGCATTGTCCGCCTGGGCGGCAAACGCATTGCCCTGTCCAATCGCGGCGGCATCATGAAAGGGATTGCGGAAACCGTCGGCCTGCGCGTGGTGTGGGAACATCCCGAGGAGTATGGAACAATACACCGCTATCGAAGCGAAACAGAACAGCGGGTGTGGGGTCGTGGTGTCACGATGGAAAGAAACCCAGCGAGTTATGAGGAATATGAAAAAGGCGTTCTGTCTTGGCACGGGGAGTCGGAACTGTAGCAACTTTAATTCTGGAGGACAATTCGTAGAAGTATGGAGCTTGTCGTTGTTTCGCCAATCTCCTGATCTTTGCTCACTGTCAAAATAGATCGAGCATGGTGAGAGCGCTAGGAGAAATCTATCTTCTTGTAATGTGGTGATAAAGGGATACAGGTTCCACAACCGGGTCGGAGTGGGAATCTCACCTTGTTTTTCCCTTCAACCGCTTTACGAGAAGTGGAGAAATGGAGTGGAATGAGGTCCTATAGTGAGCGGGGTGATAGATTTGTTACTGATGCAACAGGTAGAGGGCTCCAGGCAAAATAGCGTGGATCGTAGTGCCTTATATGATGGTGTAGTAGAGGGAGACGGTTTCTGAGGTCGGAGAGACCCCCAGTTTGGCTTGCAAGGCCTGGCTGAAGCGCTGATAGACCCCGATGGCTTCGGTACGACGGCCCAACCGCACGTAGGTCATCATCACACGCCGGCACATCACTTCCGCCACTGGTTCGACTTCAAGCGCATGCAGATACTGTTGCACTGCTTCCGTGAGCTTGCCGTGCTCTTCCAAGACTGTGCCCAGTTGCTCAGTGAGACTCAGGAATAGAGCGCGTAATCGTTCCCGAACTGGCAGGATCCAAGCTGCGGTCTCGCCATGGAGGAAATGCCCACGATACAGGGATAGGGTCTGTTCAAGCACTACTGGATCTGTCGGATCAATGGTCCGAGCCTTGTGCTCAAGGGCCATGTGATCCAGGTAGATCAACGATGGATCGAGCGAGAGATGGCGATCAGAGAGCCGCACGACGTCGTCGTGACGCAGCAATTTCCGAAGCCTGTGGAGCGTTGTGCGAAAGGCCTGGTCGGCCGCTTCGCCATCGGCCTCTGGCCACAAGGCTTCTTCAATGAGTGCTTGATTCGCTCCGGATGGTCCAGCGGCACAGAGGTACTTTAAGAGTTCCAGAGGCTTGCGTTGAGTCTTCCCGGTGGGGGTCAGCGGCACATCATCAATCGCCACTTCGAATTTCCCCAAGGTGGCAATCTCTACCGGGTAAGGCCAGTGTTTCACCCCAGCAGACGGCGCGCGCAGGTCACGGCGACGAATGACGCTGCGCACGAACTCGACCTCAATATCCGCTTCCAGTGCATGTGCCAACAGTTCTGCCATGATCTTTGGTCGCCACCAATAGTCGAGGACAAGATAGTCAATTTGCTTGGCAACGCGTAACCCTTCACGTAACGACTCATTTCCTCGTTCAACTTGTCCCTCTTTGAAAAATATTTGTGCCAGTGTTAAGAGACAGTGGACCTCCGTTGAGCTGCTGCGCATAATTCGAGCATATTCCAGCGCCGCTTTCAGCTGCTCACGCGCTTTTGCGAACTCTCCTAACTCCACTAACACTTTTGCCAACCCTACACGGCAGTTTCCAGTCATGAACGGCAAACAGAGGATAGCAGTCGTATCGAGTGCAAGTGAGGCGTGGTGGAATGCAGAAGGAAGGTCATTCCTTAGGAAGGAGACACCAGCTCGGTAAAAGCTGCGCTGTCCTTGTGCGAGTCGTTGATGTGGTTGAATCTGTGTCTCTAAAAGATCAGTCAACCGTTCTCCTTCTTTATCATCTCCTGCTGCCAATGCATTGTAGACCGAAATTCCTAAGATCATCCCTTTGAAGACAAGAATTCCAAACTCTTCTGCGATAGCAAGAGCTTGCGCGAGCCTCTCCTTCGCTTGATCATGATTTCTTACGTTCCAGGCCCAGTTTGCCTCCATGACATTCCAGCACAGTTGGGTTACTGGCGGAATTAAGGCAGTTTCCATATATGGGATCAGTTGATCCAACATTTGACGAACACGCCTGAAGTCCCCCCTCCAGAGAGGAAGATTAACAAATGTAGCCACTACGCCGAAGCAACCGGCTGGATCGTCCAACGTGCGCAGGATTCGATCGACAGCCTCTTCCAATTCGGCCAGCAAAGGATGATGAGAGGCGGCGTATATTAATCCCTGCAGATGGGTTAGGACCCTCGCTTCAATGATCGGAGACGGGAATCCTTTATTTTGATCAAGGAGTTGTTTCAGCCGATTTCCCCACTTAATAGTGGGCGCCATGTCATCCACACCACAAATGTAGGACTCAATGATGCCGCTGCAAGAAAGAAAGAGTCCTGCTACATCTTGTTGTTTTGCAGCCTCAAAGTGTTGATAGGCGCCCTCCAAGTCTTTTCGGGCGGTGATCGGATCGAACACCAATCGGCTGATTCCTGACCAGAAGAGCAGCCAGGGATGGCGTTGCTGCTCTTCTTGCGGAAGGAGTGATATGTATCTCTGCAACGTTTGATTCCGTCCCTCAGAGAGCAACTTCTCGGCTATCTCGCAGATCATCCGGCTGAGGTCATCCCAAGACTTTGTCTCCACATAGAGCGCGACGGCCGTATCTTGTTGCCCGTGCCGCTCGGCTATTTGCGCGGCGGTGCGCTTGATACTCCACAGTGCCTCCACGTCGAAATGCACGCGGCATCGATCAAGAAGGAACTCTCGAAAGAGGTCATGATACTGATAGCGCACTTGTGTGTCAGCACGCCGATCCAGGAACAGCCCTCGTTCGTACAGATCGCGAATGATCTGGGCCGCATTAGAATTCCCGCTGACCTCTTCGGCCATCGGCCCCGTCACCCAGGGGAGCAGTGCCGTGCGCATCAAGACATCTCTGGCGGAGGAATCCAAGTCCATGAACACTTGTTGCGCGAAGTAGTGAAAGACCTCGGTCTTTGTTTCCGATGGGGCGGGAGTGTCCCAGCTCTCCTTTGTCTTCATCCGTTCCAACATAAGGATGCTTCCCGCCATCCAGCCGTTGGTCGTTGCATGGAGTGAGGAGATGATCGATTGATCCACGTCTGGAACAGATGAGGCGAGCGTGCGCGTCTCTTCAAGGGTGAGCCGAAGGTCCTCCCACCGAATGAGTCCCACCAGTTTGTGTGCAAGTTCTCTCGCCAAGGTTGAAGGAGGTTCCCTCCGACTGATCATGGCGAGCAGCGCGCTCGTCGGCAGCTCAGCGAGGACGATCGGCAACATCGCATGGAGGGCGGCTTCATTCGGCAGATCTTGGTAGTTGTCGAGCACCAAGGTGGCGGGGAGCGGCACTTTGGTCCACAGCTCTCGCAGGAACCGCCTGGTGAAGCCCGGCACATCGGCCATGAATTCTGGAGTCAACGCCGGCAAGCGAAGTTGCTTTCGGCCAGCTGCGGCCTGAGCGGCCTGTGCAAGATAATGGAAAAAGGTGGCGAGATCAGCATCACCGGGATCGACGTGATACCACAGCGTCTGGTGTTTCTGTTCGGCTAGATAGCTGGCGATGAGAGAGGTTTTCCCGGCTCCCGGTGGGCCGGCCACCCAAACCAAGGGATGGTGTCGATAGTGCTCGTCCAGCAAGCTGAAGAGGCGGTCACGGCGCGTGACGGCATAGAGCCTTGGAGGAGTGAGTTTGGCTAATGTTGCTGCCCGGCCTGGCATGCACCACTCCCTATGAAATGACGATGATCTGTTCAGCCACTGTCCTCTAGCGACGGTATATTAATAAACGTAAGTGGAGATCGGCAAGCGGATCGGTATGGGGCCGGCGCTGTGACATCATCTATGGGACTTGCGATACTACGGTGGGTACGTATGCTGTTTCTGTGACCGGTAGGTTCAGTCGATAGTGGAAGAGACAATATTGTCAGCTATTCGGTTGACGGACCCTATGGATCTGACGTATCGTGAGCGATCCGTACTGTCAGAGTAGAAGGCTGTCTTGTAGAGCCTAAACCAAGGAGCTACGACGACCATGAAGATATATCTCGCCAATCCCCGTGGGTTTTGCGCCGGTGTCGATCGGGCGATCGATATCGTGGATCTGTCGCTCAAGAAA